>Ga0272449_1001921_pt1 | contig 20200 bp, 19 predicted proteins | sample YNPCB0241_FD_198679 | JGI IMG/M metagenome (GOLD analysis project Ga0272449, IMG submission 198679) | Hot spring sediment microbial communities from Yellowstone National Park, WY, United States - YNP-CB-024-1 | ecosystem: Environmental > Aquatic > Thermal springs > Hot (42-90C) > Sediment... | reverse complement strand
GCTCGGCTGGCGCGTCATCCGCAAAATCGAGCAAATCGTGCGCGAGGAGAGCGACCGCATCGGCGGGATTGAACTCTTTATGCCCGCGCTCGTGCCCCAAGAGCTACTGGACGAGACGGGACGCAGCAGGCTGGACATCCTGTTCCGCCTGAAAGACCGCCACCAACGCCCCTTCACGCTCGGCTTCACGCACGAGGAGGTCATCACCGACATCATCCGCCACGCGGTCAGCTCGTATCGCCAGATGCCGCTGCTGCTGTACCAGATCCAAACGAAGTTCCGCGACGAGCCGCGCCCGCGCGGAGGCGTCATCCGCGCCCGCGAGTTCATCATGTACGACGGCTACAGCTTCGACACGGACGAAAACGCGCTGGAGACGATGTACCAAAAACTGCGCGAGGCGTACATCCGCATGTTTCAGCGCATGGGGCTGCCGACACTGATTGTGGACGCTGAGGCGGGCGCCATCGGCGGTGGCAGCAACGAGGAGTTCATGATTATCGCGCCAGGCGGGGAAGACCGCGTGCTGCAGTGCGACAAGAGCGGCTACGCGGCGAACGCCGAGCGGTGCGAACTGCCCGACCCCAAACTCACCCCGCCGCCGATTGAAGGCGTCCCGCCTGCCGAAAAGGTCGCCACGCCGAACGCCCGCACCGTCGAGGAGGTGTGCGCGTTCCTGAACACGACGCCCGACCGCCTGGTCAAGACGCTGCTGATGCGCGTGGACGGCAAGCCCGTGGCGGCGCTGGTGCGCGGCGACCGCGAACTGAACCCCTACAAACTGATGCACGCCCTGAATGGCGAGAGTGTGGAGATGCTCGACGCCGAGACGATTCAGCGTCTCACAGGCGCGCCTGTGGGCTTCGCGGGACCTGTGGGGCTGCCCGCTGACCTGCCCCTGTACGCCGACTACGAACTGCGCGGGCTGCAGGACTTCATCACGGGCGCGAATGAGGCGGACGCGCACCTGATTCATGTCTGCTGGGGGCGCGACTTCCCCGAACCGATTTGGGCAGACTTGCGCGTCGCGCAGGCAGGCGACCCGTCTCCGCGCCACCCCGAAGGTATCCTGCAAGAGGTGCGCGGCATCGAAGTCGGGCACATCTTCCAACTCGGCACGAAATACAGCCAAGCCATGGGCGCGCTGTTCACCGACGCGGAGGGCAACCAGCGCCCCATCATCATGGGCTGCTACGGGCTGGGCGTCAGCCGCTGTCTGGCTGCCGTCGTGGAGGCGCACCACGACGAGGACGGCATCCGTTTCCCCATCACCGTCGCGCCGTTCGAGGTAATCCTGATTCTGGTCAACCCCGAAGACGCTTCGCAGCGCGCCGCCGCCGAGCAACTATACGAATCCCTGCAGGCGCACGGCATCGAGGTGCTGTACGATGACCGCGACGAGCGCAGCGGCGTCAAATTCAAGGACGCCGACCTGATTGGCATTCCCATCCAAGTTGTGGTCGGGCGCGCCGTGCAGCAGGGTCAGGTGGAAGTACGCCTGCGCGCGGACAAGACGCCCGACAAACTGCCGCTGGAGACCGCTGCCGCGCAGATTGCCGAGCGCGTGCGGGCGATGAAGGCGGCGTATATGCCCAAGTAATGTGCGGACGCTACGCGCTGTACGCGGACGGCGAGCAACTCGCGTGGCGGTTCGGGCTGCCCGTGCCGCACCCCGTGCCGCCGCGCTACAACATCGCGCCGAGCCAGCCCTTGCTCGCCCTGCGCCACAACCCCGACACGCGCCAACGCGAATGGACGCACCTGGTGTGGGGACTCGTGCCGCGCTGGGCGAAAGACCCCACCATCGGCAACCGTATGATTAACGCCCGCGCCGAGACGCTGCACGAAAAGCCCGCCTTCCGCGACGCCTACCGCTACCGACGGTGTATCATCCCCGCCAACGGCTTCTACGAATGGCAGAAAGTGGGCACCACCAAGCGTCCCTACTTCGTGCGGGCGCGCGACGACCTGCCGCTGGGACTGGCAGGGCTGTGGGCGACTTGGCACAGCCCCGACGGGAGCGAACTGCACACCTGCACGATTATCACCACCGACGCGAACGCGACCGTGCGCCCGCTACACGACCGTATGGCGGTCATCCTGCCACCCGACGCCTACGCGCTGTGGCTTGACCCCGACGCCCCCCTGTCGTCGCTGGCGCAACTCCTGAGCCCCGCGCCCGACGACCTACTGGTGGCGTATCCTGTCAGCCCGCGCGTCAACAGCCCCACCAACGACGACCCCAGCCTGATTGCCCCCGCCGACGCGCCTCAACAGAGCGCGTTGGAGTTATAGCGCGAAAAACTACGCCGTCGGGTATAATACGCGTTGCGCACGCGGGGCGAAGGCTGTTTCACCAAGCCGCCCGAAGGCGGTTTCGTGAAGCGGCGTCGCCCCAAGCGCACACAGAACGAGTCAAGGAGGTACAGTGAACACTATGGCGCTCACGCCCGAACAGAAACAGGCGATTATCAACGAGTTCAAACGCCACGAAGGCGACACAGGCTCGCCCGAAGTGCAGATTGCGCTGCTGACCGCGCGCATCAACTATTTGACGGAACATCTCAAGACACACCGTAAGGATTATCACTCCCGCTACGGGCTGGTCAAACTGGTCGGACAGCGACGGCAGCTGCTGAACTACCTCGCGAAAGAGGACATTCAGCGCTACCGCACGCTGGTACAACGGCTGGGCATCCGCTCGCAGCGGTAAAGAGGAGGATTGCACACAATGCGAGAACCAATCGTTGTATCCGCCGAGATCGGCGGAGACCTATTGTCGCTGGAGACAGGCGTCTTAGCGAATCAAGCGAATGCCGCTGTAGTCGTGCGCTATGGGGAGAGCGTGGTGCTGGTCACCGCGACGATGAGCCAGAAAGCGCGCGCCGATATCGACTTTTTCCCCCTGATTGTGGACTTCGAGGAGCGCAAGTACGCCGTCGGCAAAATCCCTGGCGGGTTCATCAAGCGCGGCGGGCGCCCCTCCGATGAGTCGATTGTGCAGGGACGCCTTGTTGACCGCTCCATCCGCCCGCTGTTCCCGAAGGGCATGCGCAACGAGGTGCAGGTGATTGTGCTGCCGCTGTCGGTGGACTTTGACCATCCGCCCGCTGTGCTGGGCATCATCGGCGCGTCCGCCGCGCTGACCATCTCCGACATCCCGTGGAACGGACCGCTGGGTGCCGTGCGCATCGGCTATGTGAACGGCGACTTCATCGTCAACCCCAACAGCGACATCAGCGAACTCTCCGAGCTGGAACTGGTCGTCTCCAGCCGACCCGACCATATTATGATGATCGAGGCGGACGCCAACGAAGTGCCCGAAGATGTGATGCAGCAAGCGCTCGAACTGGCGCACTTGGAGAACCAGAAGGTGATTGCGCTGATTGAGGAGCTGCGGGCGCAGGTGGGCAAGCCGAAGGCGGAACTGCCGATGTACCTTGTGCCGTCCGAAATCAAGGAGGCGGTCAAGGCGTTCGCGGGCGAGTCGCTCAAAGCGGCGATTCAGAACCCCGACAAGCTCGCACGCGAGGCGGGACTGAGCCAGCTCAAGGACGAAATCGTCGTGCAGATGAATACCCCCGCCGACCCCGACTCGCCGCCGCCCTACGCCGGGCGCGAGCTGGAACTGAGCATGGCGGTCGACGAGGTCATCAAGGAGACCGTGCGCAAGCTGATTCTGGACGAGGGCAGGCGTCCCGATGGGCGCGCGCCCAACGAAATCCGCGAAATCCACTGCGCGGTCGGAATCCTGCCCCGCACGCACGGCAGCGGGCTGTTCCAGCGCGGACAGACCCAAGTGCTGACCACCTGCACGCTCGGCGCCCTGCAAGAGGCGCAAATCCTCGACGCGCTCAGCGAGGAAGAGACCAAGCGCTACATGCACTTCTACAACTTCCCGCCGTTCAGCGTCGGCGAAGTGCGCCCGCTGCGCGGTCCTGGCAGACGCGAGGTCGGACACGGCATGCTCGCCGAACGTGCCCTGATGCGCATGATCCCGCCCGAAGAGGAGTTCCCCTACGCCATCCTGCTCTACTCAGAGGTGCTGGAATCGAACGGCTCGACCTCGATGGCAAGCACTTGCGGCAGCACGCTCGCGCTGATGGACGCAGGCGTGCCCATCAAGGCACCCGTCGCGGGCATCGCCACAGGGCTGGTCTACGAAAGCGACGACCGCTACGCTATCCTAACCGACATTCAGGGCATGGAAGACGCCTGCGGCGATATGGACTTCAAGGTCGCAGGCACCGAGAACGGGATTACCGCCATCCAGCTCGATCTGAAGATCCCTGGCTTGCCGATGCCGATTATCGAGGAGACGCTCGCCCGCGCCCGCGAATCGCGCCTGTTTATCCTGCAGAAGATGCTGGAGGTCATCCCTGCGCCGCGTCCTGAAGTGTCGCCGCGTGCGCCGCGCATCTTCGTGATGGAGATCAACCCCGACAAAATCGGCGAGGTCATCGGACCGGGCGGCAAGACGGTCAAGAAGATTACCGCCGAGACGGGCGCGCAAATTCAAATTGAGCAGACGGGCAAAATCTACATCGCCGCGCCCGACGGCGAGTCGGGCGAGCGGGCGCGCCAGATGATCGAGGCGCTGACCAAAGAGGTCGCCGTCGGCGAGGTCTACACGGGGCGCGTGACGCGCCTGATGGCGCGCGGCGCGTTCGTGGAGGTGCTGCCCGGCAAAGAGGGGCTGGTGGACTTGCGCGACCTGACCGACAAGCGCGTCAACCGCCCTGACGAGGTGGTCAAGGTGGGCGACACACTGCGCGTGCGCGTCAAGGAGATCGACCACATGGGGCGCATCAACCTCACCACGCGCGGGCTGGAGCAGCCTGCCGAGTTCGGCGCAGTGAGCGCGGTGGCATCATCCGTGAGCAGCGGCGCACCCCGACCTGACCGCCGACCCGCACCCCCACGCGGCGACCGTCGCCCCGACCGCCCCCCGCGACCCGACCGACCCGAAAAACCCGAACCCGCTGAGGACGACGTCCCCAAGCCACAGTTCCGACCGAAGCGGTAAGTCCACTGCGCAGGAGGCGCAGCGCGCCTCCTGCCTACTCCTCCAGTACGCGGTAGATGTCCTGCAACAACTGCTGCACGGCGTTTTTGTCCATGCCCGAATAGTAGCCGCGAATGCGCCCCTGACGGTCAATCAGCACGAGGCGGTCGCTATGCACAATCGCGTGCGCCTTGTCGCCTGGCTCCACGCCGAGCTTGAACACCTCGCGCGAGAGTTTGTAAAGCATTTCACGATCGCCTGTCAGGAAGTGCCACTTACCGCGCTGCGCCCCGTGCTTGTCTGCCCACTTTTTGAGCTGCGCGACGGTGTCGTTTTCGGGGTCTACTGTGAACCCTGCCATCAGCACATCGGGATTGCTGGCGAACTCGCGCTGCACATCGATGGCGTTGCGGTTCACCGTCGGGCACACACTGGGGCAGGTCGTGAAAAAGAAGTAGGCAACCCACACCTTGCCGTTGAAGGCGTCGCGGCTGACGGTCTCGCCCCACTGGTTGGTAAACCGGAAGGGCATATCGACCGTGCCCATCACAGGCAGTGGTGGCTCTTTGGTGGCAGCGTGGCGGGTGTAGAGCGCGAACACGAACGCCACCGTCGCTAACGCCAGCAAGCCCCACGCGAACAGCATCATCCCGCGCATACGCATCGCCTCATTTGATGAGCATCACGCCGAACAGCGCCGCCCACAGCACGCCCAGAAAGTGCCAGTAAGTCGCGCCCAGCTCGACCGACTGCACATTCACACGCCCTGCAACCTGCGCTTGGTAGAGCAGAATCGCAACGAACACCAGCCCGCCCAGCAGGTGCAGCCCGTGGATTGCGCTGATGACATAGAACATTGCCGTGAAGAAGTGCGCGGGCGCGCCCTGCAGCTGGCGGGCAATCTCACCCCAACTGCCCAGCTGAAACGCCAGAAACAGCGCGCCGAGCATCAGCGTGAGCGCCATCCCGCGCCAGACGCCGCGCGTATTGTCGGCGCGCGCCGCGTTCAACGCCATCTGGCAGGGGATACTGCTCAGCAGAATCAGCGCAGTGCTGAACCACGCGAGCTTGGGCATCTGGAAGGCGAACTCCGCGCGTGCGGGCGTGCGCAACAGGTACAGCACCGCCAGCGCGCCGAACATCGTCGTGATTGCGCCGAGAAAGATATACAGTCCCAGCCGCGCCGCCTGAAAGCGGTCAAACGGCTGCTCGTGCCCTTCGCCGTCGCCGCCGCGATAGCGCGGGGGCACATTCCCTTCGCCGACCCCGCGCCCCTGCGGGCGCACAGGCGTCTTTAGCTTCGTCATAGCGTCCTCCTATAGGGTGAGAATCATCCACAGCAGTAGCAGCGGTAGGTACAGCACCGAGCTGCGCAGCACGCTCCGCGCGCCGTCCACTGGGTCAGCCGACTTCAGGAAACGCAGTGTCGCCCGCAGCGTCCAGTAGCCCAGCGTCAGCGCGCCCAACAGGTAAAGCCATCCGTGCGTGGCAAGCGGCGCGAACATCAGGCTAATCGCGACCATCGCCAGCGTGTACGCAAGCGACAAACGCGCGGTCGCCACTGCGCTGGCATCGGGATAAGGCAACATGCGGAACCCTGCGCGCGCGTAGTCGTCCCGATAGAGCCACGCAATCGCCCAAAAGTGCGGGAACTGCCACACGAACTGCAACGCGAACAGCAGCCACGCCTCCAGCGAGAAGCCGCCCTGCGCCGCGACCCAGCCCGCCATCGGCGGAATCGCGCCTGGAATCGCGCCAATCGCCGTGCTGAAATGCGTCTGCGGCTTGAGCGGCGTGTAGGCGAACGCATAGAGCAGAATCGAGACCGCGCCCAGCCACGCAACCGCGGCGTTCACCCACAGCGCGAGCGTCAGCACGCCCGCAACACCCCATACCGCGCCTACCAGCCAGCCTTCCAACGGCGAAATCAGTCCCGACGGAATCGGGCGCAGCGCGGTGCGAGGCATCTGCGCATCGCGCCGCCACTCAATCGCTTGGTTCAGCGCGTTCGCCGAAGCAATCACCAGCCACGAGCCAATCAAAGTCGCCGCAATCAGTCCGCCCTGCAGCGTCTGACCCCAGCCCCCCAGTACCAGCCCCGCAACCGTCGTGAGCCAGACCAGTAGCGTCACGCGCGGTTTGCTCAATAGCCAGTACGCACGCAGTTTCTGCATAGACATCCCCAACAGAGGCGCGCTCGGCGCGCGCAGGGCGGTTTTCATACACGCTTATTGTACCCCACGCGCGCCTCGGAACGCAAGAGTCTGTGCTTTTTTTCACAAAGGGGATGCCTACGGCGATTACGCCTCCCACAGGAACGGCTGCTCGTCGGTCAGCACGCGCGCCTTGCTAATCACCTCGCGCAGGTACGGCGGGATGCCGAACATGCCGTAGTGCGTGAACGGGTCGTAGTAGCGCAGCCCCTGCACATTGCGCTGCTCGATGCGCCGTGCAATCTCCTCGCGCGGAATCTCCAGCGGGTCATGCTTCTTGGACGCCAAGATGAAGCCCCACGGCAACATAAACGACGCCACGAAGCACCAGTACGGGCGCACGATGGGGAACACCTCCTGCAGCGTGCGCGCGATACAACCGTACAGGTACGGGTAGAGCGGGTCGCCCGCGCCCGACTGCACGGTCAGCACGCCGTCGTCGGTCAGCGCGTCATAAATCATCTGGTAGAACTCGCGCGTGAACAGGTACTGCGACGGACCTGCCTCCAGCGGGTCGGTCAGGTCGGACACAATTACATCGAAGTGGTTGCGGTACTGCGGGATGATTTTGCGGGCGTCGTCGAAAATCAGCGTCGTGCGCGAGTCTTGGAACGCGCCTTGATGCCACTCAGGCATCCACTGCTCGCAAGTACGCACCAACTCCTCGTCGATGTCCACCATCACGGCTTCCTGCACGGTATTGTGGCGCAGCGCCTCGCGCAAAGTCGCGCCCTCGCCTCCGCCCGCCACCAGCACGCGCTGCGGGTTCGGGTGCGTGAACATCCCCGGCTGCACCATCGGCTCATGGAACATATATTCGTCTAACAACGCGGACTGTATCTTCTTGTCTAAAAACAGCGCCTTGCCGTAGCCCTCCAACTCCACAACCCACGCATCCTGAAACTTGGTGCGGGTCATGTGCATCACATGCTTGACGCGATAGGTATACATCACCGCGTCGGTGTGCGTCTCCGAGAGTATCAGACCGCCGCATACATGGTGTGCTGCTGCCATTCAAGTTCCTCCTCTAAGTTTAGTCGCGTGGGACGCCGAACGCGCCGCCCCATCGGGCGATAAGTATACCCCCTGCAACGGGTACAATCCCTGCCGATGGTGGCGATTACCTACAACGGGGTACGCATCGAGGTGCTGGAAGCGGACATCACGGAGCAAGCGGTGGACGCGATTGTGAACGCCGCCAACAACGACCTCGTGTTGGGCAGTGGGGTGGCAGGCGCGATTGCCCGCAAGGGCGGTCCCGCCATTCAAGCCGAGTGCGACCGCCACGGACCGATTCAGGTCGGCGAGGCGGCAATTACGGGCGCGGGGAACCTGCCCGCCAAGTATGTGATTCACGCCGCCAGCATGCGTTTAGGCGGCAAGGCGACCGCCGAGTCGATTCGGGGCAGTGTGGCGCACAGCCTGCAATTGGCGGAAACGCACGGGGTGCGCTCCATCGCCCTGCCCGCCGTCGGAATGGGCATCGCAGGCTTCCCACTTCAGGAGGGCGCGCGAATCATGATGCAGACGCTCAAGGCGCACATCGACGGGGGCACGCAGCTGCAACTCGTGCGCTTCTGCTTGTTCGGCGCGGAGGCGGTAAGGGCGTTCGAGACCGCCCTGCAGGAGGTGTTCGGTGGCGGATAGCCCCCCGCGCCTGTCGGTGGTCATCCCCGCCTACAACGAGGCGAGCCGCATCGAGCGCACGCTGGAACGCGTCGTGGAGTACCTGAACGCGCGCGGCGAGCCCTACGAGATACTGGTCGTTAGCGACGGCAGCGACGACGACACCGAGACGATTGTGCAGCGGTTCGCGCAGCGCGCCCCCCAAGTGCGCCTGCTGGCGTATCAGCCGAATCGGGGCAAGGGCTACGCTGTGCGCTACGGGATGCTCCGTGCGCGGGGCGAGCGCATCCTGTTCAGCGACGCCGACCTCGCCACGCCGATTGAGGAGCTGGAGAAGCTGGAGCCGTACCTTGCGCAGGGCTACGCGATTGCGATTGGCTCCCGCCCGCTGCGCGAGTCGCAGCTGGTGGTGCGCCAGCCGCTGTATCGCGAGATGGCGGGTCGCGCCTTCAACAAGGTCGTGCAGCTGCTGGCGGTGCGCGGCATCCACGACACGCAGTGCGGGTTCAAGCTCTTCACGCGCGAGGCGGCGCAGGCGGTCTTCTCGCGCTGTCGGCTGGACGGCTTCAGCTTCGACTTCGAGGCGCTGTTTTACGCGCGGCAGCTGGGCTATGCCATCGCCGAAGTGCCCATCCGCTGGATGCACCAGGAAGGCTCGAAGGTGCGCCTGCTGCGCGACGGTCTACGCATGCTGCGCGACCTAATCTGGCTACGCCTAACCGCTTGGCGCGGCGCGCCTGAGCCGCATTCGCAACCGAAGACGCCGAACTAATACCCTCACCGCCGCTCGGGGTTGTATTGGTTGATGAGGCTCACCGCTTCGATCTCTACCTCGCGTAGCCAGTTCACATCGCCGAAACTCGGCGAGGCTTCCACCAGCACCGACCACCACTGGTTGTCTTCCACCTGCCCTGTCTGGCGCGTGCGTAGCGTCTGCCAGATTTTGACCCAGCGGGCATGGTGGTCGGCGTAGATGACATTCATTCCGCCGTTGTGCCGCCACAGGTCTGCCCCGTACAGGAAACAGAATCGCCGCCAATATCGCGATAATCGCAATCACCACCAGCAACTCGATAAGTGTGAATCCTCTTCTCATGATAGCGCCTCGCGAGTCAAATACGCCTTGCTGCGCGGGAATCCTGCCCCATCAGGTACACTATCTGCACCTTAGCGAGGAGTACCGTATGGCGACCAAACTCTACAGGGAAGCAATTCGTGAGGCGCTTATCGAGGAGTTAGACCGCAACCCCCGCATGTTCCTGATGGGCGAGGACATCGGGCGTTATCAGGGCACTTTCCGCGTGACGGAGGGGCTGTTCCAAAAGTACGGTCCCAAGCGCGTGTGGGATACGCCGATTTCGGAGCCGGGCTTCATCGCCATCGCGATTGGCGCGGCGATTGAAGGGCTGAAACCCGTCGTGGAGGTGATGACTTGGAGTTTCGCGCTGCTGGCGTTCGACCAGATTGTCAACCACGCGGCGAAGATTCTCTACAAGTCGGGCGGGGCGTGCGCCGTGCCGATGGTGATCCGCGGTCCCGCAGGTCCCGGCAAGCAGCTCGCGGCGCAGCACTCGCACAGCCTGGAGGCGTGGCTGGCGCACTCGCCAGGGCTGAAGGTCGTGCTGCCCAGCACGCCCGCCGACGCGAAAGGCTTGCTGAAAACCGCCATCCGCGACAACAACCCCGTGATGGTCATCGAACACCCGCGCCTGTACCTGACCAAAGGCGAAGTGCCCGACGGCGACTACACCATCCCGTTCGGCGTGGCGGATGTCAAGCGCACAGGGCGCGATGTGACCATTATCACCTACTCGCGCGGGGTGCAACTCGCGCTGAACGCCGCCGAACAACTCGCCGAGCAGGGCATCGAAGTGGAGGTCATCGACCTGCGCACGCTGATTCCATGCGACTGGGAGACGGTCTTCCGCTCCGTGCGCAAGACGCATCGCGCGATCGCACTGCACGACGACTGGCGCTTTGTTGGCTTCGGCGCGGAAATCGCCGCGCAGATTCAGGAACATGCGTTCGATTACCTGGACGCGCCCGTGATGCGGGTGGCGGGCGCGGATGTGCCGATGCCCTACAACAAGCACCTTGAGGCGCTCGCCGTGCCCAGCGAGCAGAGCGTCATCGAGGCGGTACGGCAGATTGTGGCATAAGGAGGCAACTATGCAGACGATTATCATGCCCAAGATGGGCGATGCGATGGAAGAGGGCACGCTGGTACGCTGGCTTAAGCACGAGGGCGACACGGTTCAGGAAGGCGAACCCATCGCCGAGATTGCGACTGACAAGGCGACGGTGGAGATTGAAGCGCCGAGTTCGGGCGTGCTGCGCGGGATTCGCGTGGCGGAGAACGCCGTCGTGCCCGTGAACACGCCGCTGGCGTACATCCTGCAGGAGGGCGAGAGCCTCCCCGCCGAGGGCGACGGTAAGGCGAGCGCGCCTGCGAAGCCCGCCGAAGCCGCCGCGCCGCAGTCCGCGCCCGCGCCAACCGCCGTCGCCGCCGCGCCCCAGCCTGCACCTGCCCCCACTAACGGCGAGGAACGCATCCTGGCGTCGCCGCTGGCGCGCAAAATCGCCGCCGAACACGGCATCGACCTGCGCCAAGTGCAAGGCACGGGACCCAAAGGGCGCATCGTGGAGCGGGATGTGCTGGCGTACATCGAATCGCGCAAGGCAACCGCTGTCCCCGCGCCCGCACCGACGCCTGCCTCAGCGCCCGCCCTCGCCGCTGCGCCTGCCGAAGGGCGCACCGAGACGCTCACCCGCCTGCGCCAAATCACCGCCCAGCGCACCACCGAAGCGCACCAGACCATCCCCCACTTCTACCTCACGATGGAGATCGACATGGAAGAGGCGCTCGCCCTGCGCCAGCGGCTGAACCAACTGGATGAGAGCCTGCGCGTCAGCGTCAACGACCTCATCGTCAAGGCGTGCGCCGTCGCCATCGAGCAACACCCCATCGTGAACGCGACCTACCAGAACGGGCAACTCGTGCATCCGAACGGCGTCCATATCGGAATCGCCGTCGCGGTGGAACAGGGGCTGCTGGTGGCGGTGCTGCGCCACTGCGAGGGCAAATCGCTGCGACGCATCGCGCAAGAGTCGCAGACGCTGATTCAGAAGGCGCGCGAGGGCAAGCTCATGCCCGACGAGATGACGGGCAACACCTTCACGGTCTCCAATCTTGGCATGTTCGGCATCGAGCAGTTCACAGCGATTATCAACCCGCCCGCGAGCGCAATTCTGGCAGTGGGCGCAACCAAGCGTGTGCCTGTGGTGCAAGAGGACGGCTCCATCGTCGCACGCCAGCGGATGAAGGTGACCATGTCGTGCGACCATCGCGTGCTGGACGGCGCAGTCGGCGCGCAGTTCCTGCAGACGCTCAAGCGAGTGCTGGAGAACCCGCTGTGGATGGTGTGATGCGGCGCGCGGCGCGCGGGTTTCTGTGGCTCAGCCTGCTGGTCGCGCTGGCGACCGTGATTGGCAGCGGGCTGCTGTTCGGCGGGGTGCAGAACCTGCCCCCGCTGGACTACAACCGCCTCTCGATGCAATTGGGTATCGCGCTGGTGGTGTTGGGCATCGGCGCGTCGCTGCTGCATATGGCGCATACGCAGGGCTGGCGGGCGACGCTGTGGCTACTAAGCATCTGCGTCGTGCTGGCAGGCAGTATCGAACTCATCGGCACGCTCACAGGCTTCCCCTTCGGACCATACACCTACACCGACCGCATGGGACCCAAGTTTCTGGGGCATGTGCCGTACCTGATTCCGCCCTCGTGGTTTATGATGCTCTATCCCGCGTTGCATTTGAGTTTCATGCTGGGCATGTCGCGGCGGTGGGTGCCGCTGAGCGCCGCTGCCATGCTGACACTGTGGGATGTGGCGATGGACGCGGCGGTCTCCACCTCCAGGGTCAACCCCGGCGCGGCGGCGTTTGTGTATTGGTTCTGGGATGTAGACGGCGCGTTTTACGGGATGCCGCTGCAGAACTGGCTGGGCTGGTTTGCGACGGGCGCGCTGTTGAGTTGGCTGTACCTGCGGGTTGTGCCCAAATGGCGCGAGTCGCGTGCGCTGACGCCGCTGGGGATTTGGCTTGTGCAGGGCGGCGCAATGGCAGGGTTGGCGTTCTGGATCCAGCGACCGCTTGCCACCGCGCTGTGGCTATTGGGGGCGGGGATTGTGTGCTGGCTGGTGTTTCGAGCCAATTTGACTCACCAGTCAGCCAACGCCCGTAGGATTCTCCCCAAAACTGGGGTATAATAACGACGCTGCAACGCAGCACATCTATCTTGGAGGTCAACGACGATGATACGAAAGGTGCTGGCTCTCGGGCTTGTCAGCGCGATTACCGCGCTCGCGAACGCACAGATTGTGACGAACCTCGAACAGGGCGGCAAACTCTACTGGAAGTTTAACAGCGGACGGTATGACATCACAGGCGCACTCACTTTAAACGGCGACATTGACGCCTCCGACCCGATTGAATTCCCCTTGCAAGACTTGAACAACGATGGGCGCAAGTTGGACATCCAGCTGCGCGTGCAAGACCTGTTCCCCGACCTGGGCATCAACTACACCCTGAACCTGATTGGCACAGTGGTCTCCCAAAACGCCAACGAAGCGATTATTCGCTGGGCGGCGGATGTGAACCCGAACCAGTGCGTTCAGGTGAGTATTGAAGGCACACAGGTGAATGTATTGATTACTCGTCTGGCGGGCACACTCCAAGCGCGCATCACACCCATCGCATGCCAGAACAACCCCTATGATGCGAACTGGCAAGAGGTGACCCTACAGTTTGAGGACAACGGCGGCGACGCGAACAACTTCCTGCGCGTGGAGGGGTATCTGTTCTGCTTCCAAAACCCAGGTACCTTCGCAACGGCGATTGTGAACACCATGGACTGGGAAGCCTACGGCGGTGGCTTCACGGGCGTGTTTGGGAATGTGAACGGCGACAACATCGTGGACGACGCCGACCTGCTGCAGGTGCTGTTCAACTTCGGCTCGGACGACGCCGCGACCGACACGAACGGCGACGGGATTGTGGATGACGCCGACCTGTTGACGGTGCTGTTCAACTTCGGCGCGTCGTGCTAAAACGCGGCGTTGCACCAATGCTGTCAGGCACGCGGGGCGCATGCACCCCGCGTGCGTTTTCGTCGTCCCCGTAGGCAAGGTATAATCCTCCAGCGATGCCCACTGTGCAAACGCATGGCTTGGACGCCCTAACGCAGGGGGTGCTGGCGGGTGAGGTACGGTCGATTGCCCGCGCGATTACGCTGGTCGAATCTCGCGAGCCTGCGCGGCTGGAACTGCTGGAACGCCTGTTCCCCCACACGGGACGCGCCTTCAAGGTGGGCATCACGGGCGCGCCTGGCGCAGGCAAAAGCACGCTGACCTACCAACTGATTCCGCGCCTGAAAGCCAGAGGCTATCGCGTGGGCGTTCTGGCGGTCGATCCGACCAGCCCGTTCAGCGGTGGCGCGATTCTGGGCGACCGCATCCGCTTCGATGACGCGCTGGAAGGCGTTTACATCCGTAGCCTTGCCAGTCGGGGCAGCATCGGCGGACTGTCGCGCGGCGTACCGCCTGCCGTGCGCATCCTGGAAGCGGCAGGCTACGACCTGGTGCTGATCGAGACCGTCGGCGCGGGGCAGCTGCAGGTTGATGTGCGCTTCGTCGCCGACACCGTCGTGCTGGCGCTCGTGCCCGAAGCGGGCGATGTCATCCAAGCCATGAAAGCGGGCATCATCGAAATCGCCGACATCTATGTCGTCAATAAGGCAGACCGCGAGGGAGCGACCCGCATGCGCTTAGACCTGCGCAACGCGCTCGAACTCGGCGGCAAGCCCAAAGGCTGGAACCCGCCCATCACCCTCACCGAAGCCATCCACGGCAAGGGCATCGACGAACTGGTGGACTTCATCGAGGAACACAAGCAGTATCAGCAGCAATCGGGCGGTTGGGAGACGCGACGACTACAACAAATCGAGTGGGAACTGCAGTCGCTGATTCACGACGCGCTGGAGCAGCACGCCCGCGCGACCACGCAGCAACTGTTCACAGCGGAGCGGTTGCAGGCGGTGCTGCAGGGCGTGGAGAACCCCTTCCCGACAATTCGCGCGTGGAGTCTGTATGGTTCCCCTCGCAAAGCGGGGGGGAACCTAAAGAGGGGGCAGATATGAACTCTGCTTGCGCTGCTGGAGTCAGAGCGTCGCCCGCCACACGCCTTCGTACACCAGTACCGCCTCGCCCGTGAGCCAGAGCGTATCGTCCGCGCGCCACTCCACCTGCAGCATGCCGCCGGGCATCTGCACCTGTACCGTGCGCTCCAGTCTGCCTGTGTGGACGCCCGCGACGACGATGGCGCACGCGCCCGTGCCACATGCCAGCGTCGCGCCCGCGCCGCGCTCCCACACCCGCGCCCGCACCCGATTCGGCGCATCCACCTGCGCGACCGACACATTCACGCGGTCGGGGAACGGCGGATGACGCTCCAACGCGGCGCCCGCCGTCTCCAGCGGAAAGGCGTCCACCGAGTCGACGAACAGCACGAGGTGTGGCGCGCCTGTGTGGACGAAGGTTGCCCTCACCCCCAGCCCCTCTCCCACGCTGTGGGAGAGGGGAGCCGCATATTCCCCCTCTCCCAACTCGTTGGGAGAGGGGGATACAGGGGGTGAGGACGCAATCGTCGGCGTTCCCATCTCCACCTGGAACCTGTCTGCGTGGAGGCGATGCACGCGGCGCACGCCCGCGCCCGTCTCGATCGCGAGGCTGGCGGCGTCGGGGCAGCGGTACTCCCAGAGGTAGCGCGCGAAGCAGCGGATGCCGTTGCCGCACATGGTCGCCTCCGAACCGTCCGCGTTGAGAATACGCATGCGGTAGTCGGCTTCGTGCGACGGCTCCACCACCAGCAGCCCGTCTGCCCCCACCCCGAATCGGCGATCGCACAGCCGACGCGCCAGCGACGCGAAATCGTGCTCAGGCAGTGGCTGCGCGAGCGCGTCCAGCAACACGAAGTCGTTGCCTGCGCCCTGCAGTTTATAGAAACGCAGCGGGGTCACTCGTCAAAATCCGACTCGGCTTGCTGCGACGGCTGCCGCCCCGCAGGACCGTAGCCCGGCACAGGGCGCGCGGGCACGATGGAGGTAATCGCGTGCTTGTAGACCAGTTGCACGGGCTTGCCAGGGCTTTCCAGCAGCACCGTGAAGGCGTCGAATCCGCGCACCGTCCCGCGCAGTTGCAGCCCGCCGCTCAGGTAGATCGTCACGCCGATCCCTTCCTTGCGCACCTGATTCAAAAACATATCCTGCAAGTTAATCGATTTCGGCATCGGTTATTCCTCCCTGCTCCATCAACAGTAGCTCGACAAGGCGCGCCGTTTGTTCCATCCCCTGGCTTGCGTCGACCCAGTGGACGCCTGGCTCTGTGCGGAACCAGGTCATTTGACGCTTTGCGAACCGCCGTGTATCGCGCTTCCAGAGGCGCACCGCCTCGTCCCACGAGACGCGCCCCTGAAGATACCCAATCAGATGGCGGTAGCCTAAGCCTTTTAGGGCAGGTTGCTCAGGATTATACCCGTTTTGCAACAGCGTTTGCACCTCGCGCAACATCCCTTGTGCGATCATTGTGTCCACGCGCTGGTCGATGCGGGCATAGAGTTGCTCGCGGGGCATAGTCAGCCCGATTTTGAGGGCGGGCAGTTCCGTCGCAGCGCGTTGTTGCCACTGGCTGATAGGAACGCCTGTCATTTCGTACACTTCGAAGGCGCGGGTGATGCGCACAGCGTCGTTGGGGTGGATACGCGCGGCGGCGAGGGGGTCAATCTGCTGGAGACGCGCGTGTAGGGCGGGCGCGCCGACACGCTCGACTTCGGCTTTCCAGCGGGCGCGCACTTCGGGGTCGGCAGGTGGCGGCGCGAGGCTGAACCCGTGCAGCAGCACCCGCAGGTATAGCCCCGTACCCCCGACAATCAGCACCCGCTTGCCCCGCGCTTGGATGTCAGCCATCGCCTGCAACGCCAATTCACGAAAGCGCGCGGCAGTGAACACCTCGCTGGGGTCGGCGACATCAATCAGGTGGAAGCGCACGCGCCGCTGCTCGTCAGCCGTCGGCTTCGCCGAGCCGATGTCCAGCCCGCGATAGACCGCGCTCGAATCGGCGGAGATAATCTCGCCGCCCCAACGCTCTGCCAGCCGAATCGCCACATCGGTCTTGCCCACCGCCGTCGGACCCAGGATCACCCACGCGCGTTGCTGCAAGGAAGCCTCACCTGCCGCCTGTCGGTCTCGGCTCACATGGGAATTATACTGTTGCGCGGCGAACCGTAGGCGCGCGGGGGTGGTGTCTACCCATCCCCGCAATTGGGGCAGATGGACGCGCCACACCGTGTGGAACAACCCGTTGGAGGCGTTCGATGCGAGTATGGCTGGGACTGGTGGGGACGATTCTGGGCGCGTGTGCGCTGGCACAGCCCGTGCGCCAGACGCCGATTGCTTACGACGCGGAGCGCGACGCCTACTATGTCGCCGACGAGTTGGTGGTGGGGCTGGAGCCGAACGCGCCCAGCGCGCTGGTGTCCGAAGTGATGCGCTGGGTGAGCCTAACGCGCGAGCCTGTGTCGCCACTGGGCGCGAGCGTGCTGCGCCTTGACCGCGCGATGGACGCCGAGAGCATACGCGATCTGCTACTGACACTGCCCGGCGTGCGCTATGTGGAGCGCAACTACCTTGTGTTCGCCTGCAACGACCCGATGCTGAGCCAGCAGTGGGGGCTGACGCGCATTCAGGCGGCGCAGGCGTGGGGGATCGCCGCCCCGCAGCGCACCGTCTACCTCGCGATTATCGACACGGGCGTGGACGCCAATCACCCCGACCTGTCCCAGCGCGTGCGCCGCTATAGCAACGGCACGGTGTACGGCTACAATACGCAACTGAACAACGCGAACACGAACGACTTTCACGGGCATGGCACGCACTGCGCGGGCATAGCCGCCGCGCACACGGGCAACGGCGTCGGGATTGCAGGCGTCGCCAGCACCGCACCCGTACAGGTGATGCCCGTTAAGGTGCTGAACGACCAAGGCTTCGGCACGATGAGCGATGTAGCGCGGGGCATCACCTGGGCGGCAGACAACGGCGCCCATGTGCTGAGCCTGAGTTTGGGCGGCACAGCGGGCACGCAGCAACTCGCCGACGCGGTGAACTACGCTTGGAATCGGGGCTGTATGGTGGTGGCGGCGGCGGGCAACAACGGCAGCAACGCGCCCTTCTACCCCGCCTACTACGAGAACGCGCTGGCAGTTGCCGCGAGCGACCCCAACGACCGCCTGACCAACTTCTCGCAGTACGGCGCGTGGGTGGATATTGCTGCGCCCGGCAGCGACATCCTCTCCACCCTGCCGGGCAACAGGTACGAGGCGTGGAGCGGCACCTCGATGGCGTGTCCGCATGTGGCAGGCGCAGCCGCGCTGATTTGGTCTTGTGCGCCGAGCCTCACCAACCAGCAACTGCGCCTCGCGCTGGAGAACAACGCCGACCCTGTGCAGCCCTACTGGTTCGGCGGGATTGGCGAGGGCAAGGGGCGGCTGAACCTGTATCGTGCGCTGCAAGCCGCGCTGCAGATGGAGAACACCCCCACCATCAGCCAACTGACCCTCACCCCAACTTCCGTGACGGCGGGCGAAACGGCGCGCGGCACGGTCACGCTGTCGCGCCCCGCAGGCGCGGGCGGCACGGTGGTGGAACTGCGTAGCAGCAACCCGAACTTGGCATGGTGCGCCGCGCAAATCACCATCCCGCAGGGGCAGACGACGGGCGTGTTTGACATCCGCACGGTTGCCAACGGTGCGGGCAGTGCGACAATTACTGCCTCGTCGGGGGGCGTGTCGCGCACGGCGACGCTGCAGGTCGTCTCGCCGTTCCGCGTGCAGTCGGTCTCAGTGTCGCCTGCAGTGGTCGCGGGTGGGCAGAACGCGACGCTGACCGTGCGCCTGACCGCGCCTGCGCCTGCAGGCGGCGTGCAGGTGTCGCTTGGCAGCAATGCGTCGCAAGCGTCGCTGCCTGCCAGCGTCATCGTGCCTGCGGGTCAGTCCAGCGCGAGCGTAAGCGTTAGCACCAGCCCCGTCGCCCAGCGCGTGCGCGTGACGCTGACCGCCGCCCTCAATGGCGCCCAATCCAGCGCGACGCTGACGGTCAACCCGCCCGCGCCGATGTCGCTAACGCTGTCGCCGTCAACCGTGCCAGGCGGGCGGAGCGCGACGGCGACCGTGTTCCTCAACGCCAGCGCGCCGCCTGGCGGGCTGTGGCTGCGCGTGAGCCACAACAACCCGAACCGCGTGTGGACGCCCAGTCAGGTCTATGTGCCTGCAGGTACGCGCACCGTGCGGTTCACGGTTTATACTTATCGCGGGCGCGGCGTCGCCAGCGTGCAGATTACGGTCGCCACAGACGGCGGGTCGCGTTCGGCGACGCTGACTGTGCGCTAACCCGCGCGCCCAGCCTCACAACGGACGCCAGAAAATATCGCGCGTCTCGATAATCGTGAACGGGTCGTGGCACTGGATGGCAATCCGCCCCGACTGGAAATCGCGGTCGCGCGTGTCCACCACCTTCTGCCCGTTCACGAAAATCTGGATGTGGTCGCCTTTGGCGCGGATGCGCATCGAAAACCAGTCGCCATCGCGAGTGAGCAAGCGGCTCGCCATCACGCGGTTGTAGAGTGACCCCGTGATGTAGTCCCGTCCCGCGTGGTTGAACACCTGCGCCTCGTAGCCCACGGGCCAGTTGTTGGGGTTTTCGGGATTCGGCTGCGCACGGAAGTAAATCCCATTGTTGGGGCGCATCGGACTGTCGTCCTTGAATGGGCGGATGCGTATCATCGCGCGCAATTCGAAATCGGTGAAGGTCTGCTCGGTGAACAGGTGTCCCATGCCCGCCTCACCGACGATTGCGCCCTCTTTGACGCTCCAGCGCGCCATCCCCGTCGCAAACCAGCCCGACATGTCGTTGCCGTTGAACAGGGGTCGCCAGCCCTCGTCGCACGAGCGCAACCGCTTAATGCGCAGGTTCCGAAACTTGACTGTGACGCCCGGATGATGCTGCTGCAGTCCAATCACGCCTTTTTTGAACTCGTGCAGGTCACAGTCTTGCACCATTTCGCCGTTGATAGTGATTTGGATGTGCGAGCCGCAGGCGCGTATCTCGAAGGTATTCCAGCGCTGTTCGCCGCTGATTTCGCGCATGCGTTCCAGATTGGTGGGCACGCGGTTGTAGATGCTCCCTGTGGGGTTGCGGGCGTCCTGCAGGCTGATTTGCATCTCGTAGCCGTCGTTCCACGGGGTGGCAGTG
>Ga0272449_1001920_pt1 | contig 20217 bp, 5 predicted proteins | sample YNPCB0241_FD_198679 | JGI IMG/M metagenome (GOLD analysis project Ga0272449, IMG submission 198679) | Hot spring sediment microbial communities from Yellowstone National Park, WY, United States - YNP-CB-024-1 | ecosystem: Environmental > Aquatic > Thermal springs > Hot (42-90C) > Sediment... | reverse complement strand
TTGTTGACAAAACGCCAAAAAGTGTTTCTAATATATTATTAGGGAGTATACAGTAAAGTTTTAAATTTTGAAATTGTTTGATAAATTAAAATTTTATAATTTTAATTAAATCATTTAATTAAATCAGGAGGTTAAATAATTTATGAAAAAATTGATTTTACTAACATGTTTATTTATGCCGGTTGTTATCTATGCACAAAGTTCTGATGCAACAGTTAAACTTAACTCAACTGCGGGACAAACTGCGTTTGTTGTTCAAGATTCTGCTGGAGTAAAAAAAGCACAAATAGATTCCGCAGGAAATCTTCTTATTATTGGCACAGCAACTGTTCAAGGTAACCGTCTTGGGTTTACTCAAAGAGGTATAATTGATACCTCATCTATGACGATACAACTTCGTAGTTTAGGACAAGAAGTGACGGTCAACCGAGCAGACGGGTCTGCTTGTTTTGTGATCAAAGATGATTACAATTTTTATCCTCGTGTTTATGAACGAAGGATATACGACGATGCAGCAAACTTTTTGCTTGCTATAACTACACATACATATGTTGAATCTTTAGGAATAAGAACAAACCAAATAAGAGATTCCGCTGGGACAAGAGTTATAACAACTGCTTCCGACACAACTGCTAACACAACTGTAACTACTATACACGGTAATTTAAGAATAAATGGTAACAACATTTTAGATTCTGGTGGCAATACAAGGGTGACACTTGGCGCTCCTGTAGTTATTGCCGGGACAAATTTACAAATCGGTGGTAACAACATTGTTGACTCTGCTGGAACAACAAGGATAACCTTAGGTGACCCAACTATAATTGGTGGTACTTTGAGAATTAATGATAACGATATCCAAGATTCTGGTGGTACTGTAAGAATTACACTCGGTGATACTTCAACATATGCAAGCACAGTGACAGTCCGCGGGTTAATAGTACAAGGTGATTTAAACATAGGTGTTGGTAGGTTAGCTGATGGTACCGTTACATCCGCAGACATCGCTGATGGTACAATTTCTACCGCTGACATCGGCGATAGACAAGTGAGTTCAGCAAAGTTGCTTGTAACTTCAACTTATACGTATCAAGTTGGTCTGTCGACTACTAATTCTAACGTTTGGTCAACATTAGGAGGACTAACCGGAACCTTATCAGTTACAACTGCGCCTGCCATAATATTTCTTTATTTTGATGCAAGTACTGTTTGGAGAAGCGACACTAATCAATGGACAAAAATTGGGTTTAGGTTCAATGTAGGAGGAACCCCTGTTGGTTACGCTGAAGCATATACTGAAACTTCGGGTCCAGCAGCACGACAAAGTGTTGGCTTAAATGCTATTTATAGAGTTACGACTACTGGAAATTATACTGTGAGTGTGGAATGGCGTTCCGGAGATGATGCTGCTGCTTGGGGAACAGCAAATTGTGCTAATGCAAGTTTTTCTGCTTTCTGGGTAGGTTCACCATAAGGTAGCGGTAGACGGCACTTAAGTGCCGTCTACAAAGGATACAAAGGGAATGCAAAAATATTTTAAATAACGATGGAAAAAAATGACACTAAAACACTATTTTGAAAAAGGTGCAATTTATTATGTGACTTCTGTTACATATAAAAGAAGAAAAATATTTACAGATGTTACCACAGCACGATTTTTATTAGCAACAATTATGTATCATAAATACATTTTAGAATTTAACTTGTTTGGTTATGTAATTATGCCGGACCATTTTCATATTTTAATTCAGCCGTCAGAAAGATATAGTTTAGCACAAATAATGAAATATATAAAAGGCAATTTTGCTCGTAAATATAATGAATGGCAACTCCACACCCCGGGTACCCAGGGTAGTCGGCACTTAAGTGCCGACTATAAATATAGGGATAAATGGAGTTTTTACAAACCTGTGTGGCAGGAAGGGTATTATGAAACAGTGATGAGGACTGAAAAAGATGTTTTAAACAGGCTCAACTATATGCATAACAATCCCGTGAGGCAAGGTTTAGTGGACGACCCGAGCAAGTACGAATTTTCAAGTTGGCACCAATATTTTGGTAAAACAAGAGAAAAAATACAGATACCAATTGATAAGTTACCACTGTAGACTGTAGACGGCACTTAAGTGCCGTCTACAAGATGATACAAGATGATGTAAACATAATGAGTGAGACAAAGAAGAGAAACAATAGTGGAAAAAGTGGCAAAAGTATAAAAAGTATAGTTAAGTGTAATGAATAAAAAATTTGTTAAAAAATTGCTAAAGAGTTTCACAGTTAGTTTATTTTTGTTAACACCTGGTTTTTTAATTTATACACAAGATACAGGGTTTATTATTACAGGTGCAACAGTAACTTTTACTAACTATGTTGTTTTTGACATTTCAGGAAGTATAATTTTACAAAATGGCCAACTTGATGCTGGCAGTTCAAACATAAGATTTACTCGTCAATGGGTTAACAGTTCACCACAAAATTTTGTTTGTGGAACATCTACAGTAACACTTTATGATGTTTTATCTTCTACGATCACTGGTAGTACAACATTTTATTCGTTAATTTGTCAAACAGGTAACAAACAAATTTATTTTGAAAGTAAATCTACGACAACAATTTTGCAGAACCTTGTTTTTGACGGTCTTGCTGAAACCACAAGGATTGTTTTAAGGTCAACACAACCCGCTGTTGGTTGGTTTTTATATTTAGCTCCACAGTCAACACATACGGTACAATTTGTAGATGTAGCAAACTCTACCGCTACTGGGAAGACCGTTTATGCTTATAACTCAGTTGATTCAGGTGGTAATGTGAACTGGATTTTTGTTGGTGTTAACCAACCACCCTATCCACCAAAAGATTTAGCAATGTATAGTCCTTCCTGGCAAGCGATACCTTGGGGTAGTTGGATAAATTACCAACAAATAATTGCTACTTTTACTCTTACAGATCCGAACAGTACAGATACTTTACAATTCAACATACAATTTAGTTCTTATCCTAATTTCTCGTATTTGTTTATTAATTCTACACGACCAGCTACTGCTACTTTACCTAACAATTCTGCAACAAATTATATTACTACTTTATTGCCTGAAGGGACATGGTATTGGCGAGTAAATTGTACTGACAACTGGGGTTTATCAAGCCCGTATTCTTCAGGTACTGTAGTTAATGGTAGACATTTTAGTATTGACATAACCTCACCTACAATTCCGGTACATATTTCACCATTAGATAATTCTACAACGAACCAGTATGTATTAAAATTTGTTTGGCAGGCAGCAACTGATAATCTTTCAGGGTTAGCAGAGTATACACTTCGTGTTTCAACATCTATAAATTTTACTGGTGTTGTTTATACTTCAATAACTGTGAACACTTATGCAACAATGTCTTTATCAGAAGGAAGATGGTATTGGTCTGTAAGAGCAAGAGATGTTGCAGGAAATTATAGTTTGTTTTCAACAACATGGTCTGTAATTATTGACACAACACCACCTAATGCAGTCTCTGATCTTTTAGCAAAAAAAGTTACAACAAGTTTAGACACGCCAGTAGAATTAACCTGGACAAACGTAAGTGATAAAGGAGTTGTACCTTCAGGTGTAGCAAAATATCGTATTTATCGCAGTACTGATAACTCAACATATACACTTATTGCTGAAGATACTGATGGTACACCGTTTACAGACACATCTTGTAGTTTTAACACTTTGTATTATTACAAAATCACTGTTGTTGATAATGCTTCAAACGAATCTTTGTTTAGCAACATTTCTTCTACACGTACTGCAAGATGTTCTATAGACGGTTTTTGGACTGATTGGTCAACTTCTACTGTGTTTTATTCTATATATTCTTATTCTGCATCAACAGTTGTAGCAAATGGTGTTGCAAACCAAAGCGAGTTTATATTTGTTGAAAAATCAGGTGAACAACGCAATGATCCTAACGGTCCTAACAATAACGCAGATTTTGATATCCGTGCAGTAAACATCTGTGCTGATGATACACATATTTATTTTTTGGTAAGGTTGAGAGACGTTTCTTTTTCAACAATGACATATATTGCGATTGGTATTGATACAGACTTAGTTTCAGGTAGCGGACTTAACATACTCGGTGATGATACTGGTATGACTTATGGTGATAAAGAAAACGATACTTATGGTTCTGCAAGGGCGAATCCTGAAAGAATGATAATTGTTCATTCAACATCAACTACTTCAACACCGATAATAGAACTTTATGCTTCTGATGGGACATCTTGGTATGCACCACCAACATCGCCAGGTATGTATGCAACATACCTTCGTGCAGATTATGGTACTGACCAAGATGGTGTAGAATTCAAAATCTCACGCCAAGATTTAGGTCTTGTTGGAAACAAAACCGCAAGGATTACCGTTGGTAGTTTCCATGCAGTTTTAAACTGGGCAAACGATGCTGATACAACAGTAAATTATTTATCTTGTGATGCAATTGATACTATTTCAATAATTCGTCTTTCAACAGGTTCTCTTGCTGGACAGTATTATAACGACCAAACATGGTCATATTCAGCTTGGGGTGAAGACATTTCTGACGGCGATATTGATTTTTGGTTTGATGTAAGAATTGCAGCTGATGGTACAATCTCAAACACACCACCACCAATTATAACTTCTAATTTACTACCTTCACCAACAAATACTTTGACACCAACTTTACTCTGGGGTGCTGTTTCAGACAGTGATCCTGGCGATGCTGTAACATCATATTTAGTAGAATTTGATTCTCAAACAAACTTATCCGGTAACTTAACTTCAACTTATGGGTACCGTGTCAATGTACCTTCAAACTATTTCCAAATACCAACAGCGTTGAAAAACTTGACAACATACTATTGGCGTGTGTGGTCAAGGGATAGATGTGGTTCGTTGTCAACATCAGCAAGTTTATGGACTGTGTTTGTAGACACAGGACCACCACCAACTGTTAGTTTACTTTCACCTGCAGACGCTTCTTCAGTAAACTTACCTGTAACACTTGACTGGACTGACGCTGTGGACGATTCTGGCTGGGCAGTAAGTTATCAAGTTCAAGTGGATTCAGATACAAGTTTTTCACCGGCAGAATTAGATGTTATTGTTTCAACTTCAACTTATACAATAACTTCTTTACCTCCAGGGACACATTATTGGCGTGTTCGTGTGAAAGATGCTGCGGGTAATTATAGTGCATGGTCTACAGTAAGAAGTTTTAACATACTTGTTCAAAAAGTTGTAGATGGCGATCCTTCTGATTGGGTTGGTATACCTATAACTGCTACGTATCCAACAAGACGGTATCAAGCAACAGTTTCTGCTGGCGAATGGATCTGGACAGATGCGTTATATGACAACCGTGATTCAACAGTACATTATGCACCAGAAAATTATGATATACAAGAAGTAAGAGTTGCTGCTGACACAAATTATATTTATTTCTTAATAAAAGTTCGTGATATGACTAATACTGATTTAGCACAGTTTGCAATCGGGATTGATACTAATATAGCCTCAGGAGTTGGGTTTGACTGGATAGGAGACGATGCTGAAACTGCCTTAGGTGGTGCAACCTGGGCAAGTGATACTGCTGAATATCCAGAAACTGCAAGCCAGGCTACTTTTAGTGGCTACAAACCTTTTGCTGAAACTATAGTTATTTTCCATAATACAAACAAACCTACTGGTACTGACCAAACACAAGGTGATGAATATTGGGTAGAATATTGGTCAGGACGTGATTTGGACGGTGATGGTAATTTTAACGAATGGGAAGGTGTTGCGGGTTCCTCAGCAGTGTTTTCTCCAGCAAACAATTGTATAGAAGCACGGATACCAAGGTCAGCAGTTGGTCTTGTAGGCGCTACTCGTGCAAGGTTCACATTCGCAATTTTTGAAAGTTCACCAAGTGCACGTGTTGCGTGGGCTAATGTTCAAGATACAACAAAAGATGATTATGGTTCTGACGCGTCTGATTGTGTATCAATAATGAGGCCAGCGTTACCTACTGCAACATCGTCTGAAATAATTGACAGAAACGAACCTATCTTTGGTAGTTCAGTTAAATCAAACAAATGGTGGAAAGAATTGTCTGACCAAGCAATAGATTTCTGGGTACAGATACCGTTCACTGCTGACGGAATAGTTACTAACAATCCGCCTAACCCACCAACACTTTTATCACCTGCTAACGGTTCAACAATTGTTGGTAATTTAACCCCAACTTTTGATTGGAACGACCCAACCGATCCTGACACTAACGATGCTGTTACGTCGTATATGATAGAGATTGGTACTTCACCTACAGGACTTGATGGTAGAGTTTCTTGGCGAGTGAACTTAACTTCGTCAGTGTTCACTGTCCCATCACCAGGACTTCAACCTGGGAATACTTACTACTGGCGTGTATGGTCAAGAGATAGATGTGGTGTAATGACACCATCGTCAGTATGGACAGTTTTTATTTCTTCTATAACAGGTATAGCAAACATTCCGCCGTTCACACCTGTGATTGACGGTATAAAAGATCCTGGTTGGGGTACAACACCAACTTATACAAGTTCGTTATCAAGCGATCCGGTAACTGTTGGCGGGTTTAACGAGGGTATGTGCAGAAACATATATGTGACGAATGACGCAGCTAATTTATATTTTGCTTTCTGGACAATAGGCGATTTATGGAGTAACAAAAGAAATGCAGATTATGCGCTTTGTCTTGAGACATTTCGTGATGTTGCTGGTGGAAACTATGACCCATGGAGAAGCGGCACTACTCGTTGTGATTGGACTTACGCCCCTGATTTTTGGTTAAATGCAACTATTGGTGATAGCGCAGAAAATTTTTCTGTAGTGGAATTTTATGAATCTGACGGTGTTGGTGGATGGAAGACAAAAGAAGTTTTGGTCTCTGATGAAGATTACAAAGCACAAGCAAAGACAAATAACTGGGCTGAGTTTAAAATTCCATTAAAACGTCTCAACTTAAAAAAGGATAATTTAGTAAGGATAATTTTCTTAGGTCGTCCTGATGCAACAGGTACAAATGAAGGGAATGGCTATTCTGATTCTGTGCCATATGATGGTCCTCAATCAGGTGGGACAGCATGCACAGCTTATGGCAGAATACCATCTTTTGATAATTCCATAACTATTGCTGCTATAACGAAATATTTTGAATATCGTATTCAATATTCTACAGTACCAGCAACACATATACCGAACTCAGAACCTGTTGGAGGTTGGGGTAAGATGAGGTCGCCTTTGACACCTACATCAACTGATACTGTAAAAATTATGGTTCAAATCACACCATCAGGAATTTTTGATTCAGGTTATGTTTATTATTCTACAAACAATTGGACAACAACTAATAGTGTTCCATTAGGTTCAGTACGAACTTCAGGCGGGTCTGATTATCTTTGGGCAACAATACCTAAGTTTCCTCGTGGTACTGTTGTAAAATATTACATTGGAGTAGAAGCAAATGGTATGTATACATATTTATACGGGACTGATACAACATCAAATCGTACACCGGACAGAACTACTGCACAAACTAACGCGTATTTGTATACAGTAGGCAACGCGGGACCGTCCGCACCGACTGTTGTTACACTTACACCTGAATTACCAGACGATTATTCTGTATTATCTTCAACAGCATCTGGAGCAGTTGACCCTGACGGAGATACTTTAGTGTACCAGTTTGAATGGTATCGCAACAATGTTCTTTATGCATCAGGTGTGGATACAACAGTAGAGTTTTCTACTACAGTACCAGCTACTGCTACATTTCCTGGTGATCAATGGTATATCCGTTGGCGTTCATCTGATACATACGGTGCAGTAAGTGATTGGGTGTATAGTTCTACAAGGACCATACTTGGTAGAAACTGGCTCGGTGTTACACCTGACAAAATCAATACTTCAACAATTCCTGTCTCAGAATTCATCTGGCGTGATAAAATAAACGATACTACAGACGGTAATTTTGACCTAACTGAAGCAAGGATTTATGCTGACTCAACTTATATTTGGTTTTTGTTCAAACTAAGAGATATTACCTCAAAAGATTTACCGTTTATTGCTGTAACAATAGATACTGACTGTATCTCTGGCAGTGGAAGTTTAACAGTTGGTGATGATTCCAATATTATTCTTGGCAACGATTATCCACCAGCAGCTGGCTTAAGCCCCCCATACCAAGAACCACGATGGGAAAAACAAATTGTGTTTCATTCAACCGCTCAAGGACAGTTCACAGCAGAAATCACAACATCGCCAGCTGGCGTGTGGTCAACACCATCTTCAGGATATTTTGTAAATTGTTTCCCGGAAACAGATATAATTGAAGCAAGGATACCACGAGCTGACCTATGGCTTGTTGGTGTATCAACTGCAAGGATAACAATTTCTGTATTCAAAAACAATATTGGTCAAGCACAAACTGTTGATACTACTGCAACTGACGCACTTGATTCCGCAAGTATAATCCGGATTTCTACAGGTTCTCTTTTAGGACAGTATTATAATGACAGAGATAATACTATGAATGCGTATACTGAAGAACTTTCAGATAACGATATAGATTTTTGGTTACAACTACGTTTATCAGCTTCAGGTATTGTTGGTAACACAAACCCGCCTGCGCCAACTTCGCCATCGCCACCAAATGGTACATCAACTACAACTTTGAGACCAACTTTGTCATGGTTACAATCAGCAGATGTTGACCCGCAGGACGCTGTCACTTCATGGCTTGTACAAATCAGTGATACTCTTGTAGGTGGTGAGTTAGGAATACCATATGTCTACCAGGTGAATGTAACTACAAACTTTTGGACAATACCAGAAAACTTAGCTGGTGGTGTGACATATTACTGGCGTATTTCAGCAAGAGATCGTTATGGTTATCTTACACCATCACCTATATGGAGTTTTTATACAACTGTGAAAGAACCTGTTATTGTAAAAGTTTACGATTCACGTTCTACGAATAACAAAGATAATTTTGGTCTAGTAACAGGTATTGAAGATGTAGACGGTACTGTAACTTGGGATTGGGATCCTGTAGAACCAGGTTGTACATATTACATTGATATCTCAAGCCATCCAAATTTTGTCCCAGGGAGTTTTTATATAACAAATTTTTCTACTACATCAACATATTTTACAGCAACAGGTCTTACTCGCGGTAAATATTTCTATGCACGGGTTAAAGCAAAAAATCCTGCTGGTATAGAAGGGCCATATACATATTCTGATGGTATTTATATTAACCGAATACAAATTGATAGTTCTAACACTGATTGGCAACCTATACCAAATATAACAATAGTGAACTCAACAGGTTTAGCAAACGGTATAGGTTATTTCCGTGATAGGACAGGTTCGCCTGATACACGGACTGATAGTCCTGTATGGCAAGCACTTGATTTGTCAACATTTGCAGTCGTCTGTGATGAATACAATTTGTATTTATATTTTAAATTTGAGACACCTGCGGGTCAACCGTTTGACGGTGTACATTTTATCCAGGTAGCTGTTGATAACGACCAAACTTCGTCAGAACGTGTTTTTATAGGACGTCTTGTCCCTTCGGAAGATACTTATGTAGCAGGCGAAGTACCATGGGAGTATTTAATAAGAATACGTTCTGGCGATGACGATGTCTACCGTGTGGACCCAACATGGTCGTCAGCATCGTGGCAACCCGGGGTTTATTCTGAAAACATAAGTGGCAGATTTTTTGAAGTTATGATGCCGTTAGAAAAACTTGGTGGGAAAGATAAATTTTTAGGTAAAACAGTGAATTTTACTGTAGCAATTGCTTCAAGAACAACAGATGGTAATATATCTCAATGGGGTACAAATAATTCAAATATGGTAGATGTTATTTCTTCAACTGACACTTGGCAAGAAGTAGGTGTTGATAACCCACAAGTAATTGATTGTTACCTTGCTACAACATTTAATCTTGATGGTACTGTTAAATCTATTGAATTAAAACGTTCAGTAACAAACTATGCTACAACGCCTGAGCCAACTTATTCAGCACCGCCTGAAGCACGAGGGTTTATATTATATAACGTTTTTACAGATGTATTTTTAGATGGCGACCCGTCAAATAATAATATATTAGACAAAGAATCAGCAGGTGGTGATTTCCAAGGAATTATTTCAACAATAAGTTATTTCAATGAACTCGGTGTAACACATATATATCTTTCTCCCGTACACAAATTTGAATATGGTAGATGGGGATATTTAGCAGATGACCATTTTGATGTATCAAACAAATTTGGTGGGTTAAACAAATTTATTGAACTTAACAAAATTGCAAGAAGACATAATTTATCCATAGCGATTGACTGGGTCTGTGGACAAATTTCAGAAGGTGGTAGAACAAGAAAAAACCATCCTGAAGTATGGGATAAAACACAAATAGTTTTTGGTGGTAATCCATTACAACATCGTTTAGCAGATGCAAGAGATTTATACGCTAATAATATGTTATGGTGGTTATCTTTTGGTCCAACTGCAGCGAGGATTGATAACCCAAAATTCTGGCCCAATAATGATGGTAACCAATACTTCTTCTGGCAATATATGCGTCGTCGATGGGATAGGTTCAAACCAGATCTTTACACATTTGGTGAAAATCCTTTTGAAGGAGATCCAGATACAGATCTAAGTGGTAATCAAAAGAATTATGTTTATTATGGTGATCAGTTATGTGGAGTCCAAGATTTTGGTTCAGGACATTATGGAAATGATTGGGATGGACGAACATATAAATGGATTGATAGTGTTGGTGGATTTACTACACAGAACTATGTTGATCAGCTTACAGCAATTGAAAACGATTTTGGACCTAAAGCTATCTGTGCATTTAGTTTAGAGAATCATGACCAACAAAGATGGTATAATGTTATAAGAGGAGTGGCAGATAAATCATATTATCGTGTATCTCCGTATTCACCATCATCAGCTGCTTCTGATGAATGGAAACGGCCAGATCCGCAAGTACCACATGATGGCGAAGGTAATGGACAATTTCAGATTGGTTATTATATGAATTTAACTCATACAGAAGCTTCAGTACTTTTTTATGGTTGTGAGTGGGGATTTGACGGTGGTGAAATATATGCTTGGTCAGAATCTGATAGAGATTATACAAAACAGAATATGAAACCAGGTGGGACAACAGACCCTATGCCCTGGGGTGGGAATACTACACCACAGACGCTCGGTGCAAGAACTTCGCCTGGATTACGTGCATCGTTTTTAAGAGTAATACAAGCAAAAGCAATTTTTGACCAGTTTAAGTCAAATCCGTTTCAAGGCGGAAGGCCATATTTTACAGCAGCAACAACAAATATAGTTGCTTTTGACCGTTCATGGGCAGGGACAAATATTCGTGTTGCGATAAATCGTAGTGCAACTGCTGAAAGTATATCAGCACCGTGGAATTGTAGGAACTGGATGGATGATACTTCTTATACCTCAGGTGCAACGGTAAATGTTCCAGGATACTACTGTGTAATTTTAGTTCAAAATGGATATTACTTATCTACACTTTCAGGTACAGCGTTACCCGGAGCAATAATTGATGTTGATGGAAAAAGTGTATGGACAACAAAAGCTGATGCAAATGGTAATTATTCAATTTCAAGAATTGTATCATTCCCTGGTGGGACAACACGTAAAGTACGTGCATGGGCACCTGGGAAAAATATTGTTGAAACTTATATTACATTCCCAGCAGCTGATGGTACTGTTACTTGGAACCCAACGTTTACCGATGATACAACACCGCCTGCTGCACCTGTAGGATTGGCAGGTGAACCTAAGGATCGTGGTGTAATGCTTACCTGGACAAAGAATACAGAACCTGATGTTGAAAGTTATTTAATTTATAGAGACACAAGACCAATACCAGACGATTCATGGCCAACACCTATTGCTGAAGTGTTGAACAATTTTTATTTTGATAACAACCGTGATGGTTGGGATTACAACGGTGATGGTCAACCAGATTGGCTTGAAAACGGTACTACTTATTATTATCGTATTCGTGCAGTGGATAGAAACGGTAACAAGTCAGCGTTGTCAAACCAAATTGCAGTTGTCCCTGGGAAAATCAAGGTAAGGTTTTGGCTTGATGCAAGAAATGTTTCACCAATACCAACAGTAGCATATATTGCTGGTAATGCAAAAGCGCTCGGTGCGCAAGAAGATGGGTTTAAATGGAATCCACAACAGATGATCTCGCATGGTGACGGAACTTTTGAATATATAGCAGAACTACCAGCAGGGATGTTGATTGAATACAAATATCTTATAAATGATTTAAACACATGGGAGTTTGGAGCTGGTAACAACCGTGGTAGACATATAGCAGATCCTGGTGTTTATTCTGGTTATCGGCAAACATTTGAAATCTATGACCAAACAGGGAACAAAGAAATGACAACTGTAAACGTGTGGAATGTCTATGGCGATGAATACTGTGATACTGCACCAAGATTTCCTGAAGGGTTGACTCTTACACCGTCGGATAAAACATTACGTCTTGGTTGGACAAAAAATAAAGAACCTGATATGGCATATTATACAATTTACAGGTCAACTTGGTCTTCAACAGATGGGTTTGTAGCAATTGCAAGAGTTAATGCTGAGACAGTGTCTTATGTTGATACTGGACTGATAAATGGTAATACATACTATTATAAAATGACAGCAACGGATAAAAAAGGTTATACTTCTGCTGAATCTGTGGTTGTATACAGTTATCCACGGGTTGTTGATACAACACCACCATCTGCGCCAACAGGACTTAAAGCATATGCGTTAAGTTCTACATCAGTTAAAATTGTTTGGAATGCAAATAACGAACCAGATATTGCAGGATATAATATATATCGTGACGGTGTAAAATTAAACCCGGCTCTTATACCTCCCTCTGCTAATCCGTATTATATTGATACAAATGTAACTGTACATACAACATATTATTACCAAATTCAAGCAGTTGATAGTTCAGGAAACACATCAAACCTTTCGTCATCATTACCTGTACATATAGTTTTTGTAACATTCAAAGTTGATATGGGAAACATAAACCCGACAAATGTACAAATTTATGGTTCACCTGAACCACTTGATAGTATTGGGTCAAACAATTTGGTTAAACTTGGGACAACAAAGTTTTATCAAATAACATTACCGTTTGTGTCAAACACAGTTGTAAGATACCGTTATGCATACAATAGTATGTCTGTAAAAGAACAAGATTTTCCAACAACAGTTGACCGTGAATACATAGTTGGATTTTTAGACGAAACTGTAGTTAACGATTGGGAAGAAGCGCCTGATAGTCCATCTGACCCAAAAGCATATGCTGGGATAAACTCTGCGTATTTGTACTGGTCTGAAGTAACCACTGCGGAAGATCTTGCTGGGTACAATATTTATTATTCAACAACTGGTGCTTTAGATTCGTTTAAAAAAGTTAATACTGATATTGTGTCAAAATCGCCATACAAAGTTACCGGTCTTACAAACGGGATAACATATTATTTTACAATCCGCGCGGTTGATTCAGGCGAGATAATGCTTGAAAGTAAAAATTCAGCAATTGTTTTGTGTGTACCACAAGATCCTATCTATGTCAATTTTGGTTGTCCTTATGTAGTAGGCAGTGCGTCATCAACCTGGGCTGATCCAACAAAAATAAAACTTAAAATTGCAATACAGTCAGGGGCAGGACCTGACGCTGTTGCTGTATGGAACACCCCTGACCGAGCAAATATTACCGAGGGGACAAAAGAGATGACTTCAGTAGGTTCTTCAGCCTGGAGGATAACTGTTCCTTTACCACGAGGGAATAAGTTTAACTTTTTATTTTTTGCAGAAACAACTGGTTCTCCACCAGAAGGGTTACAACCATATACTCAATATTACGATTGTGTACCAAATACAGGGACTATATTGGTATCGTTATCGTCGTCAAGTATATCCCAACCTGTGGGAACTTACGCATATTTCGCAGCAGTAGGACCTAACTTTGATGCACGACGTGTGTTAGAACTCGGTCCCACTTTAACACCAGGGACAACAATATATGTGTTTTGCAATTTCGCATCGTCACCAACAGCACCTGCGTATGTCCAAGCATACCCTGGTAATGGAAAAGTTACTTTGTACTGGTCAGCACCGTATGGTGAAGCATGGACTGATATTGTAAACAATGTACCCATTGGCGGTGTAGGAGAATCGTTTAAAGCAGCAGATGTTGTTTGTGGTGGTGTGTACCAGATATATATGAGCACATGGAACGCACCAAGTATCACACAATGGGTTTCTACTGCAACGGTCCCTGGCAATGTGTTTTCAATAACGTTTTCTGGTTTAACAAACGGGATTACATATTATTATGTTATAAGAGCGTCGGATACGTTCCGTGGTGTGTTTGAACCAAACCATTACAGCGTGTTTTCAACAACAGTATCTGTTTGTCCAAAAAATGTTCATATTATAGCAAAAATTCGTGTTAACCGTGGTGCAAAAGAACCGTTCAAAAGTATGAGAAAAACTATTGCTATACAAGAAGGTATAACTGTTTCTGCTTGGTTGGATAGGTCAAATATGACACCGTCTGGGAAAGCAGAACCTTTAGTACCACCACCCGATGATAGTACAGAACTTGAGTATTCACTTAAGTTAATTCCAGGGACAACATACAATTTTATACTTTTTGCATATTCAACATTTCCTATCACAGGACTACAAGTTGGGACAACTTATTATGACACAGTACCAAATGATAACACTGCTGCAGGAATGGTTGTAACATTGTCAACTTCAACATTAAATATTCCTTCGGGGATAAAAGTATGGTGTGGTTCTGTAGGCACTACTGGTGATGCAAGAAGGTTCATTGGTATAACAGACACTTTTCCGTCAGGAACTACAGTATATATTTACTGTAATTTTGCATCATCTCCTACAACTATTGTTGCTGTTGCACAACCTAAAGATGAAAAATCTATAGAACTTTGGTGGACACCATATGGTAGTTGGGGTTCATCAGGCGAAAGTTTTAAAGCAATTGATGTTATTGCAGGCGGATGGTTCTATATCTATCGGTCAACACAGGCAGAATACGGTCCTTATACTTTATGGTTGTCCACATCTGGAAATATAAATTATTATCTTGATGATGATAGATATACACCAGGTGATAACTTAGGTCTTGAAAGTGGTGTATGGTATTATTATGTAATTTTATCTTCAGATGCGTATACCGGAAATTTTATACCAAACATGTTTTATCCACCAGAGCCACCAAGGTTTTCAACTGCACATGCAGTATCTGCGTGTGCGTACAAAGTACCTACATATTTAAAAGTTGAAAATAAAGATGTGTTCTTTGACAAAAAATATCGTTTTGTTAAGGTATATCTTCCTAAGAAATAGCAAGAAAGTGAAAAAGTGAGTTTTGTGTTATGAGTTATTTGTAAAATTTATGGCGGGATTTATTCTATTACTCTTTTTGTCATTACGAACATTAGTCCCGCCAAAAGGAGACCGCTGAAAAAAATGATTTTGTAGCAGCAAAGCGAAGCTTTGCTATAGGTGATAACAAAGCAGAGCTTACGCTCTGCAGCTACAAAAATACGGGTTTTTCAGCGGTCTCCCAAAGCAGGAAAGTGTGGCAATCTATAAACAACGGGATTGCTTCGCTAACGCTTGCAATGACACATTAGTTGTAGAAGAGGTTTTTCAAACCTCGATTCCGTGAAATGTCCTGCTTTAACAGGGATCGGGACTGGAAAGTCCCTCCTACATTATTCAATTTTTTTTTCGTAACAGAAAGATTGAAACCCCCTAGTTAGGGGGGGGTAGTAGGTCTGCTCTGTTACAATTCTAAAAAAGAAAGGAGGTGATACGGAATGAGAGGAAAGAAGTTGCTAACTATAGTTGCGAGTTTGATGTTTGTATCCACACTGATCTATGCTCAATTTGCGAACCTGCCATGGGGTAATACTAATTATATTAGAGTGTTTGTTTCTATACAGTCAGGATTGATGACCTCTGCATGGACCGACCGTGGCGATGTTGTTAGAATGTTAGAATTAGAACCTGTTGGCGATGGTACTTATATGAACAGAAATCCGATATGGTTGACTGGCGGTGCTAATTATAACTATATTTTCTTTTCTTCTTGTGCTGCAAACCTTATGGGGTTCACTACAGGATATCTTTTTGCAGAACCTGTTCCGAACGGTGCTGGACAGATACTTTGTGACCCAGGCTTCTTTGTGACAAAATCTACTACTAACCCTACATCACCTACTAATCTTATCTCTGATGACACAACAGGTAATGGTGGACCTGTATGCTACACATCTATTGGTGGTGACGCAAGAAGACAAATTAAACTACCAACATATCTTACATCTGATACTACTGTGTATGTGTACCACAACTTTGGTTCATATGAGACAGGGATAAACCTTATTGATATTCTTTCTTTAGGTACAACTGTTGAATTCTGGTGGCGAGGTGCAATAGGTTGGTGGACAAGAGGTAACCCATCGTTAAATGTTCAAACATACTGGGTCTACCGCGCGTCTGCAACACCGTCTAACCCGTTCTACCTCAAAGCTGGCCCTCTGTCATATAACACTACATTCTGGAAAGACACTGGCGATCTTGTTACCGGTGTAACTTATTACTACATATTTATCACTTCTGACTCTTATACTGGTACAAGTCAAGCATTGTCAGCCGCGTATACTGCAACTTCAAACTGGGGTGCAAGTTTGAGCAAAGTTGAATTCCCAAATTTCTACAGAGATTTAGCTACTGGTTGGCACGATACATATCCTTACTATGACCCATCTTCGTTAGGCGGTGTACCAGTTCCTGTATACTTCAAAGTTGAAGGTGCAGATGAGGAAGTGATAAAGAAAAACAACTGGATTGTGTATTTGACACCAGCTGGGATTGATGGCAGGTTGTGGCCATATAAGATACCTGCAAAAGTGTACAAAGTTGTTGCAGGTATCGGTTACGAAGGTGGATAATAAGGTGGATACAATATAATACTTTTTTGTCTTCTTGTTAGGGGGACGAAAAAATATTTTTTAAAAAGTTGATAACAGATTTTTGTTAGTTCGGAATTAGTAATTTTGTAATTAAAAGAGGGGTATTTTTGTTTTTAAAACACAATCTTTTGTGACTGTGTTGTTATATTTCTTTTTGCTGGTAGCCACAACAACGCAATTTGTAAGGTTGACCCCTCGCAATGACAACAAAATTTTGATAATATGACACTAATTTTTTTAATTCTATACATTTTATCGGTAAACTATACATTTGCAGAAGAAGGGACTTTTGTTTCTTCACCATGGGCTGAGATACCTAAAAAAATATATATCCAAATCGGAGCAAGAGAATCTGCCTGGCTTGATAGATATACTACATATTACGAGATGGTACCTTGTGGTGATGGTACATATGTTGCAAAAACTTTTCTTTTAACAGGAAATTTGTACAACTTTATATTTTTTGCTTCTACTGAAGGAGTGACTTATTACGATACAGTCCCTTCTGAAGGAAGAGATACTGCGTTTATTATATCAAACTCGTCGTATTCAATAGGAACATTGAAGTTGGAAGAAAAGTATTTACCAAGATATGACAAAATTGGCGGTGATGCAAGAAGAGTTATATTTTTACCACCATCTTTACCACCGGATACAACTGTGTATATTTATTCAAACTGGTCATCAACACCTAATGTAGTAGAAAACTTTCGTGCACGGCCTGGAAATAAACAAGTTGTGTTAACTTGGGAACCACCATACGGGTATTGGGGTAAAAGTGGGAAAGAGTTCTTACAAGCAGATGTTATTTATGGCGGGTTTTACCAAATTTTGAGGTCAACCTCGCCTGAAGGGGAATATGTTACAATATCAACAGTTCCCGGGAAACAAACTATGTTTGTTGACACAGATGTTGAAAATGGTAAAACATATTATTACGCAATTGTTACACATGACGCGTACAAAAGTTTCCTTTCTTTATCTTCTCAAAAAAGTTATACTCTTGCAGTAACTCCTAACGAACCTATACAAATACGTTTCCGTGTTGAAGGTATTGATTTGAAAAAATTGAAAAAACAGTTTCAAGACATAGTGTATTTAACACCTGTAAATGAAACAGATAAATATTCTACAAGATACAAACTGAAAGCAAGGTTTACTTATTGTAAAGTAGAAGAAAGTTTTTAGGAATATTATGAGAGGAAAAAATTTATTATTTTTGTTGATTATAACATCAGTAGTAAACTGTTTCAGTTTAGATATTGGTGTAGGAACATCTACAGGGACGTATGAAAAAGGTAAGTTTGGAACATTACCCAAAAGTTTTTATTTTGATTATTTATCAAACCCACAGATTGATAAAACAATATTTTTTTCGTCAACATCTATGAAAAAAGAAGTTGTAAACGGTGCTACATCGTATTATGTTGATATAGAAATTGTCCCAGGGAATACAATATATTTTTATTTTGGTGCTGAGATAGCAGGAAGTGTAATAAAAGATTTGCCAAGAGAACTTTATGTTTCACCAACTTGGAAATCAAGTGAAACAGTTATATGGAGCAACTATTTCAATGTTCCACCAAAAATAAATTTTTCTACATCTGTAGTTGTAGGGACTGGTAATAAATATAAAGTTTATCTTTTATGGTACACACCTAAAATAGCAGATGTTCCTCTTTTAGACCTTTTTGGTGGAGGATACGAAATTTATAAATCTACTTATGAACCACAAAAAATTGAATCATACAAAAAAGTTGCTGTTTTACCAACTAACTGGGACTTAAATATTTACACTGATACAGAAATTTCTGCAGGAGTGACTTATTATTATCTTTTACGATGTTATGATGCGTATACAATACCACTTTATTCTGTCTTTTCTGACACGTTTACAGTAGTTGTGTCAACAGAGAATATAGTATATCCTGTAAAACTTGTTTTTAATTTAGATGCAACAAAAGTTGATAATGTTAAAAAAATGTTTATTTCTGGCAACTTTTTGTATCCATACGGTAGTTTTTATGAGATGAAAGAGATACTTCCCGGTAAATACAAGTTTGAATATTATAACGAATTAACAACTTTGGTTGGTCAAGAAATAGAATACAGGTATTATTTGAACGAAGATAAAATTTCTGATGATATCCAAAGGAAATTAACAATTGTTGATGATGACAACGACGGTGTTATGGAAGTAAACGATGTTTGGGGTGTCAAACCTGTACCAAAAGAGTTTGTTTTACCAGAAGAAATTGTTTCAGTAGAAGTTTCAACATTATCTTTAACTTCTGTAAATCTGAGATTAGAACTTGATCCTGAAACAACCATATATAATTTAGAGATTTGTCGTGTTGTTAACAACAACGAAATTTTTGTTTCATCATTTGATATTACAACAATTAAAAATAATGTGGTAGAACATATTGACGAAGTTAGTCCACTACCAGAAAAATATAGGATAAAAATTAACAAAAATATTGTTGATGTTCCTCTTAATACTTCAATACCAAACAATATTTTCTTAGGTGTTGTAGGAGAAACAACACAATGTTTACCTGAGATACAAACTAATAAAACAAGTATATCTTTTGTTGTACCACAAAAACATTCTTCTTACGAAACTGTCTCATATTTTGTAATACGTAAATCAACTTTTTATGTCACTTCATTACAGGATTATAAAAAACAATCTGTTGTGAAAAAATTTATTGCACACCATCCTGGAAGTAAAGAAACAATAACTATTTCGTTAGGTAACGAAGGGTATTGTCCAGGATATTATATAACAATTGGATGTGTATACGGGAAAAACGAAGCTGTAGGTGTTATAAAACCTTTTATTGTAGTTGGACCATATACTGTAGAGACAAAAAATGATACTGTTGTGTTAAAAGGTAATTATTTGTTAGGTTCAACAACTGGTTTTTGTAATGCACAGGTGAGATTAAACAAGTATTCAATTAAAGAAAATGTGGATAAATATTCTGTTGTAATAAAAAACTTTTACGAATTATTATCAGAACCTGAAACAAAACAAAAACTTGTCTCAGCATGGGAAAAGTTAGAAAATAAAA
>Ga0272449_1001919_pt1 | contig 20222 bp, 17 predicted proteins | sample YNPCB0241_FD_198679 | JGI IMG/M metagenome (GOLD analysis project Ga0272449, IMG submission 198679) | Hot spring sediment microbial communities from Yellowstone National Park, WY, United States - YNP-CB-024-1 | ecosystem: Environmental > Aquatic > Thermal springs > Hot (42-90C) > Sediment... | reverse complement strand
AATCCGCTTCCCATCTTCTAAGAGCGAGCTCTTGAGGAAGGTGGGTTGGAGATCGATTGACACAAAGTCTGGCGCAAGAATCCACATTTCAAAGCTAATTGAGAGGATACCTGATCGCGAATATCTTAGTGTGGATGATGTTGTTAAAGAGGTAAGCTTATACTGTCCCTTCCTCTAGATGCTTCTCTGAGAGTATGGTTGAGATCCTTCTGGGTACATCTGGCTGGTCCTATGAAGAGTGGGTCGGCCCATTCTACCCGTCTGACGATGTGAATAAGCTCAGCTTTTACTCCAAGGTTTTCAGGACGGCTGAGATCGACTCAACCTTCTACTCATATCCTAGTAAGGGTGTTGTTTATGGTTGGGCTAGGTATACGCAGCCTAACTTCGTCTTCTCCGCGAAGCTGCCAAGCGTAATCACGCATGAGAAGAAGCTAGATGTTGAAAAGGGTGTTGACGATGATCTGGACAGATTCCTTGAATTGATGAAACCTCTACACACGAGAGCTAAGCTTGGGCCTATATTGATTCAGCTCCCACCTAGATTCAAGAGGGATTACGCTAGGCTTGAAGCCTTCCTCAACATCTTACCTCAAGACTTTAGGTTTGCGGTAGAGTTTAGGGATCTGAGTTGGCTGCGGGATGAAACTTGGAGCCTTCTTAGGCGGCATAAAGTTGCGTATACTATTGTGGATGAGCCTCTGCTTCCGCCTGAGACGGTTGTAACAGCAGACTTCGCTTATGTGAGGTGGCACGGTCGGGGTAAGAGACCCTGGTACAACTACTCCTATAGGCTGGAGGAGTTGAAGGCTTGGCTAGGAAGGCTCAAGGAGATATCTGGAAGCGTCGGAGAGATCTACGGTTACTTTAACAATCACTTCCACGGATACGCTGTCGAAAACTGCCTCCAGCTCCTCCAGCTTCTAGGTCTACTAACCGACGCTCAAAGCGCTACTTTACAGAGGATAGAGGAATACTTCAGGGCTGCTGGTGTCAGACCTGAGCCTCAACCCGCAGCCAAACCAGCCCAAGATATGGGCTTCGATGAGCTTTTATCTGTCTTAATCTCGAAGCAGAAGCTGAACCGCACTAGAGAGATAGGTGACGATGAAGTTAAGACGCTAGAGGTTGGCGATAGAATTCTTAGGGCTGAGATCAGAGAGTACCACATCATCGTAGATCTAGAGAAGCGTGAAATCCTACACGACTGCCCAGACTGGGCTAGGTGTATACCAGACAAATCCTTCTGCAAGCATCTAGGTAAGATCTTTCTTCTCATACCCAGAGCTAAGGCAGAGGAGCTTTTGAGAAAGATCCTTGCTGAGCGAGAAAGTTGGAAGTTCAAACGGTTTTATAGATCCTAAGAACTACAGCTCTCCAGAAAGACGCCGTTCATAAGGCAACAAATCTGCGTAGTTCACTTTATCCAAGTTACCAAACTGATACTAAACCACTTCAGTTTCCAAACTAAATTTTTTGTTCTATTTTGGGAGTGATGTTACCAACAATTATCTAGTTGATACACCTGCGATTACAATACCGAACCATTCTATTAAAAATCAGCTGGCTATGGAAAAATCTAAACAAAAGAGTAGGGGCTACCCCTGAAAGCTAGAGAGGGCCTTACAGCGCAATGGTCGATCATGGAGAACTACTGCAAAAAGAAGCGATAATGCTTCTTTTTACCAGATCATAAACGTATAAGTAAATAGAAGAAGATGTTACCGCATAGTAACATGCCCCATTTGATTTTAGATGCTATGTCTAAGGACTCTGCCTGGTTTTGCACCTGTATGTTCTCCTTCTTCGATTACGAGCTCACCATTGACTAGTACATACTCTATACCAGAAGGGTATCTATGTGGATTAAGGTATGTAGCCTCATCTTTAATTCCTTCCATGCTAAACAAAGTAAGATCAGCCCAGAAACCTATTGCTATCTTACCTCTAGCCCTTAACCCAAGCCTTTGGGCGGGGTATGAAGTCATTTTCCTTATGGCTTCTTCTAAACGTATTATGGCTTCTTCCCTTACGTATTTAGCAAGCACCCTGGGAAAGGTTCCATAGCTGCGTGGGTGCGGCTTTCCCTCACCCAAAGGTCCTTTTGTATTTAGCGCATAACCATCCGAGCCTATCATCGTTAAAGGGTGACCTAAAGCGTACTTCACCTCATTTTCATCCATAAAATCCAAGATAACCTGTATTGACGGATCCTCTTCCAAAAGATCTAACATAAAGTCTACAGGATCTTCTCCTTTGCTTCTAGCTACTTCTCCAATGCTTAGGCCTTCATATTCTTTGAAGCGAGTCGATGCGCATATGAATATTCTATTACAATCTTCTCTCCGATAATAATGTCTTCTAAGAGATTCCTTCTTTATCTTAGCTCTAAGGTTACTATCTCTAAGCTTTTTAACAAGCATACCAATACCGCCTTCTACAACCCAGAGGGGTAAAACAACAGCGCTAAGGTATGTGCTCCCAGCGGTATAAGGATAGGCATCACAGGTCACATCAACACCAGATCTCCGTGCACCTTCTATCAGCCCTAGTATACCAGGGATATGTCCCCAGAACTCTGGAGGCTGAGACTTTATATGTGAGATTTCTGCAGACACGCCGCTTGCTTTAGAAATTTCAATAATCTCCTTAATCGCATCAAATACCCTTTCTCCTTCATTTCTGATATGTGACGCATGTATGCCACACGACTTGGAAGCTACTTTAGCCAATTCAATCAACTCATCCGTAGAAGCATATCCGCTTGGAGAATACATAAGACCTGTTGAAAAGCCAAACGCGCCTTCCTTTATTGACTGCTCAAGCAATGCTTTCATCTCGCGTATTTGACGTTTAGTTGGTTTAGCATCACTATACCCCAAACTCCATATCCTAAGGTTGCCATGCCCAACCAGTGTCACCACGTTCACACTTATACCCCGTTTCTCCAAAGTCTCTAAGTACTCTGCTACACTATTCCACGCTAGATCCACTTCTACACCTGGAGGTAAGAGAAAAGATGAATGTCTTTTAATCTCAATCTTCTGATCTTTTGAAATCGGGGCTGCTGACATACCGCAGTTTCCAACAACTTCTGTAGTTACACCTTGTCTAATTTTGCTTTGAGCGCAACCATCAAAGATTAAACATAGATCTGAGTGAGAGTGAATATCTATGAATCCTGGCGCGACTATCAATTTCTTTGCATCTATAGTCTTCTCGGATTTTGATGTTATGGATCTCTTTATGGCGGCGATCCGCCCATTTTTTATACCTAGATCTGCTCTAAACCAAGGATTACCACAGCCGTCCACAATTAACCCATTGCGTATGATGTAATCGTACAAGGTTAAAGAAATTTTGAACTTAATTATATTTAAGACTTTATATAAGGCATTTCTGAATGTTATCTTAGATTGGTACTTTTTTCCGATAGATATCCGAGCTAGGTCAAAGGGAGTAAAACTGAAGAGTATTACGCTTAATCCTTTTAAATTGGTTTTTGGAATGACATTATGCACTTGTTGTTCAGAGATTATTCGAAGGAGGTTAAAGTTCTTGCAGAGGTCTTTAGTAAAGTTTACGGTGCTATCATATCGGAGGCTTTAGCAAAAAGAGGAATCAATGCTGAGATAAAGGACCTATTCAATCCTGAAACTTTAGCCAGCGCTATCAAATGTAAGCGGGTTCTAGTGGTTACAGTGTCTAAAATATCTGCTGATACGATTATGCAAGCTGAATCTCTTGAAATGATTCAGAGAGTTGGGGTAGGTGTGGATAATATAGATTTGGACGCAGCTACTCAAAGGGGAGTGGTAGTGTGTAACACCCCCACTGCTATGACGGAATCTGTAGCCCAGCATATATGGGGTTTTATAACGGCGCATTCAAAGAGAATAGTCGAGGGTGACCAGCTAGTTAAAAGAGGGGGCTGGTCGACCTTAATAGGTTACGAGTTGAAGGACAAAACACTTGCACTTGTAGGTTTTGGGAATATAGGCCAAAGGACAGCGGAAATAGCACATGCATTTGGTATGAACGTTTTAGCATACGACCCATACCAGAAAGATGAAGTTTTTCAAAAGAAGAAGGTTGAGAGAGTTGAGTTGAGGGAAGCGCTGCAGAGATCAGACATCCTAGTATTAACTCTCCCCCTGACAAGGGAAACTGTGCATATGATAGGTGAAAAAGAAATCTCGCTGATGAAGAGGACCGCTCTGCTGATAAACGTCTCTCGAGGTGGCATTCTTGATGAAAGAGCTCTTATAAGAGCGCTTAAGGAAGGTTGGATTGCTGGAGCAGCCCTAGATGTGTATGAACAAGAGCCGCTTCCGTCTGATAGCCCTTTATTGAAATTGAAGAACGTAATTCTTACACCGCACTCAGCCGGAAGCACCTTTGAATCACTATGGAGAGCTGCTGAGATGGCAGCGGATAACGTAGCCAGATTCCTTAGAGGCGAGAAACCGAGATGGATAGTTAATCCAACGGCTCTTGATTTAAGGTAAGTCGCTTCGCCGTTTTTAATAGATTATAGGCACCCTCTTTAAGAAAAGCCACGTCATAACTCAAGCTGATCATTTTATAACCCATCTTTAGAAGTTTACCAAGTTCAGGTAGATATCCGGCACCACTTACCGGAATAGTGGCTATGCCTGGTATAATGTTGTGCTTCTGGGCTGTTTTAGCCACATTGTCTAGCACCTTTTCAAACGTAGAATGTTGAAGCTGCCCGAGTATGCCTAGAGACATCGTAAAATCCATTGGTCCTATAAAGCAGGCATCTACACCTTTGACTGAAAGAATTTCATCTAGTTGTTCTAAGGCTGATTGTGTCTCTATCTGCACTATAACCATTGTCTCTTGATCAGCGGTCTGCGCATATTCACTATCTCTTAAGGCTGCGCGACGCGGTCCAAATCCCCTTATACCACGCGGAGGATACTTTGCGGCCTTCACAGCTTTTTCAGCTTCCTGTCCAGAATTAACCCAAGGTACAATCAAGCCGTGCGCACCAATATCGAGAGCTTGCTTAATGAAGACCAGATCGTTCCAAGCCACTCTCACAAGGGGTGTGGTTTCAGAGAAGCTCATAGCTTGCATCATAGACTGAACAACAGCAAAGTCAAGAGGTGCGTGCTCCATATCAAAGACCACAAAGTCAAATCCAACTGAACCTATTATCTCAGAAACATCTGGGTGACCTATCGTTAGGAAGGTGCCGTAGACGACTCCTCGCTTCAACTTTTCCTTGAGAAGATTTCTCATAGCTTACTCCTCCCTTTTTACAGTTTATCTTATGTAGTGATTACTTTAAATCCTTTTGCGCCGATTACGGAAGAATCTGAAACCTTTTTCGGCGTGCCTGATTAGGACCTGCCTCTGATAGACGCGCATATTTTTCTGACGAACCTTACAACAAAACGGTTGATAACATGTTGATGTGCTTTACCTGTAGGCATTTCTTGAGTTATATTCAACCCTCTTGTCCCGTCGGAATCTTTATACTGATACCTCCTGTGTACGCGGAAGTCCGCAGACAAAATCAGATTAATTAATGTGTTAAGTAGAGCACCTAGTTAGCGTTATGCGACATACCGAGAATCCAATACTTTGTTAGGTGTGAACCAAAACTGACTTCTTGGACCTAAATTATAGACGGCTTTTTCAGCCGTCCATACATAGTAGCAAGTGGTATGGAAGGCCAAACTTCTACTTCACCTATGATCATTGACATTATCTCCTTTCCTTAACCTCTTTTGGCTGAGTTCATCGTATACGCTGATCCTTCCAATTAAATCGTCTTCTCAGGGAGACATTTTATCGAATTTTGATGCTTGAATACTAACACCAGCTCTTATCCTTTTAGCATTTTAACTACTTCGCGGTCGATCTTTAACAGCCTTTCTCCCGGCTCCATAAGCATCAGCAAGGTAGGGTGATCGCTTTTCTCGGGTATGTATGATCACTAGCTATACCGTAGGTGCCATTATACGCACAAGATCCGCAGCCCTAATGGTCTGATGAAAGTGAAATGCTTTGAACATCTTGTGTGTAGCAGCTGTCAGAGTTCTGAAAGTATAAGGAGCCGCTTGATCGAGTAGTAAGGATCTTCAACCACTTGCTTACAACGTAGTGTACGTCAACTATACCATACCCTACTCCAATGGATAAATAGTTCTCTTGCAGATAGTACATTATTCCACTCTACGCCTCCACCCAGCCAATAATCCACCTCCCACCGCACCCCCATCAAAGCAGATCTTAGGCTATCGAGCCAACAGGACAAGAAGCTTAGACCACGAGACAAACTTTTTGCCAGAGCCTTTTGTAGCGTAAAGTTTAAGTACATTTTTCTTTACTAACAAGAGAGGGTTTACCCTTGATATCAAAGATAAAGGCTGCAACCATTATAATCATTATAGTCGTGGCAGGAGTGGTTGGCGGGGTGTTATACCTTACACAGACAGCACCAAAACCAGAAAAGTTAGTTACGATCGTTTATGGATCAGACCCCGGCACACTTGACACATTACAGTCTCACAGCGCGACGTGGACTAGTATATTTAACTCTGTCCAAGAAAGTCTTCTTAAAATAGATAGCGAAGGCAATATTATACCTTCAAAGTCTCTGGCTACCAGTTATGAGGTATCTCCTGACGGCATGATTTACACATTTAAACTGAGGAAAGGAGTGAAGTTCCACGATGGTACACCATTTAACGCTTCAGCTGTAGTTTGGTCTTTCATGCAAAGATATCTAAACAAAGATGTTCCCTTCCCAGAAGGCGCTGGATTCGCAAACAGGTTTGATCCGATTAAATACGTTGAAGCCGTCGATGACTATACCGTGAGATTCTACTTGAAGTATCCTTATGGTCCACTTCTAGCTAATCTAGCTTCATACAGAATAGTGATATTCTCTCCATCAACGTATATAAGGGCAGGCGGACCTAACGCTGATGTTCCACTTATTGGCACAGGACCATTTAAGTTCGTAGAGTGGAAGCTTAATGAACGCGTAGTTCTAGAGCGAAATGAAGAGTATTGGGGCGAGAAGCCAGGTGCGACCAGAGTCGTGATAAAGATTGTCCCGGAGGCTACAACTAGGTTATCTATGCTGCTTGCTGGTGACGCTGACGTTGTCTTGGCACCCCCTCCTGCAGAGATACCGAATCTTCGACAGAACCCTAATTTTGTTGTAGCCGACGTTCCGAGTACTAGGGGAATCATGGTAATCATGAATAACCAGTGGGGTCCGTTTAAGGATGCTAGGGTTAGGCAAGCTGTAAATTACGCAATTGACAAGGAAGCATTGGTTAAGAATGTGCTGCAGGGATTAGCTGAAGTAGCTGACTCTTGGGTCACACCCAATGTATTTGGCTATATTAGTTTAGGTAAGTGGCCTTACGATCCTGCAAAAGCAAAGCAACTCTTAGCTGAAGCTGGCTATCCAAACGGATTTAAGGCGACTTTTGCAACACCTTCTGGAAGATACCTCTTCGACCTACAAGTAGCTCAAGCTATACAAGCATATCTTAGAGATGTTGGTATAGATGTGGAACTGCTTGTTCAAGATTGGCCCACTTTCGTCAAACATCTGACTGCGCCTATTAATGAGACTAAGATGCAGATGGCGCTCACGGGCTATGGTATCGTGGTGATGGACGCTGATGGCGTATTAACATCCTACTTTGGTGGACCTTGGGTTCCACAAGGTAATTCACTAGTGTACTATGGGAATGAGGAAGTGAAAGCTATGATCAAGCAAGCAAGGGAAGAACCCGATCCTAAAGTGAGGCTCCAGCTATACGAAAGGATCATGCGAATACTCTGGGAAGAGCAGCCTCAGGCACTCCTATACTTCCAAAAGAATGTTGTAGTGTACTCAAAGAATATTAAGGGGATGGTGCCAAGCAACATAGCGGACACATATGATATAACACAGTTAGATAGAGTAGGCGGTTAGCCTACTCTTAATTTTTTAGGTGCCTTGGTATGCTCGGCTATATTTTGAGAAGGATTGTTCTGGCAATACCTGTTATAATAGGGGTCACTATAATCGTTTTTGCTATGGTCAGATTTCTGCCAGGAGACCCAGCTAAGGTGATTGCAGGTATTGCTGCTACGGAGGAGGAAGTTGAAACGATACGGCATCAGCTCGGTTTGGATAGGCCTGTTTGGGAACAGTATGCTTCGTTTATGTGGAGCCTACTTCGGTTGGATTTGGGTAAGTCTATGTTCACGGGCAAACCAGTGCTTCCTCAACTAGTGGAGACGCTGCAGAACACGTTTGTTCTCGCAGTAGTGTCTATGGTTATCGCGGTTCCGGTCGGTATAGTGATTGGCATAATTTCAGCTATACATAGAGGTAAAGTGATAGACCAGGTGGCTATCGTTTTCTCTCTTTTTGGTGTGTCCATGCCTGCATTTTGGCTTGGACTAATGTTGATTTTACTGTTTGCAGTGACATTGAGGGTTCTTCCTGCTGGAGGTATAGGGACTCCAAGCTGGGACTTGAGATATATTATACTTCCAGCTTTAACCCTCGCTGCTCACTTAATCGGCGTTTTAGCAAGAATGACAAGGTCAAGTGTGCTTAGTGTATTGGGTCAAGATTATATTAGAACCGCAAGGGCTAAAGGTGCAACTGAATATCTTGTGAATTATAAACACGCTTTAAGGAACGCAATGTTGCCTGTCACTACGATTACGGGACTTTACTTTGGTTACCTTCTAAGTGGAACTGTGCTGACTGAGACGGTCTTCGCTTGGCCAGGTATGGGAAGACTTCTGGTTAATGCGATATCAAATAGGGACTATCCAATTGTTCAAGGTGCTGTGCTTATTTACTCTTTAATTTTTATAACGGTCAATCTTATAGTAGATATACTTTATGCCTATATAGATCCCAGGATAAGATACGAGTAGAGAGGATATGAGCGTAACAAAGTCTTCAGCGGCCCTTCGTGATAGATCTTGGGGGAGAGAGGTCATTAGAAGGTTACTTAAACATAGGTCAGCTAAGCTTGGGCTGCCTATCCTTGTATTCTTTGTGATCATTGGTGCATTAGCACCCTATCTCTCTGTTTATGATCCTATTAAGATCGATCTTTCAGAAGCTCTGAAGCCGCCTTCGGCTGAGCATATTTTAGGCACCGACGAATTAGGTAGGGATATTGCCACACGCATCATGTTTGGCGCAAGGGTATCATTGTTTATTGGTTTTTTTGCCGTCTTAATAGGTCTGGCTATAGGCGCGCCTGTAGGGATAATATCGGGATACTACGGAGGTATAGTAGATTTTGCGCTGCAAAGAGCCACTGACATACTCTTAGCTTTTCCAGGCATACTTTTAGCGCTTGTTTTAGTTGCTACTCTTGGCGTTGGTTTAACGAATGTTATCATCGCTGTAGGAATCTCTTCTGTACCAGTTTACATTAGGTTAGCAAGGGGGCAGACTCTGTATATCAGGGAACTAAGCTATGTTGAAGCCACGCGCGCACTTGGTTTACGCACACCAGTTATCCTCTTTAAGCATGTTTTTCTTAACACTATTGACCCGCTCATAGTTCAGTCGACTCTACAACTCGGGACTGCTATACTTACTGCAGCCGGTTTAGGCTTCCTAGGTTTAGGTGTTGAACCGACAATACCTGAGTGGGGCACGATGCTTGGTACTGGAAGAGAGTATTTAATGTCTAGTCCACACGTCGCGACATTTCCAGGCTTAGCTATTTTCTTGGTGGTTTTGGCGTTCAATCTACTCGGTGACGCTTTAAGGGATGCCTTTGACCCTACGCTTGCTTTATAGGTGTCTAGTATGGCTTCCGATGTACTTCTGGAGGTAGAAGATCTGCGAACATATTTTTTCTTAAGGCAAGGCGTGTTAAAGGCTGTAGATGGCTTGCATATGACTTTGTGTAGAGGTGAAGCACTTGGCCTAGTTGGTGAATCAGGGTGCGGCAAAACTGTTGCTGCTTTATCGATTATGGGTCTTTTGCCCGAAAGTGCTAAGATCGTTTCGGGCAAGATTATCTTTGACGGCGAGGACCTTATCAAAAAGAACAAGGATGAAATGCGTAAACTTCGTGGGTCTAGGATAGCGATGGTTTTCCAAGATCCTATGACTTCTTTGAATCCTGTCTTTACAGTAGGGGAGCAGCTGGCTGAGGTCCTCAAAATACATAAAAAGTTAAGCGAAAGAGAAGCTTGGAGAAAAGCAGTAGAGCTTTTAGACATTGTGAAAGTACCCGATCCGAGCAGTAGCGCAAAGCGCTATCCTCATCAATTTAGTGGAGGTATGCGGCAGAGAGTTATGATAGCTATGGCATTGGCTTGTAGACCTGATTTACTAATTGCTGATGAGCCCACTACTGCGTTGGATGTTACTGTACAAGCTCAGATTCTTGATTTGTTCAAGGGGCTGATAAGGGAATTTAACACCTCTGTGATCTTGATTACCCACGATCTTGGCGTGGTCGCGGAATTATGTAATACTGTTGCCATACAATATGCGGGCAGGATTGTGGAAAAAGCACCATTAAGCAGAGTATTAGATGAGCCGTTACATCCCTACACACAGGGGCTTTTGAATTCTTTGCCAAAATCCACTAAGAATAAGGAAAAGTTACAGCCCATCCCAGGCTCGATTCCTGACCCCTTTGACTATCCTGTTGGTTGCAAATTTCATCCTCGGTGCAGGTATATGTTTGAGAGATGCACTCTGGATGAACCACCTGACATAGAGATAGAGCGTGGGCACGTTGTTAGATGCTGGTTGTACCGATGAGATTCTCGTATCTGCAGAAAAGGTCAGAAAGTGGTTCCCTGTTACTGGTGGCTTTCTTAAACGTGTTAGGGGTTATGTTCGCGCTGTCGATGGCGTGGATCTTCAGATTCGTAAGGAGAAAATAACCAGTTTAGTAGGCGAATCTGGCTGCGGTAAATCTACTTTTGGTCGTTTAGTTTTAGGGCTACTGAAGCCAGATTCGGGAAGGATACTGTTTGAAGGAAAGGATATTGCTTATCTTAGGGGTGAAGAAGAGAGGATCTTTAGACGAAGTACTCAGATAGTCTTTCAAGATCCTGAGTCTTCACTTAACCCCCGGCTTACAATCGGTGCTACATTAAAGGAGGCTTTAAAAGTCGGCGGGCGTGACATTTCAGATGAAGCTGTTGGGGAACTTCTCGTTAGTGTAGGGTTAGAGAAGGAGCACCAGTATAGATATCCTAGGGCACTTAGCGGAGGGCAGAAGCAGCGCGTTGGTATAGCGAGAGCGTTAGCGGTAAATCCTAAATTTATCGTGTTAGATGAACCTGTTTCATCTTTGGATGTTTCTGTTAGAGCGCAGATAGTGAACTTGTTACTTGACCTTCAGAAGAGGTATAGGTTAACTTACCTTTTTATTTCCCATGATCTTTCACTTGTTAGATACATCAGTGATTACGTAGCTGTGATGTATTTGGGGGTTGTGGTTGAGAAGGCGCCTTCAGAGGTCTTCTTTGCAAAACCACTTCATCCATATAGCCAAGCTCTTCTTTCATCTGTCCCACATTTACAGAAGGAGACAGCTGAGAGAATTATCTTGAAGGGCGATGTGCCGAGCCCTATTAGCGTACCAAGGGGGTGCAGGTTTCATACTAGGTGCTTCAAAGCGATGGAGAGGTGTAAAATCGAAGAGCCGCTAGCTATAGTGACCGAGCCTGACCACATAGTTCTTTGTCACCTTTATTCTTAAGACCAGATTATAGATGCATCGTATATTCGCTAGTTTTTCCTTGTATGGGGTTAAGCGTTAAACGTCTATAAATTATTTATCTTTCAATATCTGCTCTGATCTTACCAGTTATCAGTGTGTGGATGATGAAATATCCCCCGAAACCAACTAAGATTAGTAGTCCTATTTCTCTTCCCCCTCAGATGTTTACAGAGAGATTCTGCAAGTAGTCGTGGGATCATATATCATTTCTTATGTCGATGAATCTTCTAGAGTTCTGTATACGGTTTTGATACGGTGGTTCATATTTGGTTCATTGCAAACTGTTTTCCCTATTCTCGTCTTCATTATTGCTGTTTTACGTACTTATGAATCGCTTGCTACTATAACTTTGTTTATTGCATTTCAGTAAGTTTGTAAACTACGCTTAAGCTTATGTCAACACCCATAATCAAGATTTTTTCAAAAAACTGCAGAAGGAACTGTGCGATTAGTATGTCGATGGTACGATATTGGCAATTACTAACGTATGCCAGGAGCTAAGTGACATTCAACAAGGTGTCCTTCGAGAACCTCGCCCAACCTTGGCGCATTCTTTAAGCAGATATCTTTTGCATACTTGCACCTTGGGTGAAACCTGCAGCCGCTCGGTGGATTAATGGGTGAAGGAACTTCACCTTTCAGAATAAATCTTTCTTTCTTTACTTCTGGATTAGGCACGGGGACTGAAGTGAGTAAAGCTTGCGTGTAGGGATGAAGCGGGTTAGAGAATAATTCGTTCTTTTCTGCTAACTCAACGATACGACCAAGATACATTACGGCAACCCTATCTGAAATGTGCTTTATCACACTAAGGTCGTGTGCTATAAAAAGATATGTAATTCCGAATTTTTGCTGAAGATCAACCATCAGGTTTAGAATCTGCGCTCTGGTGCTAACATCAAGCGCCGAAATGGGTTCGTCTGCGACTATAAATTCAGGTTCAACAGCAAGTGCTCTAGCTATTCCTATTCTCTGCCTCTGGCCTCCAGAAAACTCGTGCGGATAGCGGTCGGCATGCTCTGGCGCTAAACCTACTATTCCTAAGAGCTCTTTTATACGCTTCTTCTGCTCCTGCTTTGAGAGTGCTATCTTATGCGCTTTGAAGGCTTCACCTATTATACTTGCTACAGTTAACCTGGGGTTTAGAGATGCATATGGATCTTGGAAGATTATCTGCATCCTCCTTCGATACGGTTTAAATTGCTTAATAGGTATCTTTGTTATATCTACCCCATTGAATTTTACAATACCTCTGGTAGGCTCAAGTAGTCTTATGATTAATCTACCTAACGTAGATTTGCCGCAGCCAGTTTCGCCGACAATACCCAAAGTTTCCCCCTTATACACCGTTATGCTTACACCATCGACCGCCTTTACAGCGTCTCTTGATCTCCTAAACAACCCTGAATAGAGGGGGAAATGCTTTACCAGATCAACCGTTTCTATTAATTTACGTCTATCTTGCATTCTAGATCACTGTATAAGAAGCATCTGACATAGTGACCAGAACTTATACAATAGAATGGTGGCACCTCAGATCTGCATCGATTCATAACCTCCCTACACCTCGGGTGAAAACGGCAGCCTGAAGGCAAGTTTATCATATCAGGCACTACACCTTCTATAGAATAAAGCTTCTTTTCTAAGCCAACATTCAAGCCCGGTAGTGACCGTAGTAAGCCGATAGTGTAAGGGTGCTTTGGTCTCTTAAAGATGTTGTGCACATCGGCGTACTCAACTATGTGGCCAGCATACATTACAGCCACCCTATCACACATCTCTGCAATCACCCCGAAGTCGTGTGTAATCAAAAGTATGCTGGTACCTATATTCGATTTCAATTCCCTCATCAATTCGAGAACCTGAGCTTGAATCGTGACATCTAAAGCGGTCGTAGGTTCATCAGCTATCAGAAGCCGCGGGTTACAGGCTAGAGCCATAGCTATCATAACCCGTTGCCTCATACCACCCGAAAACTCATGAGGAAAGTCCTTTATTCTTTTTTCGGGCGAAGGAATACCAACGGTCTTCATTAATTCTAGAACGCGCTGATGAACTTCACTTCTCTTCATCTTTCTGTGAGCAAGAATCGCTTCGGAGATTTGAAAACCAACATTGTAGACTGGGTTAAGAGAAGTCATGGGATCTTGAAATATCACAGAGATCTTGTTACCTCTAATCTCGCGCATCTCTTCCTCACTAACCTGCACAAGATTCTTACCTTCGAAGAGGATTTCACCTTGGATTATCTCTGCAAAATCAGGTAAAAGGCGGAGGATAGATAATGCAGTCATGGTTTTTCCTGAACCAGACTCACCTACTATCCCTACAGTTTCACCTTGTCGAATTGAAAAACTCACATCATCCACCGCTCTAATGGGTTTAGGCTTGGTTAAAAAGTATGTCTTAAGCCTTTTAACGGTTAGAAGGTCAGCCAATGCATTCACCACGCCTGTCCACTTTTACACCACAACCTAAAAGATTACATTCAGAGCTTTTAAATTTTCTCAGACAAGATTCGAAAGAGACTGTCGCTTAATTTCCTCCTCAGCCTCAGCAGGCTATTGATCTGCTGGTGTATGAAGGCTCTATGCTGCATCAGCGTCTCCCTAACCAGCCACTCATTATCATCGAGGTGGTCTAAGGCATCATCGAGCCTCATCATACAGACCTTCAATGATGCGATACTCTTCATCAAGGCTCTCTCGATCATACGTTGACGCCTCTCCTCCAAGGAATAGTAAGATGTTATGGGTTCAGCGTCATACCCCTCCTCACCTGTTTGATGATCCTTCTAACTTCACTTCTGGTAACCTTCTTTTCAACGATAATTTTACTTAACGTTGCTCTATGCTCTTCATCTAAGGATAGGAGCTCTTGGGCGACACTGGGATTTGTTCGCCGGCGAACAATTGCCTCCTGCACCTCTTTCGGCAACTTTAGCAGCGCTATCCTCATACTCACATATGAGTGGCTCTTACCTATCCTCCTCGCCAGCTCTGAAACGCCTCCCCAACCATATTCATCCACATACCTCTTGAAAGCTTTAGCCACCTCGGTCGGGTTAAGAGTTTTATGCTGAAGATTCTCTATGAGAGACGCTTCAAACACCTCCCTATCATACAACTCCGCAACAACAAAAGGAATCCTCATCATCTTCAGCCTCCTACAAGCCTCTAACCTCCGATTACCAGCCACAACCTCAAACCCATCCCCAACAGGTCTAACCACAATCGGTTGAAGCAACCCCTTCTTCTCGATAGAAGCCACCAACTCATCCAATGAGCCTAACTCGTCCCTCAAACAAGCTTAGAAGGACGAATCCTCCTAACATCCAACTCCTCGAAGAAGCCAGACAGAGGATTAGAGCCCAACCCACTAAACCACGCCAACCGGGTAGCATATAAATTTACAATTAGGCGACAACCTCGATTCGAAATAAAGACTTAAATATGTCAGCTACTTACAATTGTACACCATGACTGGTTCAGAATCTGTAAAACCAGATAGAAGATCATTCCTTAAGATTGTGGGAGGCACTTTAGCTGGACTAGTTATAGGATCAGTAGCAGGTTATTATCTCCGATCACCTGAGATCCGCGAGATTATTAGGACCGTAACTCAGACAGAAGCAGCGAAAACGATTACTCAGACGTTAACCGTGCCAGCCACTACTGTAACACAGACTACCACTGTTACACAAACAGCAAGGGTAACAGTCGTACAAACTGCCACGCCTGCAGCTAGACCCAGGTTAACAATAGCTCAAGGAGTCGACCCTACTACGATGGATCCTGATATGCAAAGTGAAACCCCTACGTTTGTGGTGCTCTTCCACATTTATGACAGCTTTGTGGAGATCGATAGAGAGGGAAAACTTGTCCCTAGGTTAGCGATTTCTTGGACATATCAAGATCCAAGAACTCTAGATCTTGAGCTGAGACGCGGTGTCAAATTCAGTAATGGCGAGGAGTTTAACGCTGAAGTTGCTGCATTTAACTTACGTAGAATGACAACACCTCCACAAATTCCAGGCGCTAAGCCTACTGTGTTAGCTCGTGACTACTTGACAGTGCAAGATGTTGAAATACTGGATAACTATCGGATAAGGATAAAAATGAACAAGTCTGATCCGCTTTTGCTACGTATACTTAAGAGTAAGCTGGTTATACCGAAGAAGTATGTTGAGGAAAATGGATTTGATATGCTTGCAACGAAGCCAGTTGGTACAGGTCCATATATTTTGAAGGAGTGGATAAAGGGAGACCATCTTACCTTAGTGAAGAAAGTTGATTACTGGGGCGGTCCAGCGGCGATAGATGAGGTAGTCTTTAGACCAATACCTGAAGCGGCAACTAGGGTTGCTGAACTTAGAGTTGGGAATGTAGACATTATAGCAAATGTCCCGCCTGATCAGGCTGCCGTGCTTGACGCCGAGCCTAACATAGATATCCGTACGGTTCCGAGCGTTAGAGTTGCTTTCATAATGATGAACACTGAGACTAACGAGAAGCTTCGCGACCCTAGGATTAGGCAAGCGTTGAATTACGCAGTTGATGTCAACTCCATAATAAAGCATGTCTTTCAAGGCTATGCCAAAAGAGTATCTACACTTTGCCCATCGTTCTTTGCACCCTATGATCCAAACACCAAGTTCTATGAGTATAACCCTGCTAAAGCTAAGCAGCTTCTTGCAGATGCAGGGTACAAGGATGGGTTTGAGATAGATATGGAGGTCGCTAGGGGGAGGTGGCTTGGAGCTGAAGCCGCTGCAGAGGCTATTGCTGGCATGCTGAATACAGTGGGCATCAAAGTTACACTTTACACGCCTGAATTCGGTGTGTGGGCTAAAGGCACACAGGAGCATAAGATTCGAAGCTTGGCTTATGCTGCCTGGGGTAACCCCACCTTTAACGTGCTTCAATCACTTAACGCTCTGTTGCACAGCAATAGACCCTTTTCTTGGTACAGTAATCCTGCTCTTGACGCTTTGATAGATGAAGCATTTGACACCCCAGACCCGGAGAAGCATAATGCAATCCTTAGGCAGGCATTGGACTTGATATTTGAAGAGGCGCCGTACATTTTCCTTTATCAACACGTAGATATTTATGGTGTGAACTCTCAGGTTGTATGGCAGCCTAGACCTGATGAGTTAATGCTGGCATACGAAGCAAAGTAGAAAAAGTTACAAGCGACCCATATGCGTGGATGTGTGTACTAAGCGTTGGCTAGGTCGAACATCTGGCGCTACGTTGTGAAGCGGCTGCTTTCGGCTATAATAGTTATCATCGGCGTGACTGCTATTATCTTCATTATTTCAAGGCTTTCAGGCGACCCAGTAGATCTTATGCTTGGGCTAGAAGCAACACCGGAATCTAGGGCAGCACTTAGACACGCATTAGGTTTAGATCAGCCTATACATATCCAATATCTTATCTTCTTGGTTAATGCTTTCAAAGGAGACTTTGGGGTTTCTATAAGGCATGGCGTTCCTGCCATGCAGCTTGTGTTAGAGAGGCTTCCTAACACTCTAGTTCTAACCTTAGCTACTATAGGCTTGGCTGTTGCGGTAGCTATACCTATTGGAATTGTGTCCGCTCTTAAGCATAATACAGTAATCGACTATGCTGGAATGGTATTTACTTTTGTTGGGCAGTCTATACCTAGCTTTTGGCTCGGTATACTGCTCATACTTCTGTTAGGTGTGCGGCTCCGAGTGCTCCCAATATCGGGTATAGGCACGCCTGCGCATATTGTTATGCCGGCTATTACACTGAGTTCATTTATGCTCGCTTCACTTGCTAGGCTTACTCGTTCGAGCATGCTCGAAACTTTGAACAGAGATTATATTAGGACTGCTAAGGCGAAGGGGTTGAGGTATAGTACAGTCATTATACGTCATGCTCTGAGGACTGCGCTCATACCCGTAGTGACAGTTCTCGGTCTTCAGTTTGCTGGGCTTATGGGTGGTGCTGTGATAACGGAGCAGATTTTTGCGTATCCAGGTGTAGGTTGGCTCGCTATAGCCGCTATTTACGCTAGAGATTTCCCGGTAGTTCAGGCAGTGGTGTTTGTAGTTTCTGTCATCGTAGTGCTTGCTAATCTTATAGTTGACGTTGTGTATACTTATCTTGATCCTCGCATAAGGTATGGGTGACTATGCCCAGCATACTCTCTGCAAGTATAAGGAGCACTCCGCTTTTCCTGATGGGTTCAATAATCCTAGCAGCTATCATCTTGGCTTCACTTCTTGCACCTTGGCTAGCGCATAGAGACCCTCTTCAGCAAAGCCTAGCAGATAGGCTCAGACCGCCAACCTTTGTTGATAGCTCCTCAGATTATCTTCTTGGCTCTGATCATCTCGGTAGGGATATTTTTAGCAGGATACTCTATGGAGTAAGGGTTTCACTTATTCTTGGTGTTTTGGCAGTATTTGTGTCCGGACTTATCGGTGTTTCTCTCGGCTTAGTATCCGGGTACTATGGTGGGGTTCTAGATAATATCATTATGAGGATTACTGATATCATGCTCTCCATACCTGTGATCCTTCTGGCGATAGCGGTTATAGCGGTGCTTGGAGTTGGGTTTACGAATCTTGTGCTGGTTATTGGTTTAACCCAGTGGATGGTCTACGCTAGAGTGGTCAGAGGCGAAACGCTTTCTTTAAAGGAGAAGGAGTTCGTTGAGGCTGCACGTGCTTTAGGTGTGGGAGATTTGGGCATACTCTTTAGATGCATCTTTCTTAATACGCTTCCAACTATAATCGTAGTCGCAACTTTGAATGTCGCCACTGTTATAGTGCTTGAATCTGGGTTGAGTTTCTTAGGCCTAGGTATTCAGCCACCTACGCCTTCTCTTGGATATATGTTGGCTGAAGGCAGGCTCTACCTAGAAACAGCTTGGTGGTATGCTACTTTTCCTGGGCTTGTACTCATGTTAATAGTTTTGGCAATAAATATGATGGGTGATGGGCTGAGAGATATTCTAGATCCTTACAGGAGGCAGATCTACGAAAGAGCTTAGGAAGCCTGCTTTTTACGCGTACTTTTCTTTTCGAATGGCTTTATGAATGATTTGATCTCTTGCACTAGTTTTTCTGCTGTGACTTCAAGTAGTTCTTTGCCTACTTCAGCAGAGGCACCCCTTGGGTCACCTAGTATCCCTACCGGAGTAATCTTCTTCAGCCCGTAGGTGAAGCTCTCTAATTGTGAGATTTTAAGGCGCTCCGGTTTATAGAATTCTTCATCCGCCAGCCCCTTTACAGCTAGATCCATTCTTGTTGTCTCCGGTTTTACGTGTAGCATCATAGAAGTTTCTGCATAACCCGCGTGGACACCAGCTTTTACTCTGCTAATGCCTTTCTGTGACAGGTAGTCTATGCTTGCGTTTATGTAGCGGTCAATTGGTATGGCGAAGATCTTGGCTTTATTCATAAAACTCCTAGCGATTCTTGGTGTATAAGTTATTATAGTGTCTGAGTTGCCGCCATGTGAAGAAAGTATAACGATGTTCTTGAAGCCCGATTTGACTAAGCTCTCACAGTAGTCGTAAAGCGTCTTAACGAAAGTGTCTATCGATAAAGTGATTGTGCCTGGGAACCCTATGTGATGCTCTGAGAGCCCTGGTCTTATCACCGGTGCTACCAGAGCTTTTCCGAGCTTCTTTGCACAAGCTTCTGCTAGCGCATAGCCTAGTGTTGTGTCCGTTGATATGGGTAAGTGAGGTCCATGCTGCTCGATAGAACCTGCTACCACTATTACTGTGTTTTTACCCGCATCTATGGCTTCCTCTATCTCCTTCCAGGTCATATCTTCCATCAGAACTTTTTCCACCAATTCTCTCATCTTGATTCAGCTTGATCCGTTAAATAAGTCTTCTGATCTAATCGAGGTTGTTGCATAATTAGAAGGCTATACACGTTACCTGTTTGGCTATAGTTTAACGAGTTGAGCTCTAATACTCTGCTTTTATTTGGCTAACTGGAGTTAGGGGATTCATCATTCTCAGCGCAGTTTGAGAAGTGAGCTAGGCTTCTCCGACTAATAGATACTCAAAAAATCCAGCAACACGATCGTGAAAGATAATTTAGGCGACAACCTCGATCTAATCATACTTTGTTTAAAAATGCTCAAGAGGTTTTCCTAAGAAGGTTCTTCGAGAAGAGCGGGGCAAATCCAAGGGTAAGTGTAGGCGGAGAAGTCAAGGATGGAGGCGTTTAAGAAGGAGTTTGCTAGGCAAGAGCTAGTGGTCTTTGAGTCAGGGTCTTGGAACTATGATACTATGAATGGATCCATCCGCTGTATTTTGTTCTCGTGCCCTCTTTACCTAGAGTTCTACTCTATCTTCAAGCTTCTCTACTCAATTCTACCTTCAAGCTCTAAATAGGTTCTTTTTGTGAAGCCGAAGGTTGACAGAATCGTTTCAGCCGCATCTAATACCGTGTCGCGATATTTTTCT
>Ga0272449_1001917_pt1 | contig 20228 bp, 26 predicted proteins | sample YNPCB0241_FD_198679 | JGI IMG/M metagenome (GOLD analysis project Ga0272449, IMG submission 198679) | Hot spring sediment microbial communities from Yellowstone National Park, WY, United States - YNP-CB-024-1 | ecosystem: Environmental > Aquatic > Thermal springs > Hot (42-90C) > Sediment... | reverse complement strand
TGGGACAGGGTTCTAGTCAGGTGGATAGTCGAGCTCGAGACGGATGTGGAGAACCTCCTCGCGGCGCTTAAGAGGAGGGGCCTACCCCTCCCAGCCCCCCTCGAGCAGCTCTTCCCCGCCACCTTCAGGATAGGCCTAGACGAGATCAGGATGGTGATGGAGTCGAGGGACCTCAGATCAGCGATATCGAGCCTGGGGCCACCCTACTCCGAGATCCTATCCCCCATATACGAGGGCGATGTGGCCCTCATTAGGACCAGGACGAGGGCGCAGATGTACATGGCCGCCAGGAGGGGGCGCTCCCTCAACGACTTCGGATTCAACGTCATAATGGCCTACCTGGTCTTCTCAGAGGTGGAGAAGGGAGACCTCGTCGGCATAGCCTGGGGGAAGGCGCAGAGAATCCCCCCGGAGCAGATCCTAAAGTATCTGGTCATACCCAACATATAGGACATCCATCATAAACATTCCTCCATTCTTTTAAAGGAATGGAAGACAAATCACGGCTTTTTATCAAATACATGAAATTCAACCGACAACTGCATGATAGAAACTTTCATAATGGCATTTCAGATAATTTATTATCCATCGATCATTATATTTAAAAAATAAGGTAGATTTTTGATTGATTACTCCGCTTCTCTATCCTTTGCTAGGGCTCTTCTCTCCCTTATCTCCTCTATCACGATGAAGGTTGGCATTATGACCCATATCGCGATCATTACCCAGAAGAGAATGGGATCCCAATCCAATTTTGGTCAGCCTCCTATCGTTTCCAGAACATCCACCTCGGCTTTTCTCCGGCGGCCCTCGCCCTCGGCGCCTTCCTCCAGTCCACCTTCACCTCCTCCCTGACCAGTCTCCCGTATGGCACGCCGGGTATGTAGAGGAGCTTCTCTGGGATGAGGCCGCTCGGTCTGAAGATCATGACCACTATAAGTAGGGTTCCTAGGAGTATATCTTCGAAGTATGAGATTGGGAAGAAGAAGTACTGGTCGAAGAACCATTTATAGTATATTATGATTCTCCTCATCGCGACAACTAATGCACATCCAAGGAATGTTCCAGCGTTGTTTCCTGGGCCTCCAAGTATGAGCATCAGCCAAGGCCAGTATGTCCACCAAGCTCTCTGATAATTAGCCTCCACTACGAAGGAGAAGTAGAAGGCGTTGAGGACCCCCGCGAGGGCTGTTATTCCAGATGCGAATACGAGTATGTTCCTCCTGATTCCGACCACATTCTTTCCCACGCTTGCGACAGTCACCTCGTTCTCCCTAATCGCCCTCATGAGCCTCCCGTAGGGAGAGTTGAGCATGGTTCTGAAGATGAAGAAGGCGACTAGTCCGATGGCGAGGGTGATGACGGCGGTTATTACCCCCCTGTCCCCCGGGTACCAGGCGAAAACGTTTGGGACGAAGACCCCGAGGGTTCCCCCGCTTATCTGCGGTATGTTCCTCCCGAATATCTGTGAGGTGTCGGCCATCGTGATGAGGACTATCATCAGGTAGGTCGCCTTGAGCCTGATCGCCGGAAGGGACATGAGCCATCCAATAAATGCGCCCAGCACCAGGGCCACGGCCATCGAGAAGAGCAGCAGAGATATCGCGACCATGGGGTGCTCCTTCAGGTATGGGTTCACCAGCACGTGAACATTTATCTGGTTGTTATAGACCCAGTCGAAGTCCGAGTAGTATGGGAGGAGCTTTATCCCAGCCGACTCGACTATCCAGAAGGTCAGCCTCATGGTTATGGCGCTTACCGTGAATGCTCCCACTATAACCTGGACGGCGCAGCCCATGTTTGGAACCCCCGCGTTTCCATACTGGAAGTTCAGGGCCATCGCGACTATGACAAGCAGGCCGAAGAACATGGCTATATCGACGATAAGCCTAGCCTCACCCGTTATCTCCCCAGCTAAGGAGCCTATAAGCTCGATCATTCTCTTACACTCCCCTACCTCTAGAAAACATCCTTATAAGCCTCTCTCCAGTCTTAGTAGCCAGGAGTCTTTCGTAGACTCCTTGTAGGCCTCGGGGTTCTAGGAGCAGAATGGCAATGAGGAAGAACATCGGGATTAGGGGTCTGTACTCTCCAATCCAAGTTCCTATGGTTCCCTGAAGCCAGTATGTCAGGAGGATCTCTGAGAAGCCCACTCCGAAGCCTCCAATTATGGCTCCATAAACGTTTTCGAAGCCTCCTAGGAGGCTTCCAGCCATTATACTGGTTATTATAGCAGCGCCCGTCGTTGGATTACTCTGGAACCACATCGGAAGGAAAGCCCCGGCGAGACAGGCCATCCCACCCGTTAAGAACCATGAGAAGAGCTGAACCCTGTAGATATTGATGCCAAGAACCGACGCCAGTTCAGGGTCTTCTGCAGTAGCCCTCATAGCTACACCAATCTTGGTTCTTGTTAACATGTAATGTAGCACTATTACGGTAACCACACATAGAGCCAGAGTCACTGGGAATACTCCAGGATATCCTCCTATATAAAAGTCGAACTCTTTAAGCATGAACATCATGCTATAGGTTTTATAGACCTCTCGAAGCCAGAAGGCGTATATGTTTAGGGAAGCTGTCAGGAAGATCTGGATGGCTAGAGTCGAAATAGTTAGGACGATTGCTCCACCACCCATCCTCTGCAGTACACCTATGACTAGTAGAAATATTGCTACACTGATGGCTCCTCCTAAGAGAAATGCTAAAGGCATTCCTATATACGGTGAGAGGCCCATTATCTTGGAGATTGTGTAGCTTACATAGATCCCTATGCCGGCATATGTCCCGTGAGCAAAGTTAGGTATCTTGGCAGTTAAGTAGGTCAAGGTGAACCCTATACTCAGGATCGTTATCAGGCATGCATAGATTATGGCGCCCATCAAGAGAGGCGGAATCATCTTCTGAGACCCTGTTTTATTAAGGGGTAGTCATATTAATCTTTTTCGAAACCCACTGTTTTCTAAGAAGCACTAAATCCGAACTTAAAGAGGGCGGATCCCAGCTCTTTCACGCAAATTTTATATATGATTACGACGGTATAAGACCCGAAAATATCGGGTGAAGTGTTTTGGAACGTAGGGTTATAGTGCCAGTTATAGTGATGCTTCTGGTAGGGCTGGGTATCGGTGCTGGGTTAGGCTATTATGCGGCTCCTCCAAAGGTGACGGAGAAGGTTGTAGAGAAGACCGTCACGGTCGAGGTACAGCCTTTAAAGGGTAAAACCGTGAAGATAGGAGACATAGTGGCCTCGACGACAGGCCTGGAGACGGAGAAGCCCTTCATCGCTGAGATGGTTAAGCCGGATCTCAATGACTTCGCCAAGAAGCTGGGATACAACGTCACCTTCGACTTCCTCATCGACGACGCGCAGGGTCAGGCGGCCATACACCTTGAGAAGATCCAGTCATACAAGGCCATGGGTGTTAACCTAGTCATAGGCGGCAGATGGTCCTCTCAGGCCCAGGCCGCCCTATCCTACGTAAACGAGAATAACATGCTCTTATTCAGCCCCTCCTCCACCTCTCCACTCCTCGCGATCAAGGGCGACAACCTCTTCAGGATGTGCCCAGACGACACCGTTCAGTCTCCGGCCATAGCCGAGATGCTGAGGAGCTGGGGAATCAAAGCCGTCATAATAATGCAGCGTGGAGATGCGTGGGCCGACGGAATATACAATATCCTGGAGAGGGAGCTGCCGGCCAGAGGCATAAAAATACTGGATAGGGTGAGATACGCCGCGGAGGTCACGGAGTTCAGCAGCTACCTAGCCACCATGGAGGACAAGGCAAAGTCGGCAGTGGCCCAATATGGAAAGGACGCCGTAGCCGTCGAGGTACTAAGCTTCGAGGAGATAGTAACCATAGTAACCCAGGCAAAGGACTATCCAACGATATACAGCCTATTCTGGTTCGGGTCAGATGGCACGAGCATGACTCAGCGTCTAATAGATGATGCTCCCATTCAAGCTAATAAGTTGAAGATATTCAGCACCCTGGCAGCCCCAGCCGAGTCTCCGAAGTATAAAGCCCTATACGATCGGTTCTATGCCCTGGTCAAACAGCCTTTCGGATACTATACGGCATGCACATATGACATCGCCTGGACTCTTGCCTATGGAGTGCTCCAGAGCCAGAGCACAGACCCAAAGGTTATAATTCCCTTAATTCATCCAATTACTTATAACATGTTTGGGGCGAGCGGTTGGACTAGGTTGAATGAGGCCGGAGATAGGGCTCATGGGAACTATGACATATGGGGTTATGGAGACCCAGATGGCGACGGAAAGGTCGACAACGTCAAGTATGGCTTCTTCGACGGTGTAACCGGCAAGGTCACATGGTATACCGATATTCTGGCGAAGGAAAAAATAAAGGTTCCAGCTCTAGGATAAAATCCTAAAATCCCCTTTTTATTCATAATTAACCTTTATTCACAATTAATGTTATTTTAGATTTCATCCTCATTATACCCACATTTTTGTTCATAAATATATCCTCCTTTATACCTATAAACTATTTATATTGAAATATTCAATCTAAAAACCCGATATTTAATCTCTAAATCCCAGTAATTTTTTAGGTGCACCCTAGGAATTGAAGGCCGTTTCAGATCTCCGAGGAAAATATTTAAAGCAAGTTTTAGTGGTTATAGGATGGAAGATCTGAGATGACCGAGGTTCTGAGGACCGAGAACGTTAAAAAGTACTTCGGCAAGTTCGCCGCCGTCGACGGTGTCAGCCTAAGCCTGAAGGAGGGGGGCATATACCTCCTCGTAGGCCCAAATGGCTGTGGGAAGACCACGCTCGTCAACTGCATTTCGGGGATCTTCAAGCCCGAGGAGGGGAAGATCTACTATAGGGGGAGGGATATAACGGGGTGGGACATGTACAAGATAGCCCGCCTGGGCCTGGTTAGGACCTTCCAGATAGCCTCCCCATTCCTGAGGTTGACAACCCTGGAGAACATGCTCGTGGCCCTCCCGGACAACGCGGGGGAGAACATATTCCTCTCCCTCTTCAAGCCCGCCTGGCTCGAGAGCGAGATAAGCGCCGTCAGGAGGGCTGCCGAGCTTCTCAGGATTCTAGGCCTCAGGCATGTTTGGGCGATGCAGGCCAAGACCCTTAGCGGGGGTGAGCTTAAGCTTTTGGAGATCGGCAGGGCCCTCATGAGCGGTGGTGAGACCATCCTGCTCGATGAGCCAGTTGGGAGCATAGATCCAAAGCTATGCCACCAGATATTCAGCCACGTCATACGCCTAAGGGATGAGCTGGGGATAACCTTCCTCGTCATAGAGCATAGGTTGGAGGTGGCGGCCCAGTACGCCGACTGGGTCTTCGCCATGGACCGGGGTAAGATAATCTGCGAGGGGACGGCTGAGGAGGTTTTCGAGGATCCTAGGGTTGTGACCTCATACCTGGGTGAGTGAGATGGCCAACATAATAGAGACCAAGGGGTTGAATGTGGGCTACGGCCCGATCCACGTGATATACGACCTCGACTTCGAGGCACCCGAGGGAGAGGTGACAGTCATAGTCGGACCCAACGGCGTGGGGAAGACGACGCTTCTCAAGGCCATAATGGGCCTCGTCACGGTCTACTCAGGGCAGGTGCTGTTCCAGGGGAAGGACATAACGAGGGTCCCTCCATACGAGAGGACGAAGATGGGGATAGGATACATGCCACAGGTCGGCAACATCTTCAGCCGATTGACTGTGGAGGAGAACCTGAAGATGGCCGCATACACCATAAACGACCAGAAGAAGATAGAGGACAAGCTTGAGCTCGTCTTCACCCTCTTCCCGGTTTTGAAGGGGTTCCTGAAGAGGCCGGCTGGGACCCTCAGCGGTGGCGAGCGGCAGATGCTGGCCGAGAGCATGGTCCTCATGAGGGATCCCAAGGTCATGCTTGTCGACGAGCCCACCGCGGGCCTCATGCCCAAACTTGTAAATGACGTCCTCAGGAAGCTCAGGGAGATGGCAGACACCACGGGCCTCCCGGTCGTCCTGGTGGAACAGAGGGCCAGGAGGGCTCTCGAGGTCGGAGATGTGGCCTACATGATGAGGGGCGGGAGATTCACCTTCAAGGGGACGGCGCAGGAGCTTCTCAACCACCCGCAGCTCACGGAGATGTACCTGGGGGCTGTTGAGGCCAGGGAGCTGAAGCACGTAAAGGAATAAGCCACATCCATTTTTCCCAGACGATAAATGGATCAGACATGGTAATCAATGGACATAAAAACTTTGGATTTAATTGATCTTCCCGGAATGCTCACTTGAGGCCCTTGATATATTTCGCCATCTCCTCATTGACATTCAAACCCTCGATGGTCACCTTGGCCCTCGTCCTGCCAAGCTCATCGAACTCCGTCACCTCATACTGCACCTTCTTCTTCAGCACAAGCTCCGATAGCTTCTCCTTAGCCTTCTTCTCAGCCTCCGAACCTCTCGTCGGGGGTTCGACGCCATCTAGAACCAGGATCGCGTCCGTTCTAAGCCTGAAGGAGACGGCGTCCAGTACCTCCACCACGGTGCCTGACTTCATCACCATCTCGAATCCATCCAGAAAATTCGCCATGATATATTAATTTTTCTTGGCCAGCCCCGTGATGTAGGCTCTCATGGCCTCGTTTAGGCTCAGGCCTTCCAGCCAGACCATCGAGATGCCGCACCCAAGCCTATCCCACTCCAGGACCTCGAACTCTATCTTCCTGTTGAGGGATAGCTCCTCAAGCCTCCTCCTGGCCATCTCGGCCTCCGATGAGCCCCTAGGAGGCGCCTCCACCCCCGCGAGCCTCACGGCCATATGGGGCCTTATGATCAGGGTGGAGGCATCCTCAACCCCCACCACCGTGGCCCTACGCCTCTTCAAAGCGATCTATACACGCCGAACAGATCGTTAAAAGATTACCCATCCCAGAAATCCAAGAGTAATTCGATGGAGCCCTGCCTAAAACTTGAGGTCGGGGGTCATCTCGAGAAGGCTAATAAGCATGGGCTTCGAGATTTAATGATACGGGTTGGTTGAGAGGGCGAGCAGGCTCAAGATAACGGTCCTGAGGAGGCTCAAGCCCGGGGAGGTGTTTGAGAGGCCGCCCATCAAGGGGGCTCCAACAGGTCCATGCGAGCTCTTCCACGAGGGTCAGACCTTCTACGTGGAGGAGGACGGGAGGATGCCGGAGGGTTTCTGCGGGTGGGCCTGGAACGACCTCTACAAGGTTGTACAGACCCTCCGCTTCCATGGAGACTTCCACTGGTATGAGGAGCCAGGCGTCTCGGTGAACTGCTGCACAGACGGCCTGAGGCCCGTAATCTTCAGGATAGAGAGGGTTTAGGCTCCCACCCACAGCATTTTTATGAAGCGGGGAGGCTGCTCGAGGTCGGCACCTGCTACCTGGAGCTCTGAAAGTCTTTAATAACTTTGATGACACATCTCTTCTGTGGTGTTTATGTCTGCGGCCTTTAGGGGTGCCCGCTACTGCTGGATGAACGGGGAGATCATCGAGACGGAGAGGGCCCTAGTCTCCGCCATGGAGCCCATCTATCTAGGGATCTTCGAGGGGATAAAGGCCTACGTGGAGGGGGATATCCTCGGGGAGGGCAGGCTCAACATATTCCAGTGGAAGCCTCACGTAGACCGCCTATGGAGGAGCGCCGCGGTCGACGGCCTCAAGATCCCCTACACCAAGGATCAGCTCCTAGAAGCGGTCAAGGAGACGATAAGGGCGAACGGCTTCAGGTCGAATGTATATATTCAGCCCAGGGTCTGGCCTAGGGCCGGGGCTGAGGAGACCGTCCACGTAGTGGTTCCTGTTTGGAGGTTCGAGACCCTCCTGGGGAGGGGGAACCCGAGGTTCGGGGTGCGGAGGCGATTCATGGTAAGCAGCTGGAGGAGGATAGCCAGCGACGCCCTACCCCCACAGGCAAAATCTTGGGCTAACTACGCCAACTCGGCCCTGGCCACCAGGGAGGCCCAGAGGTGCGGCTACGACGGGGCCATATTCCTGGACAACAGGGGCTTCGTCTCCGAGGCTCCTGGGGCCTGCATAATGACCGTTAGGGATGGGAGGGTCATCACCCCTCCCATCTCGGCCTCCATCCTGGAATCCGTTACCAGAAACACCTTTCTAGAGTTCATACCGAAGGATCTGGGTATACCCGTCGAGGTTAGAGACATAACCCGAGTGGAGCTCTACGCCTCGGATGAGGTCTTCCTCTGCGGCACGGGGGCCGAGGTTACCCCGATAGCCAGCATAGATGACATAGAGATTGGCGGGGAGTATCCAGGCCCCATCACGAGGAGGATAGCTGAACACTACGCAGATATCCTCTCGGGGAGGGTGGAGAAGCCGGGCTGGTTAACCCCGGTCTAAGCACCCAATTTTTCCCTTAGAGCCCTTCAGGGGCCGATCCGAGGATTCTCTCAACCCTCTCTCCGACGAGGTTCTCCAGGGCTGCAGCTTGGGAGTGCGCGAAGGCTATGAGCCTCTCGGCGGTATCCCTGTCCACGTATTCGGCCCTGAGGGCAAGCCTCTCCGCGTTCTGCGCGGCCATGGAGATGAGCACCGGCAGGGTCTGCGGCGTGGGATACGAGGCCTGCAGTGCCACCTGGAAGGCCTCCTCAGACGCCTTCCTGAGCTGACTCCTGTACTCCTCTATGTCCAGCTGGAGCTCCTCCCTCGGGATTACCACCCCGCTGAGGTAGGCCGCCTTGACCTCGAGCCCCATCTCCCCTGCCTTTATCCCGAGCCTGGCCAGTATCTCCGATAGGTCTTGGGAGATCTTGTCGCCCGCGCTGGCCACCTTCGTGTCGAAGTTAACCCAGATGGTTCCCCCCTCAATCCTCGTCCTCACCCCGAGGGCCGCCAGCTTGCTGATGAACGGCCCAGGCGCCAATCCCGTGTTCCCGGCCGGGATGACGATGTCCTCGAGGGCGATGTCCCCCGGCTTTGCGAATACCCTCACCTTCCTCCTCCTCAGCATAAGGGCGAGCCTGAAGGGGTTCTCGTTGGAGAATATGTAGATGTTGGATCCCTGAGCCCTATTTATAAACTCTTCAGCGCCCTCGAGGCCCATCTTCTCCATGGCCTTTCTCAATATATTATTCTTTATACATTTTAGAGTCAATTCTTTTCTCAGCTCTTTCCTAAGGTCTTGCAGCATCTGGCTCTTCATCTTGAAGAGGTCTGCTGCGAAGATCACCCGATATTGCTTGAGCAGCTCGATTGTCTGGTCGAGCATCCTGGCTTTATTCTCTGAGACCAATCCCCTCCCCCCATCACATGAGCCTAACGGCTGGCCCCATCGTCAGCTTAACATATGCTGACCTTATGTTTCCATAGCCCCTGTCCAGGACTGGAGTGAGGCTGGAGAGGACCGCCTCGATGTTCTCAGCGATCTTCGAGTCCTCCATCTTCTCGCTGCCCACCGCGCACTGTATCAGGGGCTTATCCCTGCTCCTGAGGAAGACGGTCCTCCTCCCCGCCTCTATGAGCCCCTCGACGGGCGTGGTTGGGGGGATGGGGGTCGGCATCCTCCCCCTGGGCCCGAGGAAGGGCCCAACCAGCCTTCCCACCAGGGGCATAAGGGTTGCCTCGGCGTAGAAGATGTCGAACTCCTTCAGCCTCCTCTTCATCTCCTTCTTATCCTTGGCCATGGCCTCAAGCTCGGACGGCTCTATGACGGCGTCCGCCCCAGCCCTCCTGGCCCTGAGGGCTAGGTCCCCCGAGGCGAATATGAGCACCTTCCTCCCACCGAACCCGTTTGGGACCTCGACGCGCAGGTTTATCCTCTTCTCCGGCTTCTTGAAGTCGATATCCTTCAGGTTCACTATCAACTCTACGGACTGCTCGAAGCCCCTCGGCGGGGCTGCGGCCCTGGCCTTCGTAAGGGCGTCGATCACCTGTTCCCTCCTCAGAGACATCGGGGCTCTCACCTCAGCATCGGGGATACGATATAAGGGTTAAGAGGCTCTTAAAAACTCGTCGTAGACCCCGGAGTCTAATAGGGAGAGGACCTCCTTAACGCTCTTCCCGTCCACCGTGACGCCCATGCTGAGGCAGGTTCCGAGGACCTCCTTCACAGCGGCCCTGAGGGAGTTGGCGAGCAGGCCCTCCCTCTTCCTCTCGGCGATCTCCACCACCTGCTTGAAGGTCAGGTTTCCAACCGCGCTCCTATTCGGGGTTGAGGAGCCCTTCGAGATCCCCAAGGCCTGTGTGATCAGCGAGTATGTTGAGAGCATCCCGACCTTGACGGAGAACTCCTTCGTGTCGGTATCCAGTGTCACCTCGACGGGTACCTTCACGCCCTCATAGGGGGATGTGACCTCGTTTATCTTGTTCACGACGGCCATTATGTTGACTCCTAGGGGCCCCAGGGCTGGGCCTATCGGGGGGCCCCCTGTGGCCTTACCACCCACGACGATGAAGTTGAAGGTCTTCTTCACCATCTAGGTCTTCTTCACCTCCCTCACATAGTCTAGGTTTAGGGTGATGGGGAGGGCGTAGCTCGCCTCCAAGAGCTCCACTGTCACCTCCCCCTTCGCCTCATCCACCCTCATAACCTTTGCCTGCATGCCCTTAAAGGGCCCTGCCACGACCTCCACCACGGCTCCCAGCTCCACGCCGGCCGCCCTCCTGCTCTCAAGGTACCTCTCCACATCGGAGATGCTCAGCGTGCCCTGAACCCTCTGCCGGACATGCTTCATCCCCCTGATCAGCTCCTCCACGGTGTGGGGCGCATCCGCCTCCACAATCAGGTAGCCCTTCAACTCGGACGGCGCCAGGATGGCGGCCACCGGAAGCTTCTCTACCCTCGCCCTATCGGAGAGCATTAGGGCTATGTTCCTCTCCTGCCCCCGGGTGACCTTCACGACGTAGAGGGAAGTCCTCTCCCCACTCAAACCATCACGCTCAGGGTTTACTGTTAGAGGGTGTCCGTCAACATATTAACATTACTGGATTCGGCGGGAAAGCCCTAAACTCCACACTAAGGAGCTCTGGGCCGGATGAGGGATATGGAGGAGTTCGGCAGACCGAGAGTTTCCCGTCTCCAGCCGTGGAGGGATGTCTCTCCGCGTTCTATATGCCGTGAAGGGTGATGGATATTAGCCTGATTATGTAGCCTATCCCCCCGAGGAGGGCGATTCCAAGCAGGCAGATCTTCACGCTAAGCCAGAATGTCTTCCAGTCGGGCTTAGATATTATCCTGAGGAGCCTCGCTGTCGACCTGAAGAACTCCATGAGCCCCATCTTCTCATCCACCCATCCCCATATAGCTATTCTTCGGGTGGTAGTATCCTATCTGAAAACCATTTCGGATCGAAGGGCTGGAGGTCATCGTAGCCCTGCCCTGTCCCCACATATATGATGGGCTTCCCCGTGGCGTAGGGGATGCTCAGGCTTGACCCCCCCTTCGCATCGGCGTCCACCTTAGCCAGGATCACGGCGTCGAATCCCACCCCCTTATCGAAGGCCTCGGCCTGCTGTAGGGCGTCGTTTCCCGTGAGGGCGTCCACGATGAGGATGGTCAGGTCCGGCTGGACAACGCGCTTTATCTTCCTAAGCTCGTCCATGAGGTTCCTGTTTGTCTGCATCCTCCCGGCCGTGTCTATGAGGACCGCGTCCATCCCCCTCGTGGCGGCGTGTTGCACGGCGTCGTACCCGACGGCCGCCGGGTCGGCCCCATAGGCGTGCTTGATCACCCTGAGGTGCAGCCTCCTCGCGTGCTCCTCAAGCTGCTCTATGGCCCCCGCCCTGTAGGTGTCGCTCGATGCCAGTACGACCTTTAGCCCCCTGTCCATCAATAGCTTCGCGACCTTGGCTATCGTCGTCGTCTTCCCCGTGCCGTTAACGCCTATGAACATTATTGTCAGGGGCCTTCCCGAGCCCTTCCGCGAGGAGGCCAGCTTCATGAGGTCGATCTCCGGGGTTGCCGCCATAACCGATCTGATGGATTCCGAGAGGGCCTCTCTCACCATGCGCGTTCTATCCCCGAACCTGGGGGCTGCCGCGCCTTTGAGCCTCTTCTTCAGCTCGGAGCATATTCCGCTGGCCACATCGAAGGCCACATCGTTGGATATGAGGTTTAGCTGGAGCTCCTCGAGGATGGGGTCGAGGTCCTCCTCAGATAGTTGGGTCTTCGATATCTTATCTAGGATCCCCCTCAGCCCCTGCCTGAGCCTCTCAAACACCCCTTCTCTCCCCTTGAAGTTGGGAGGTGAGCTCGTTTATCATCTCCCTATGGGACTGTATCTGGGCCATTATCTGCTCAAGCTGCTGCTGGACGGATGTGCCGGCCTTCTCGACCTCGTCTATGCGGGATGAGATGTCCTCCACGGCCTCGTCCAGGCTCATCTCGACCGAGACGTCCGCCCCTATCCCGACGATGACCTTGCTCAGGTCCCCAAGCCTGGCCCCGATGAAGGTGTTCCCCCCCACCGGGACGAGGATGGGGGAGCCCTCCCCCCTGCCCCTCAGCTCCCTCAGGGAGTTCTCGGCCATGCGGAGGTCTGAGAGGGCTGCCTGTAGGAACTCCAGCCTCCTCTGGAGTATTTCGGCCGATCCCTCCATCAGCCTGAGCTCCACTATGAGCCTCCTGAGCCTCTCCATCTTCTCCTGTTCCCGGCTCAATCCTCCTCCAGCTCCTCAACCTCAAGTATCACGATCTCATGCCTCTTCGCCCTGTGGTGGCTTCCAACCTCGGAGTAAACCCTCTCCAGGGCGTGCTCCCTCCTAGTCGCCCTAACCTCCCTCCTGAACCTGATGGGCTCCAGGAGGTTCCCCTTCCTAATCAATCCGGAGATCCTGTATAGCTTCACCTCTCTCAAGTCTCCTCCTCCGCGAGGGAGATCCTGACCTTCCCCTCCTCGTCTCTGGATAGCCTGACCCTCAGCCTTCTGGGGGGCCTCTCAATACCCCTGCTCCATATAGCCTCGTTGACCTTGGGGTCTATCTCCACGGCCGAGGCCTTCATATGCCTCTCGGCGAACCCCCTCAGTATGGTGATGGCCTTCTCCGCACGCCGGTACTTGGGCGAGGCGTAGGCCCTTCCCAGGGGGACGGTGTATATCCTCTCCTCAGCCTCCTTAGAGCCAGACATCATCCCACCCCTAGGCCCTGAGCTTCCTAGTCCTCCAGTTTCTCCTGGTCTTGGGGCTGAATCTCACCCTCCCCATCGTCCTCATGATCACCCACGATGGGACGGGCCCCCTCTGCCTCTCAGCCTTTATCAGGCGGAGCTTGAACGCCAGGGGCTTATTACTCGCCAAGCTACCTCCTCCTCACCCTTATCTCCCTATACTGCTGGGCCTGAAGCTGGGCCAGGAGGCCCTTGAGCATCTCGTCGGTTATCGGCAGCTTTATCTTGCCGCTCTGAGCCGCCTGGATGAGCTGCATCTCGAGCTGCTCTGCGTACTCCGGCCTCACCATCTTTATGTTTGTGAGCCTCTGCCTCGCCTCGGGGGTCAGTATCCTGCGGAGGATGACCTGCTTAGCCGCCTCCGCCTCTCTCTGCCTCTCCAGCTCCTCCTCCCTCTCCCTCTGGGCCTGGAGCTCCAGTAGCCGCCTCTCCCTCAGCCTCCTCAGCTCCTCGTCCGAAGACATGGCCTCTCACTTCAAGCTTGTCTGGAACGCTGTGCCTCCCTCTCCAGCTCCTTCACTATCTGGGTGGAGAGGGAGTCTAGGAGGCTCCTACCCTTAGGGCTTATGCCCCTCCCCTTCAGGTCCACCTTTACGACGAGCCCTGCGGCCTCCAGCTGCTGAAGTATCCTTCTCGCTATGGCCCCGCTCCCCCTCCTGAAGTGGGCGGGCATCACACCCCTCCTCTTCCTCCCCCCATATAGCTTCCTCAGCCTCGAGACCCCCAGGGGCCCCTTCACGTAGAGCTTCCTGAGCATCGAGGCGCTCCTGATATACCACCAGTCGGGGTTGTGGGGTGCCCTCTCCCTATGAACCCCCGTCTTGACATAGGCAGCCCACTCCGGTGGCCTGACCTCGGGCACGCTGCTCTTCAGGTACTCGCTCAGCCTAGCTATGATCAAGTCGGCCGGAACATCGTAGACCGTGGGCATCTCCACCCCTTTCTCCGCAGCATTGAATTGGTTAGTCCTCTGAAATATATATCTGATCTTTCCATCCCCGAGGAGGTGAGCTGCTCACCCCTGCCCCTCTATCTCCTGATCCTCCTCAGCGTCTCTGTGCAGCCAGTGGCGAGGAGGCCCGAGTCGCTGCCTATGCCTATGAACCTGAATCCCCGCCCTATGAGCTCGTTTATGTGCTCAACATCCCTCGCGAATGCGATTCCTGGGGCTACACCCGCGGCGATGCACGCCTCCAGGACCCTCTCCATAGCCTTAACCACATCTGGATGGAAGGGCTTCCCCCTGTATCCCATGGACATGGAGAGGTCCATCGGGCCTATGAAGGTCGCGTCAACGCCCTCCACGGCCACTATCTCCTCTATATTCTCAACGGCCTTCCTCGTCTCTATCTGGACGGCGATCAGGATCTCCTCGTTAACGACCTCTATATACTCCTCCCCCGTCAGTCCCCAGACGGCCGCGGGCCTTCCCGGCGCGCATCCCCTCACCCCCTCGGGGGGATACCTACAGTAGGAGACGGCCCTCTCAGCCTCCTCCGCCGTGTTTACCCATGGTACGACAACCCCATATGCCCCCGTGTCCAGGGCCAGCTTGATGGCGTTCAGGTCGTTCCACACAACCCTGACCAGGGGCAGGGCCTTACAGCCCACCGAAGCCCTCACGAGGCCGTCCACCGTCTCAAACGTGGGAGGCCCATGCTCCGTGTCGAAGAGGATCCAGTCAACCCCGGAGTTTGCCACTATCCTAACCACCTGGGGGTCCAGGATGGACATCCAAACCCCCAGAGCAACCCCTCCCCCTTTGAGCCTCTCCTTAACCCTATTCCTCATGGCCCTCCCCTAAGATGATACCGTATCGTATTTAACGGTGCTGGCCCACCAATCCTCCCTTATGAGGGGATGATATCAGAAGTCCGAATTATCCCTAAATGTGCTGTGGTTTTCGCCTCAGCTGTAGGGCTAATCTGATCGTCTCTCCTGGGCGTAGAGCTCTATGTATCCGCATCTCGTGCACCTGAAGCCCGAGATGGTGAGCCTCCTCGCCTCCTCCCTCTTGAATATGACCCCCCTCTTCTCCCCAGTCCTCTCCTCCCAGTAGGGCCTCCCCACGGCCTCCTCCTCGAGCGGCGGCATCCCCCCGAAGAACATCCCAGACGTGTATGGGGAGATTGGCTGGGAGCGGAGGCGTTCAATGGGGATCTGGATCTCGCCCCTCCTCATCACACCCCCGCATTTTGGGCAGGTGCGCTCCTCAGACAATCCTTCCACTTATTCAACGGCCAACTAGCCTATAAATCCTCCTTCAAGCCTCAAGGGGGTGGACCTGGGCCCTGCTGCCCCGCGGCCTGGGATAGGAAAGGATAAAAGTCGGTTCTAATCTTCACTCTTCGGGAGGAATCGCTCGGATCGAGGTGATGGATTTGCAGTACATGTATGCGGCCCTGCTGCTCCATAGCGCCGGTAAGGAGATAACGGAGAGCAGCCTGGAGAGTGTCCTCAGCGCGGCCGGGATCAAGCCGGACCCCATCAGGGTGAAGGCCCTGGTTGCGGCCCTCTCCGAGGTGAACATAGATGAGGCCATCAAGACCCCCATATTCGCAGCCTCAGCCTCCTATGCTCCTCCAACCCCAAGCGCACCCGTAGCCGGGAAGGCTGAGGAGAAGCCGAAGGAGGAGGAGAAGAAGGAGGAGGAAGAGGAGGATCTCCAGGGCCTAAGCGCGCTCTTCGGCTAGGACATTAGTATATAGTATATAATAGGTTTACATAGGGGTCTAAGGGCTTGGAGGTCCCCCCAGACGAGTTTAGGCTCCCCTTCTTTGACGAGTATGGCTTCGTGAGGAAGCGCTGCCCGGCCTGTGGAAGCCACTACTGGACCCAGAACCCGTCCTCGGAGAACTGCGGAGACTTTCCATGCGCCCCCTACACCTTCATCGGGGATTCCCCGGTGAATAGGAGGTTCACGGTGGCCGAGATGAGGGAGAAGTTCCTCTCATTCTTCGAGGATAGGGGGCACACGAGGATCCCCCCATACCCCGTGATAGCCAGGTGGAGGGACGACCTGATGGTAACCATAGCCAGCATCGTGGACTTCCAGCCCTACGTGACTGAGGGGATAGTCCCCCCGCCCGCGAACCCCCTCGTCATAAGCCAGCCGTGCCTCAGGTTCGAGGACATAGACCTCGTGGGGAAGACTGCTGGGAGGCACCTGACCATCTTCGAGATGGGGGGGCACCACGCCTTCAACTACGAGGGCAAGCCCCAGATCTACTGGAAGGACGAGACCGTCAGGTTCCACCACGAGCTTCTAACCCGGGAGCTCGGGGTCCCCTCGGAGAAGGTCACATATAAGGAGGGCCTCTGGTCCGGCGGGGGAAACGCGGGCTTCGACCTCGAGGGGTGCGTGGACGGCCTGGAGATATCCACCCTCGTCTTCATGATGTTCAGGGTCCTGGGCTCGAGGCTAGAGCCGATGCCGATAAGGGTCGTCGACACGGGGTATGGGATCGAGCGCTGGACATGGCTGAGCGCGGGAACCCCGAGCGCCTTCCACGCCGTCTATGGCCCCCTCCTGGAAAGGGCTCTGGAATGGGCCGGCCTGAAGGGGGTGCCGGAGGGGCTCCTCTCCGAAGCCGTAAGGCATCGGGCGCAGCCTCCCCACGCCTCGGGGGCGCTCGAGGGGCTTGCGGCGCATCGTGGATACGAGGCGGAGGAGCTGGAGAGGCTGATGGGCCAGCTCGAGAGCATCTACGCCGCCCTCGACCACACGAAGAGCCTGACATTCATACTCTCGGAGGGGGTTGTCCCATCCAACGTTAAGGAGGGCTACCTGGCCCGCCTCCTATACAGGCGGGCCTACAGGCTCCTGAGGAGGGTGGGCCTCGAGGAGAGGCTCCAAGACCTGGTGGAGGGCCAGATAGGATACTGGGGCGCGGATTTCCCCCACCTCCTGGAGATGAGGGAGGAGATCATGGAGATGATAGAGGCCGAGGAGGAGAAGTACCGCGATACCCTGAGAAGGGGCTCATCCCTCGTCAAGAGGGCGCTGAGGAGGGGGGAGATCTCGACCGAGAGGCTGGTGGAGTTCTACGACTCCCACGGCCTCACGCCCGAAGACGTGAGGGAGGCGGCCTCGGAGGAGGGGTTCGACGTCCAGGTGCCGGGGGACTTCTACTCCCTGGTGGCCAGGAGGCACATGGTGAGGGGGACCGCCGAGAGGGTTGAGAGGGGGGAGCTATACGAGAAGGTTAAGGGGCTGGATAAGACCTCCCTCCTCTTCTACGAGGACCCATATATGAGGGAGTTCGAGGCCAGGGTGGTGGCCTTGATCGAGGATAGGTATGTGGTCCTGGACAGGACCGCCTTCTACGCGGAGGCCGGTGGGCAGCTCTCGGACACGGGATGGCTTCTGAGGGGGTCTGAGAGGGCAAGGGTCATAAACGTCCAATCCGTTGACGGGGTTCTCCTCCACGAGGTTGAGGCCCCGGCCTTCGGAGTTGGGGAGGAGGTCAGGGGCATAATAGACTGGGATAGGCGCCACTCGCTCATGAGGAGCCACACGGCGACCCACCTCCTCCTGGGGGCCGCGAGGAGGGTTCTGGGGAAGCACGCGTGGCAGGCTGGGGCCCAGAAGGGCGTCGAGGCGAGCAGGCTGGATATAAGCCACCACAGGAGGCTGACGAGGGAAGATGTGGAGAGGATGGAGCAGCTCGTGAACGAGGTGGTATCCGAGGGGAGGAGGGTCACATGTAGCTGGATGCCGAGGGAGGAGGCCGAGAGGAGATATGGATTCCGCCTCTATCAGGGCGGGGTAGCCCCGGGGAGGGAGATCAGGGTCGTGGAGGTCGAGGGCTGGGATGCGGAGGCCTGCGGCGGAACCCATGTCAGCAGGACCTCTGAGGTTGGGCTGGTCAAGATCCTCGGCACCGAGAGGGTTCAGGACGGCGTCGAGCGGATCATCTTCTCCACGGGGCCCCACGCCTTGAGGGAGGTCCAGAGGAGGGAGCGCATCCTCATGGGGGTGGCCGAGACCCTTGGAGCGCCGATAGAACACCTGGAGAGGGTCGTCGCCGAGAGCCTCGAGAAGGCATCCAGCCTCAGGAAGGAGAGGGACGAGTATCTCCGCCTGGCCTCGAGGCATATAGCCGAAGGCCTTCTCGAGAGGGCCTCCGAGTTTATGGGGTGGAAGCTCATAGTGGAAACCCTCGAGGGGGGATTAGACCTCCTCATCGAGGTTGGGAACTCCATAGCCCTGCACTCCGGGAGGGCGATAGCCGTCTTGGCCTCTGAGAGGGAGCCCAGGTTCATAGTTAAGGTCGGGGTCGAAGCCCTCATGAGGGGGATCCACGCTGGGAGGGTGGCGGGAGAGATAGCCAGGGTCGTGGGGGGAGGCGGAGGCGGAGAGGGGCACTTCGGCCAGGGGGGAGGGGGAGACCCGAGGCTTTTCAGGGAGAGGAGAGAGGAGATAGCAGAGATACTGAGGAATTGGGCCATCTCCTCCGAGAGGGGGAAGGCTCCGTAGGGTTTTTTACTCATAACCTTTATTCCCTCATCAACGAGATAATTCGACTGGGATAGGAGCTGGAATGGTCGACTGGGGATCCATAGAGGAGAAGTGGCAGAGGAGGTGGGCTGAGGCTAGGATATTCGAGGCCGACCCGATGCCGGGAAGGCCGAAGTTCTACCTGACCGTCGCGTATCCCTACCCCAACTCCCCCCAGCACATAGGGCATGGGAGGACCTACACCCTGGCGGATGTCCACGCCAGGTACAGGAGGATGCAGGGATACAACGTCCTCTTCCCGATGGCCTGGCACTACACCGGAACGCCCGTCATAGCCATGGTGGAGAGGCTGATGAAGGGGGATGAGGACCTCCTGGACACCTTCATCAACATATACCACGTCCCCAGGGAGAGGCTTCAGGAGCTCACGACCCCGATAAGCATGGCCAGATACTTCTCGGAGGAGATCAAGCGCGGGATGCAGAGGATGGGCTACAGCATAGACTGGAGGAGGGAGTTCACCACAATAGACCCCTACTACAACAGGTTCATAGAGTGGCAGTTCATAAAGCTGAGGGAGAAGGGCTACATAGTCCAGGGGAGCCACCCCGTCGGATGGTGCCCCCACTGCGGAAATCCCGTGGGCCAACACGACACCGTCGGCGATGTGGAGCCCGAGATAGAGGAGTTCACGGTCATAAAGTTCAGGAGGGGGGATGAGGTCTTCCCGGCCGCGACCCTGAGGCCTGAGACAGTCTTCGGGGCCGTCAACATGTGGATAAACCCGGGCTCCGAATATGTCAGGGCCAGGGTCGACGGCGAGACCTGGATAATAAGCCCCCAAGCCGCGGAGAAGCTGGGATTCCTGGGGCGGAGGGTCGAGGTCTTGGAGAGGGTTCCGGGGTCGAGCCTCGTCGGGGGAACTGTGGCCAATCCCGTGACCGGGATGGAGATCCCCATCCTCCCGGCCAGGTTCGTAGACCCCAAGGGGGCCACGGGGGTGGTCATGTCAGTCCCAGCCCACGCCCCATACGACCTCATCGCCCTCGAAGAGTTGAAGAGGTCATCCAATAGGGCTCTCCAGGAGATGGGGTTGAGGCCCGGGATGGTCAGGGGGGTGGAGCCCGTATCCGTGATCGAGGTTCCGGGATATGGCGATTACCCCGCCGTGGATGTTGTGAGGAGGATGGAGATAAGGGATCAGGGGGACCCCAGGCTGGAGAGGGCGACCCAGGAGGTATACAGCCAGGAGTACCACAACGGGAGGATGAGGAAGAATACAGGGAAGTACTCTGGCCAGCCCGTCGCGAGGGCCAAGGAGGATGTTAAAGGGGATCTCATAGCCGAGGGGAAGGCCACGACCATGTATGAGCTCATCTCCCCGGTCAAGTGCCGCTGTGGGGCGGACGTCGTCGTGAAGATCTTCGAGAACCAGTGGTTCATAGACTACGGGGACCCATCCTGGAAGAAGCTGGCTCACGAGAACCTGGATGGGATGAGGATAATTCCTGAGGAGCTGAGGCAGGAGTTCGAGCACGTCATAGAGTGGCTGAAGAGGAAGGCCTGCGCCCGGAAGGCGGGTATGGGGACGAGGCTCCCCTGGGACCCGGAGTGGATAATAGAGGCCCTATC
>Ga0272449_1001916_pt1 | contig 20230 bp, 20 predicted proteins | sample YNPCB0241_FD_198679 | JGI IMG/M metagenome (GOLD analysis project Ga0272449, IMG submission 198679) | Hot spring sediment microbial communities from Yellowstone National Park, WY, United States - YNP-CB-024-1 | ecosystem: Environmental > Aquatic > Thermal springs > Hot (42-90C) > Sediment... | reverse complement strand
GGACCCTCCATCGAGGACAAAACCCACCCGCACGCAGGCGAGTCGTTCGAGGGGCTAACAGGTTCGGAGCCTGTGAGTGGAAGGTGATTTTGTCGCTTGAGGCATATGATGTCTCTCCCCGAAAGATTCAGGCAACTGCTCAAAGAGGGAAAGCTACCCAAGCAGGCGTGGGCGCAGCTGAAGCGCGAGTACACCGCGCAATTCAGATCAGGAGATGCCGCACAATCGTGGAAGTCAGCTTCAGGCAAGGCTTTTGAGGATATAGTGCAGCAAGAGTTTACCTCCCAGTGCCAAGGGTTGCAGGATTTGCGGGTAGCACGGTGGCATGAGATTGATGCTTCTCTCAGAGAGCCTCTAAGTGAGCGGTTATGGGTACGCGGTGAAATTCAACCGGTTACGACAGAATCGAATGTGGACTTTGTGGCGTATGAGACCGATGCGAGCAACATTCCAAGACGAATCATCGCCGTCTACAGCTGCAAGGTCTCCCTCCGCGAGCGTTTTCAGCAGGATCTCTTCTGGGCAGAGCGATTGCGGGGGCGCGGCATACGGTTCTGTTTTATCACCCTCGATAATGATGGCGTGCTTACAAAGGCAGCAGCGAGGGGCAAACTAACCTCCAAGCAAGCCAGAATGTCCGTCGCTATGTATGACAGGATTTATCTCTTCTGCGAAGAATCCGAAATCCAGCACTACACGCGCGTCTTCCGAACCGTTGACCGCTTGGGCGAGGATTTGAAACGATGGCTGGAACTCGATTAGCAGACTCTGCGGCTTCAGTGTTAGAGCAGTTTACAGGGCTAACTCCTGACCCTGAGTGGGCGTTTGCGCACCTCACGCAGGCGCAGACGAGCTATGCGACACACGGCTACCATCGCTATCCCGCCAAGTTCATCCCGCAACTCGCGGCGCGGCTAATTGAGGACTACTCCCGTCCAGGCGATACCGTGTTGGACCCCTTCACGGGGTCGGGCACGGCGTTAGTGGAGGCGAAACGACTGGGGCGACCGAGCGTTGGGGTGGACATCAATCCCGTGGCGCACTTAATCGCCACTGCGAAGGTACGCGCCCTTGAACCGCACCTGCTGGGCGAAGCAATTGCCTGCGTTTGGGAGAGACTGGCGTCGCCCCTACACCCGTCGATGCTTGCCGAGGCGTGTGCGACCGTCGGCGACCCCCAGTGGCACGAGCGGCTGCGCTACTGGTTCCGCGAAGATGTTCTACAGACGCTGTCGAGCATCCAGCAAGCAATCGACTCGCTGCCAAATGTGGTGCAACCCTTTTTCCGCTGCGCCCTGTCGCACACGCTGAAACCCGTCTCGTGGTGGCATGACCGCAGCGTCAAGCCTGTGCGCAAGCTGGAGAAGCCCATCCCCGACCCGACGCTGGTCTTTTTCAGGCATGTGCGGCGCATGGCACGAGGCAACCGCGAATACTGGGCACTCCTGCAGCGTGCAGGCACACTGGATACACCCGCATATTGCCACTGCGCCGATGCACGCGCCATGCCCGTGCCTGACCGGTCGGTAGACCTCATCGTGACCTCGCCGCCCTATGTCACGAGCTACGAGTACGCCGACCTGCACCAGCTGAGCGCGCTGTGGTTCCAGATGACGACTGACCTGCGCGAGTTTCGTCAGGGGTTTATCGGGCGTTCCAACGGTGTCCACGAGCCTGCGGGAAGCCTCCACTCGCCGCTGGCGGAAGCGATTGTCACCAAGCTAAGCGCAGTCAACCCGCGCAAGGCGCGCGAGGTCGCCCTCTACTTCGCCGAGATGTACGCCTGCTTCACCGAGTGGCGGCGAGTGATGCGCTCTGGCGGGTACGCCTGCATCGTGATTGGCAATACGCACCTAAGCGGCGTCGAAGTGCAGAACGCACAGGTTTTTGCCGAGCAGCTCATGACGCTGGGCTTTGTGCTGGAGCGCGTGATCCTGCGCGAAATCCCCAGCAAAATCTTGCCTCGCACGCGCGACAAGCAGACGGGCAAGTTCGCCAAAACCCACCACGCCGACTACCTTGCCTACCCGACGGAATATATAATCGTTTTCCGATGTTGGAAGGAGTAAGCGGGGTATACTTCCCCCGATGACGCCCTACCTCGAGCTACAGGAGCCGAAATGCCTACTGTACAACACCGATGTGCTGCAGGCGGCACTCGCGCCTGAATCGATAGACCTCATCATCACCTCGCCACCATACAATGTGGAGGTCGTCTATGGGACGCACCGCGACGACCTCAGCTACGCCGACTATCTGGAGTTTTGCGAGGCGTGGCTGAAGCGGTGCTATGAGTGGCTGAAACACGACGGACGCATGTGCCTGAACATCCCACTGGACAAAAACAAAGGCGGTCAGCAAAGCGTCGGCGCAGACCTCACGACGCTGGCAAAACGACTGGGCTTCCAGTACCACTCCACCATCGTGTGGAACGAGGGCAACATCTCGCGGCGCACGGCATGGGGGTCCTGGGTCAGCGCGTCCGCACCCTATGTGATTGCGCCTGTTGAGCTGATTGTTGTGCTTTACAAGCGCGAGTGGAAAAAAACCTCCGGCACACGCATCTCGGACATCACGCCGCAGGAGTTTATGGAATGGACGAACGGCTTGTGGACTTTCAACGGCGAGAGCCGTAAGCGCGTTGGACACCCCGCGCCGTTCCCGCTGGAGCTGCCGAAACGCTGCATCAAGCTGTTCAGCTATGTCGGCGACACGGTGCTGGATCCTTTTGCAGGCAGCGGCACGACACTACTTGCCGCGATTATGCACAACCGCCACGCGATAGGTGTAGAGATCGAGCCGACTTATTGCGAGTTGGCAAAGCAGCGGATTATGCAGTACCTATACTCACGGCAACTGGCACTCAGTGTAGAAGAGGAGCCTATCGCCTATGAAGCGACCTAAGCAACGCAAGACCATCCGCGAACTGATTCAGGAGTATTTCCAGCAGCACCCGAACACAGACCTGCCTCACGGACCTGTCGTGGATTGGGTTACCGAGCAGTGGCGCTTGCAGGGAAACGAAACCCCACCGCGCGACCCGTGGCGAATGATACGCCGCCTCCATCAGGAGGGATGGCTCATCAAAGTGCGCAAGGGCGTGTATCGGTATGACCCTGAATCCGCAAGAAGGGTTGAGCTTGACGACTTCACTCCAGAACAAAAGCAGGCGATTCTGGAGCGCGACCAGTATCGGTGCGTCATCTGTGGTAAGGGGCTTGCCGACGGCGTGGAACTGCATGTAGACCATATCCGACCGCGCCATCTCGGAGGACGGTCAGAAATCGAGAATGGGCAAACCCTCTGCGCTCAGTGCAACTTTCGGAAGAAAGTCTACAGGCAGACCGAGACGGGGAAGCGAATGTTCATTCGGCTGCTGCAGCTCGCCGAAAAAGAGGGCGATCAGAAGATGGTCGAGTTCTGCCGTGAGGTATTGAGTGTCTACGAGAGGCATGGAGTGAATGACCACATTCGCTGGGAGTAGAAAGTCTTCCCCGTCGCGCGCTGTTTGCTTTCAGACGCCGTCATGCTGTGCGAAATACCAGCACAAGGCTACGCTGACCTTGCGAGCAATTCAAGAAAACTCGGATCGCCTCATGGGACACCTGTTGGTCATCGAGGCGGGTCAGGTGCGCATTTGTCCGATTCTGTAGGGCTGATCGCATCCACCTGAGCGGCTACGGGGTACCCTAATTCCCATGCCGCGTATCGCACTCATTAGCGTTTCCGACAAGAGCGGACTGGAGCCGTTTGCACAAGGGCTACATGCGCTGGGTTTTGAATTCCTCTCCACCGGGGGCACGGCGCGCGCCCTGCGCGAGTGGGGCTTGCCTGTGCGAGAAGTCAGCGACTGGACAGGCTTCCCCGAAATCTTGGACGGGCGCGTCAAGACCCTACACCCGCGCATCCATGCCGCGCTGCTGGCGAACCTTAGCCTGCCCGACCACCAACAGACCCTGCGCGAACTGAATATCACGCCCATCGAGCTGGTCGTGGTGAACCTATACCCGTTTGAGGAGGCGCTGCGAGCAGGCGTGTCCGAAGCCGAACAGATAGAGCAGATTGACATCGGCGGCCCGACACTCATCCGCGCGGCGGCAAAGAACTTTGCGCATGTGGCGGTGGTCGTGCGCCCTGCGGACTACAACTGGGTGCTGGAGCGGCTGCAGGCAGGCGGGCTGACGCGCGACGAGCGCGCCCTGCTGGCGTACCGCGCGTTCGCCTATGTCGCTGAGTACGACGCGCTGATTGCCGACTGGTTCCGCCGCTACGACCCCGACGGCGCACTGCCAGAGACCCTCACGCCGACCTTCCGCCTCGTGCAACGCTTGCGCTACGGCGAGAACCCGCACCAGCGAGCGGCATTCTACCGCGAGCCGTTCGCACCGCGGGGCTGTATCGCGACCGCCGAGCAACTCTGGGGTAAGGAACTCTCGTACAACAATCTGTTGGATGCTGACGCTGCGCTGGAGCTGGTGCGCGAGTTCGCCGAGCCTGCCTGCGCGATTATCAAGCACACCAACCCGTGCGGGGTCGCGCTGGGCGAAAGCCTCACGGAAGCGTTCCTACGCGCGTTGGAGGCAGACCCTGTGTCGGCGTTCGGCGGGATTGTCGCTTGCAACCGCCCCATCGACCGTGAGGCGGCAGAGGCGATGGTCGCGCCTGGCACCTTTTTTGAGGTCATCCTCGCGCCAGAGTTCGCCCCCGACGCACTGCCCATCTTCCAAGAACGCAAGGGCTGGGGTCAGAATGTACGCCTGCTGCGCACAGGCGAGCTGCCCCCGACCGACCAAATGCACGGCTACGCGCTACGCAGTATCACGGGCGGCGTGCTGTATACCGAGCGCGACACGCTGGACTGGAACCCTGACGCCCTGCAGGTCGTGACCGAGCGTATCCCCAGCGAGCAGGAGTGGCGCGATTTGCACTTCGCATGGCGCGTGGTCAAGCATGTGAAGTCGAACGCGATTGTGGTTGCCAAAGCGGGCGTTGTGCGCGGCGTGGGCGCAGGGCAGATGAACCGCGTCGGGTCGGTCAGACTCGCGCTGGAGCAGGCGGGCGAGCATGCGCCCGGCGCAGTGCTGGCGTCGGACGCCTTCTTCCCCTTCCCCGACAGCATCGAACTGGCGGCACGGGCAGGCATCCGCGCGATTGTGCAGCCCGGCGGCTCGAAAAAAGACCCCGAAGTCATCGCCGCCGCGAACGAACTCGGCGTCGCGATGGTGTTTACGGGCATTCGCCACTTTCGGCATTAGGCCGCTGTGTCTCTGCCGCCCCAGCGTCCGCTTAGGTATACTCTACCGCACACAGTACCGATGCGGAGGGAGCGATGCACTGGAACGCGAGCGCGCTGCGACAGGCGTTTTTGAGCTACTTTCAGGACAAGGGGCACTTGTTGCTGCCTTCAGATAGCCTCGTGCCCAAAGACCCGTCGCTGCTGTTCACCAGCGCGGGCATGGTGCAGTTCAAGCCCTACTTTCTGGGCGCGGCGCAGCCCCCCGCTCCGCGCGTGACCACCGTGCAAAAGTGCTTGCGTACCACCGACATCGAATCGGTCGGCGACCTGTCGCACCTGACCTTTTTTGAGATGCTGGGCAACTTCAGCTTCGGCGACTACTTCAAGCGCGAGGCAATCCTATTCGCGTGGGAGTTCCTGACCGAGCGCCTGAAGGTGGACACCGACCGCTTGCAGTTCACTGTGTTCCAAGACGACGACGAGGCGTTCGATATCTGGCATCGCGAGGTGGGCATTCCCGAAAACCGCATCTGGCGACTGGGCGAGAAGACCAACTTCTGGCCCGCCAACGCCATCACTGAGGGTCCCAATGGTCCCTGCGGTCCCTGCTCGGAAATTTTCTACGACACGCGCCTCGACACGGGCTGCACGAACCCGAACTGCGGTCCCGCGTGCGACTGCGGGCGCTGGCTGGAGATTTGGAACCTCGTGTTTATGCAGTACGAGCGCAGCGAGGAGAACGGCAAGCCGAAGCTGACCCCGCTGCCGAAAAAAAATATCGACACGGGCATGGGGCTGGAGCGCACCGCCGCCGTGTTGATGGGGCTGGAAAGCCCGTTCGAGACCGATGTGTTTGAACCCATCGTGCGACGCATCGAACAGATTGCAGGCGTGCGCTATAAGCAAGGCGAGCCGACCGACACGGCGATTCGCCTGATTGCTGACCACATCCGCGCGGCGACCTTCACGATTGCCGACGGCGTCATCCCCCAAAACGAGGGGCGCGGCTATGTGCTGCGGCGCATTATCCGCCGTGCTATCCTGCGCGGGCAGCGCGCGCTGCGCATCGAGCAGCCGTTTTTCGCCGACCTTGTGCCTGCCGTCATCGACGCGCTGGGCGAGCAGTATCCTGAACTTGTGCAACGCCAGGACTACATCACGACCACCCTGCGCTACGAGGAGCAACGGTTCCGTCACACGGTGCAGGCGGGACTGGCGCGGCTGGAAGAAATGCTCGCCGATGCCGAAACCCAACAGACGCGCATCCTCGCAGGCGAGCGCGTGTTCACCCTGTACGACACCTATGGCTTCCCTGTGGAGCTGACGCGCGAAATCGCTGCCGAGCGCGGCATCGCCGTCGACATGCAGGGCTTCGAGCAGGCGATGGCGGCGCAACGCCAACGCGCCCGCGAAGCGAGCGGCATCTCCGAGAAGCTGTTCGTGCAGACGGGCGCGGCACTGGCAGAACTGGCGCAACAGTCCAACCCCACCGAGTTTGTCGGCTACGACACCCTCGTCTGCGAGGCGCAAGTGGTCGGACTCGTGCGCGGGGGCGACCTCATCCCCGAAGCACACGCAGGCGAGACCGTCGAGATCATGCTGAACCGCACGCCCTTCTACGCCGAGGCGGGTGGACAGGTCGGCGACACGGGCGTTATTGAGTGGCAGGGTGGACGCGCGGAGGTGCTGGACACCCAAAAGGCGAACGACTACTACCTCCACCACGCGCGGGTACTGGAGGGCGCGCTGCGCTTGGGCGAAACAGTGCAGGCGCAGGTAGACGCCGAACGCAGGCTCGACATCCAGCGCAACCACACCGCCACGCACCTGCTGCACGCCGCGCTGCGCCAAGTGCTGGGCACGCATGTCGCGCAGGCGGGGTCGCTGGTCGCACCCGACCGACTGCGTTTCGACTTCACGCACCCGCGCGCCGTGACGCCCGACGAACTGGAACGAATCGAAGCGCTGGTGAACGAGAAACTGCTGCAAGAGCTGGAAGTGCGCGTCTACACCGATGTGCCCATCGAAGAGGCGCGTCGGCGCGGCGCGATGATGCTGTTCGGCGAGAAGTACGGCGAGCGCGTGCGCATGGTGGAAATCCCCGGCTTCTCGCTGGAGCTGTGCGGGGGCACGCACCTGCGCAACACGGTGGAGGTGGGGCTGTTCAAGATTGTGCATGAGGGCAGCGTCGCGGCGGGCGTGAGGCGCATCGAGGCGCTGACGGGACGCGCGTTGTACCAGTGGCTGCGCGAACGCGAGCATGCGGTACGCGCCGCCGCGGAACGCCTGCAGACCCCCGTGCCCGAACTACCCACCGCCGTCGAACGCCTGCAACGCCAACTGGATGCGCTGCAGACCGAACTGGAGCAACTCAAGCAGCGCGCCGCCAACCAAGCGGTGGAGAGCCTCACGCCCATCGAAGTGGACGGCGTGCCCGTAGTGGCGCAGGCAGTGCAAGGCGTCGATGCCAAATCGCTGGGCGCGGTTGCCGATCGGCTAATTCAGCGCGGGGTCGGCGTCGCCGCGCTGGGCACAGCCCACGACGGCAAGGTCGCGCTGGTGGTCAAGGTCGCGCCCCAGTGGGTCGAGCGTGGCGTCCACGCGGGCAACCTCATCCGACAAATTGCGCAGGCGGTCGGCGGTTCGGGCGGCGGGCGACCCGACTTCGCCCAAGCGGGTGGCAAACACCCCGAACACCTCGCCGACGCACTGGCACAAACGCCTCAACTCGTGGCACAGCAACTGCGGGTGGAGTGATACCAATCGCCGAGCCAGCGTTCACAAAAAACAGCAGTTGATAACCCCCTCCTTAAGGTTCCCCCTGCATGCAGGGGGGAACCGAACCCGCGCGCGGTTCCCCTCGCGAGGCGGGGGGAACCTGCAGGAGGAGGGCAATTCATAAACTCTGAACGCGTGATTGGTAAGTGTCTTTGCAGTGAGACATAGCCCCCACCCTAACCCTCCCCGCACGCGGGGAGGGAGTTCCCTGATAAGGGTACAACGGTTCGGCAAGGAGTCTCTGAGGCAGGGGCGATTTTTCCCAGCGCATGCACGCGGTCAGGCGCGGTCTTTTGCCCTCACCCCCTGTGTTCCCCTCTCCCGCAGGCGGGAGAGGGGGAACGCGCTGCAGGGCGCACCGCCGTGCGCCCCTACACCCCTCTCCCACGCTGTGGGAGAGGGGCTGGGGGTGAGGGCGAAAAAGCGTGCGCGCCCCGCACACAGTGAACTCAAGCGATGTACCCTTATCAGAGGGAGTTCCTCCCCCGTGTACGGGGGAGGTTAGGAGGGGGGCGGCAGTTGCCCCATGTCGAAAATCCACCGCGTAGGCACTTATTACTGCGCAGGCGGCTCGGCGGACGTGGCGGGCTGACCCCCCTCCAGCAGCCGATGCACGACCGCGCCTACGGTGGTCGCCAGCCAATACAGCCCCAACGCCCACCCGAACACAGGGATCCACACGACGGCAGGGATTAGCAGGCTCGCCGTCAGAATGCACCAGCCAGGGTGTGGCTCCGCCACGCCGAACAGTTGTAGCACGCGCTCGCCCACGCGCCATGCCGTCGCGCCGTAGCCGATCAGAAACGCCAGCCCCAGCAGCAGCCCCACCAGCACAATCAGCAACTGTAGCACGCCGCGCGCAGGCGCGTCTTCGGGCTGGTTCTGGGTTGCCGCGCCCAGCACGAACGCAAGCAGGAGTGCGCCCGCCAGCGTCAGCGCGCCGCGCACGCCCACCCCGCGCTCGCCCCGACGAAACAGCGTCATGTAGTCCGCCGTCAGCCCGCGAAACAGCGCAACATCCACCAGCCCGACCGCCGTCAGCGTCACACACAGCGACAACAGCCCAATCAGCCCTTCCATCTAAATCACCTCCTGCAGGCGGTTCCAGAGCGTTTGAGCGGGCGCAGTGAACGGGCGCGTGAGCGTCTGCACGACCGCGCTCGGTTGCAGCGCGTCCACAGACGGTGCGTCGATGGGCGCGCGGAAGGCGACCAGCAGCAGCGCGGTGGGCAGGCACAGCGCGAACGCAAGGCGCAGCACGCCGCGCGGCTCAGGCGCAGGTTCCGGCAGGCGCACGGTGGGCGCGGGCAGTTGGGGCAATTCACGCAGCGCGCGCCCCACCGCCCGCCACGCCTCCAGTTTCGCACGGCAGGCGGAACATCGGCACAGGTGCGCCTCCACCGCCGCGCGTGCAGGCGCATCGAGCCAGCCCTCCAGCCAGTCGTGCAGCGCAGGTTCCAATCGCTTGCAGTCGTCTCTCATCCGAGTTCCTCCTCCAGCCAGCGGCGCAGGGTTTCGCGCCCGCGATAGAGCCAAGTCTTGACCGTGCCTTCGGGCGCGTTCAGGGCGCGGGCAACCTCCGCTATCGGCAACTCCTCGTAGTAGTAAAGCAGTATCGCGGCGCGTTGGGGTGCGGGCAGACGCATCAGCAGCCGTTGCACCGTGCGCCGCTGCTCGCGTTCATACAGCCGCTCCTCCAGCGTCGGCGCAGGCGGGGCGGCTTTGGCGGCTTGCTCCAGATACCGCTGCTCGGTGGCGCGGTCGCGTCGCGCGTTCAGGCACACCCGCGCCGTCAGGCACAGCAGCCAAGTCGCGAACGGCTGCGCAGGGTCGTACAGCGGCAGGCGCGTGTAGGCGCGCAGGAACGCCTCCTGCGTCGCGTCTTCTGCAGCGCTCGCCTCGCCCAGCATCCGAAACGCCAGCGAGAACACACGGTCGCGATAACGCTCCACCAGCGCGTCGAACGCGCCCGAGTCGCCCTGTAAGCACCGCTCCACCAGCGTCGCGTCGTCAAGCATCACTACTTCACCAGTCGCACCGATTGTACCAGCCAGCGGTTGGCGGTAGGTCCGCCTTCGGTTAGCGCGCCCCAGTCCGCCAGCGAGAGCATCTTGACCGTCGCAGGGGTCAACTTGCCGTCGCCCTTGCCTTTGGTGTCGTCGGTAATCGTGAACTGGCTCCACAGCACCCGCTTCGCTTCGGGCTTGCGCTCGCCGCCCGCTTCGAAAGTCGCCGACCACCGCTCGCCGTCCTGCTCCTCCATGAACACCGCCAGCGTGGTGGGCGTCTTGACTTGGATGACCACCTCGACGCCCTTCGTGTCGCGCAGGGCGTTCGGCTCGATCATGCGCAGCACGCCGAAGATATAGGGGAACGGTAGGTCGTATTCCACGCGCATGCCGCCCGCCTCGAGCCTAATGGTCGTGTAGGCAGTCGCCATCCACACCAGGTAATCGCGCTGGAAGTCGTCGAGCGTGTTGGGCGCAGCGCGACGCGCTGGGGCTTCCGACAGGAACTCGAAATCGTCCAGCCACAGCATGTGCGTCCCCGTCTGGTCGCCGAACAGAATCGCCGCTTCAGGCGTCGCTGCGAAGAGCGCACTCACATCGATTAGCCCCAGCCCCTCCACCGCGTCCATGTCGAGTTTGTTGTTGACGGGTTTCGTGTCTTCCGCAAGTGTGAAGTCGGCAAGGGCGATGGTGACCCGTTGCCACTCGTTGCCGCTGACCCAAAACGGCGCAACCCACCGTTCGCCACCCTGCTCCTGCAGGCTGAGCGCGAAAAGCGCGGGGCGGTCGGCTTTGACCCAGAATCGGAACCCCTGCGCCCACAGTTCGGGTTCCAAATAGATAATCGCGTTCAGTTTGCCCGCCGCCGCGGTGTAGGTGTAGCGCAAGGCACGCTTGCCTGACTTGACATCGTTCGGGTTCTCGGTGAGTTCGACCTTGCCGCCTGCGCCGGGCAGCACCAGCCACCCGTGTTGGGGCGTCTCGAACCCGATGACCGACTTCGGCGTCTGCGTCCACAGCGCGCCCATCAGCGCCAACAGCCCTACAACCGTCCAGTATCGCATAGTCGTCTCCAAGACGGTATACACGGCAAGAATTCGGAAGGTTTCAGCCCGATTGGGCGCACGGGCAGTGAACATCGTCTGTCGTCGCGCGTCTATAGGCGTCGGAGGACGAAATCCATGCGAGTGAAAACGATTGTTGTGAGCGTGCTTGCTGCGAGCCTTGTGTATAGCGCGTTGGCGCAGGGCGTGTTTGGCGGACAGCCCCGCCAGGGACAAGGCGGTCCAGCGCAACGCGGGCAGGGCTGGGGCAGGATGATGGGCGTGGGCATGTCCGGCATGCTGCTGGAACGCCCCGATGTGCAACGCGAGTTGAACCTGACCGAGCAACAGAAGACACAGATTCGGCAGATGCAGGAGGCAATGCGCACGGCGATGCAGGAGCTGCGCGACTTGCCCCCGCAGGAGCGGCGCCAGAAGATGGAAGAGCTGCGCCAGAAAAACGACCCGACCAAAGTGCTGAACGAGAGCCAGAAGAAGCGACTGCGCGAGCTCGAGTTGCAGGCGATGGGACCCACGGCGTTCCTGCAGCCTGAGGTCGCCGATGAGCTGAAGCTGACCCAAGAGCAGCGTTCGCGCCTGCAGGGAATCGTGATGCAGCAGATGCAACAGCTGCGCGAGCAGTTCCAAGGCGGCGGTTTTGGGCAAGGGCAAGGCGCCCAGAACTTCCAGCAGATACGCGAGCAGATGGAGAAGCAGATGCTGGAGGTGCTGACCCCCGCGCAGCGCGAGAAGTGGCAACAGATGCAGGGCAAGCCGTTCGCGTTTGAAGGCGGTCGCCCGATGCCGTGGGGTGGTATGGGCGGCTTCGGGCAGCAGGGTCGCCCGCGCGGCGGCTCGGGCTTCGGCGGCGGACGCGGCTTCGGCAACTAAAGCTTACCTCCTCAAGCGAACACCGGCAGAGTGCGCCCTCCCGTTCGGGAGGGCGGCTCTGTTTAAGACGCCTGCTCTTGCGACGGCGCAGGCTCCTCGTATAGCGGCAAGCGCACGCGAAACACGCTCCCGACGCGGTACTCGCTCTCCACCTCCACCCGCCCGCCGTGCGATTCCACGATGTGCTTCACAATCGCCAGCCCCAGCCCCGTGCCGCCGTCCGCGCGCGAGCGGGTCTTGTCCACGCGATAGAACCGCTCGAAGATCCGCGGCAACGCCTCGCTGGGGATGCCAATCCCCGTATCGGCAACCTCCAGCACAGCCGTGTGCCCGTCCTGATAGACGCGCACCGTGACGCTGCCCTGCGGCTTGTTGTAGCGAATGGCGTTGCTAAGCAGGTTCAGCGCGACCTGCAGAATCTGGTCGCGATTCGCCAGCAAGTGCAGGTCGGGCGTCAGCTCTGTTGTGAGCGAGACCTGCGCCCGCTGCGCCTCGCCTTCCATCTCCTGTACCGCCTGCTGAATCACGGGCGCGAGTTCGAACACCTCGCGCACAGGCTGCATCGACTCGGCGCGGGTGAGCGTCAGCAGATCGTCGGCAATGCGCGTGAGCCGATCCGCCTCCTGGATAATCAGGTTCAGGAACCGCTGGCGGGTGGAATGCGGCATTTCGGGGTCGTCGTGGATGGTCTCCGCCAGCGAGCGGATAGACGCCAGCGGGGTGCGGAACTCGTGCGACACATTCGCCACGAAGTCGCGCCGCACCTGCTCCAAGCGCAGCAGCTCACTCTTGTCAATCAGTGCAATCGCGAACAGCTTGTGCGAGTCCGCCTCGCCGAGGTACCAGATATGCGCCTCCGTATGCCGCTCTTTGGGGAAGCTGAAGGTAATCTCGCCTGACATCGCCGATTCGCGCCGCGCCGCCTTGAGCATCAGCAGATACAAATCGTAGCAGAAGGTCAGCGCAAGCAGCGACTTGCCTGTCATAGAGCGGAAGCCGAACCACTCCAGCGCGAGCCGATTGGCGTAGCGCAGCATGGCGTCCGCGTCGCAAATCAGCAGCGGGATGGGCATGCCGTCAATCAGCGCAAGCCGTCGCCGCTGCTGGCGCGTCAGCTCCAGTTGCAGCGATTCGATTTCGGCGCGCTGCTCTGCAAGCTGCTCGCGCAGGGTCGTGAACCGTGCGTAGAGCCGCCGCACAAAATAGAGCGCGAGCAAGAGACAGCCGACCGCTGCCGCGACCGCCGCCTCGCGCCACGCAGGCGAGAGATCCACCAGCGCCGTCAGCAGCAGCCCCGCGCATAACCACAGCAACGCGGGCAGCCAGCGAAAACTCATCCCTCGAAACGATACCCACTACCCCGCACCGTCTGAATATAACGCGGGTTCTGGGGGTCAGGCTCCACCTTCGCACGCAACCAGCGTATATGCACATCCACCGTGCGCGGGTTCACATAAGTGCCCAGCCCCCACACATGATCCAAGATCTGATCACGCGAGAATACCTTGCCTGGGTGAGTCGCCAGCAGGGTGAGCAGGGCATACTCTTTGGGGGTCATCGGCAGCTCCTCGCCGTTGCGGTAGACGCGCTTGGCGTCCAAGTCGATTTCAATCGAGCCGAATCGGATGCGCGGGGGTGGGGGTGGCTGCGCACGGCGCAGAATCGAACGCACGCGGGCAATCAGCTCCGCCACGCTGAACGGCTTGACGATGTAGTCGTCCGCGCCGAGTTCGAAGCCGCGGATTTTGTCCTCTTCCGCCGCGCGCGCCGTCAGAAACAGCACGGGCGTCTGGCTGTGCTGGCGGATAATCCGACACAGGTCGAACCCGCTGCGACCAGGCAGCATCACATCCAGAATCACCAGGTGGGGCTGATGCTCGTGGAACAGTTGCAGGGCGTCTTCGGCGTTGTCGGTCGCGAAGACCTGCAGTCGCTCGCGCTGCAGGTTGTATTGCAGCGTTTCGCACAGCACAGGGTCGTCCTCCACGAGCAGCACGCGCACAGGCTTTAGCGTCTCAGGCGCGTCGGGGCGTTCCGCTTCGGCAGTCTGGCTCATCGTCACTCCTCCACGATGATTTCGACATTCGCGCGGGGCACAACGGCGACCGTGCCGTCGTCCAGCTTGGCTTTCAGCACGCGGGCGTGTGTGCCCGATTCGATCTCCATCAGCTCAGGCGGCAGTTCGACGACTGTGCCCAGCCGTCCGAAGTAGGGTTCGCGGATGATGCGCACTGCGCTGCCGATGTCGAGCGTCTGCGCCTCGCGCGCGGGCGGCGATTCGGGCAGGCGCGTCGGGTCTTCCAGCGGCACGATGATTTCGGGGCGGATGACCCCCGCGCGGATTTGCGTTGCGCCGTTGATGGAGGCGGTCTTGCCTTCCAGACTTTTTAGCAGGCGGAAGGTGCGGCTTGCCATCTGGATCGCGCCGAAGCCCTCGGTGACGATGATTGAGAGCGGGATGTCTTCCGAGCCGGTGATGGCGACGCCGATGTCGCGCCCCAAATACCGAATCAAGTCGGTGTCGCGGATGCCCCCTGCGACGATGCCGACTGCGCCGCGCTCGGCGGCGCGTGTGATGGCGTCCGCTTCCACCGCCGCGCCGCCGACCAAAATCTGCCCTGCCACATCATCGGGGATATGCTGCGCGGTGAGCGTCTCGTTGGGGCTACTGACCAGCACGCGCAGGGTTCCGCGCCGCTCACCCCCGACACCGAAGATACCCTGAATCAGCGCGCCCTGTGTCTCGATGACCGCGCCTTCTTGGGGCAGCACCTTCACCACACGCCCCTGCACATAGGCGTTCACATCGATGACCGTCGGCGGCTGGCGCACGCCCACATGTCCCGTCACCTCCGAAATCAGCTCCACTGTGCCCGCCACAGGCGACTTGGCGACGCCGCGAAATAGCCCCAGAAAGCCTTTGGTTTCGGCAATCACCTGATCCTTTTCAACGGTATCGCCCTCTTTGACCTTGAGCGCGCTGTGAATCTGCTTCGGCTCGATGCCCAGTATCTGCGCCACACGCACCGTCTGCAGGATGCCAGGCAGCAACGCGCGGGCGACCACCGTGTCGGGCTGCACCAAGTCGCCCTCCTGCACCAGCACCTCGCCCTTGATGGGCAGGCGGCGCGTTTTGAGAATCACCGTATTCGCGCTGACGGTCAGTCCCGGTGTATATGCTGTGCCCATACCCTCTCTCCTTGTTAGTTTTGTTTCGTTTCCACGCGCAGCGTTTGTCGACGCTTCTTTTTGGCGATGCGCCCGACCAGCAGAATGCTCAGAAAGTAGAGGAACACCATCGGCAGCCCAATCGCAAGCATCGAGAAGGCGTCGCCCGACGGGGTCAGCAGCGCCGCCAGCAAGCCGATACCCACAATCGCTTGACGCCAGTATTTCCACATCGTTTCGGGGGTGGCGACCCCGATTTGCGCCAGAAACATCAGCACCACAGGCATCTGGAAGCCCAGCCCGAACGCGAACATCATCTTCACCACGAACATGATATATTGCGCGGGGTTCTGAAGCAGCTGCGCCTCGGGGTAATCGTCTAAGTAACTCAGAAAGAAGTTGAACGCTGCGGGCAGAATGTAGTAGCCCAGCGCGACGCCCGAAAAGAACAGGAACGCGCTGAACGGCGCGATGAGTTTGACCGCGCGCTTTTCCTGCTTCGTCAAGCCAGGCGCGATGAAGCCCCACACCTCGCGCATCAGCAGCGGCATCGCCAAAATCAGCCCCATAATCAGCGCGAGCTTGAACTTCAGGAAGAACGGCTCGGTCGCGTGGGTGAAGACGAACTTCGCGCCTTCGGGCTTGGTGCGCAGCAGCGGACCCGCCAGAAAGTCGTACACATACGGGGTAATCACAAAGGCAACCACCCAGCCGAGCATGATGTAAACGAGCGCGCGGAAGATGCGCTTCCGAAGCTCCTCCAGATGCTCGATGAAGGTCGCTTTCGGTTCATCTTCCGTGTGCGTGCGGGGCGGTTCCAAATCGGCTGGGTGGGTCATCTCACAAGATTTGTATCAACCGCATGTCGATTTCGATGCCGAATCGGTTGATAATGTTGCGTGCGCCCGTTTGTGCGCCGCCGCCGAAGCCGCCGCGGGTTCCGCCAGGTTGCCCGCCGGGCGCGCCCATTCCGCCCGCGCCGGGTGCGCCGAGTGCGCCCGGTCCGCCGCGCGGCGCGCCTCTCGGTCCGCCACGCGGTGCGCCTGCCATCCCGCCGTCATCGTCCGCGCCGAAGCCACCTCCACGCCCAAAGCCTGGCGGTCCACCAAAGCCCCCCGGACCGCCGAACCCGCCGCCGAACGACTCCTGACGCACGCGCCCCTCTAACTGCAGGGTGGTCTTGACGCGGATGACTTGCCCGATGTCGTAGGCGAAGTAGACCTCACGGCGCGTGATGCTCTTGGGCTTCTCCAGCTGCACCCCGCCCAGATTCAGCGTGACGGGGATGTTGCCCGTGAACTCGTAGATAATCTTCGCACACTTGTAGCCTTGCTCCCACTCGAACCGCTCAAGGCGCGCAGCAACAGGGATTTGCTCGCCCACTTCGGAGGCTTGCCCTGAGCGCAGCGGGTTGTTGAGGCTAATCGTCGCGCTCCATCGGTCGCCTGGCTTGTAGCGGCGCGGGGGCAACAGCGGCAGGTCTTCCACCCAGTAGTAGTAGACCTCTGCCTGCTGCGAATCTGCCACGCGCGAGACCTGATAGCGCACGCGCCCCGTGGTTTCCACCTCTTGATACACAGGCGCCATGCGATCGGAGTTAATCACATTTACCTGCCCGCCCTCAATTTCGATGGCAGGCGGCACGGGCGTCCACGAGATCAGCCCCAAGTTGTTGCGGAAGTCCAGCACTGCCAAGTCGCCCTTGAAGCTGAAATCGCTCAGGATGGTCTCTTCAGGCGTCAAGCCAGAGTATTGCACTTCGTTAATCTCTTTGATGGTCGCCTTAAGGTCGTAGCGGTAGGTTTTGCCAGGCGTCCATCGGTAGCGCAGGAAGATACCTTCAGCAGGCACTTTGATTTCGTTTTCCACCTGCAGGCGCACGGAGCTGCGTCCCAGCACGCGCGCGCCGCTGCCGCCTTCGGGATTGCTGTAGAGCGTGAGTTCAATCGTGTGTTCGCCGTCGGGCACATTCAGCCGCTTGGTGTCCCAGCGGTAGATGTAGTGTCCGCGCTCGCGGTCGGTGTCCAGCGCGGCGGGCGCAACGGCTTCCACGAACTTGCCGTTGATGCTCACGCCAATAAACCCGCCCTGCGGGACGCTGCGGATCGGGAATCGGATTTGCACCACCTCGCGCACGCGCGCGCCGTCCTGCGGACGCACGATGGTAAACGGCGCTTGCGCAACCGCCGCCGCGCTCCAAAGCATTAGCAACCCAATCGCTGCACGCTTCATCATCAATGTCGCCTCCACCCCCTGATTGTACCCCACACACCCGCAGATTCCTGCCAGTCGTCGGGGTCAATCAGCGCACGGTTGCTTGGTCGCGCTCAGCCAAGATGCGGCGGATGTCCGCCACAAAGTCCTCAATCAGCGTGCCTGGGGGGTAGACGCCCTTGACCCCCATCTGCTTGAGCGCGTCGGCGTCATCGTCGGGGATCGTGCCGCCCGCAATCACCAGAATGTCTTCGGCGTTGCGCTGCTTGAGGATCTCCAGCACTTTGGGCACGAGCGTCATGTGCGCGCCCGACAGGATGCTAATCGCGATGATGTCGGCGTCCTCTTGGATGGCGATTTGCACGACATCTTCGGGGGTGCGGCGTAGCCCTGTGTAGATGACCTCGAAGCCAGCGTCGCGTAGGGCGCGGGCGACCACCTTAGCGCCCCGATCGTGCCCGTCTAAGCCCACTTTGGCGACCACGATGCGCGGGATTTTATCCATCGGGGGTAATTGTACCCGCCATCTGCTCGCGGTACTGTCGCCACGCGGCGGCGAAGTAGCGGCAGCGAATCGGATTCGAACGGATGCGCAGCACATCGGACACCGCTTGCAGTGCCGCCAAGCCATCGCAGCCGTCGATGAGTTCGAGCGTCTGCCCCACGCGCGCTTGCCAGTCGGGGTGCGCCTCCAGCACCTGACGCGCCTGCTCACGTCGCTGCGCGGGCGCAACGCCGAAAATGGGCGTCTTGTCCATCTTGTCCTTTTCCAATAGGGATGCATCGATGAGTTGTTTGACAAGTCGCTTCGCAGGCGAGCCGTGCCGCTTCGGCTTGCTGGGCAGCAGCGCGTCGCCGTGCTGAAGCAGGGCAATCTCTGCCAGCAGTTCGAGTTCCTCTTGGGTGGGCGCGGGGCTCATCTCGCTGTAGACAGCAATCAAGTGCAGCAAAAACGCCTCGTGGGGCGCAAGCGACGGCTCGCGCGGCTCGTAGACCTGTACCTCCACATCGGGCAGTGCGGCGAACGCCCGCTCAATCAGCGGTTTGACCTGCTCCCAGCGCAACCCGCCGTGCCCGCACCCCAGCGGCGGCAGCGCAATCGAGCGAATTCCCGCCTGCTGCACCACGCGCACAAGGTCGTCCAAACCTCGCTGGATATACTCCAGTTTAGATTTACCCCGCCAGTGCTGCTTGGTCGGGAAGTTGATGATATACTGCGGCGTCAGGAGGGCAGGCTTGGTGAACACCAGCATCTTACCGATTTGCACCTGTCCTTGCTCGCACGCTTGGCGGTAGAACTCGTAGTTTTCGGGGAATCGCTTTTTGAACTCCAGCGCAATCCCCTTGCCCATCACGCCACGCGTATTGACGGTGTTCACTAACGCCTCGGCGTCCGAGTCAAGCAAGTTGCCCTGTAGGAACCGAATCACGCGCGTCGCCTCCATCATATGATACCTCGATGCTATCGGTAGTACCACCCGCGCTGCACGGAAACACGGGGCTTGTAAGACGCATGCGCCAGAAATTCGTTCACCTGCTGCAGGCGCGCATGGTCATACACGCCAATCTCTTGAACCAGCGTCCACTCGACGGCGTGATGCACCAGAAACTCCGCTTGGCGGCGACTCTTGCGATGAGGGTATTCGGCGGTGTCGTGCCAGTAAGCCGATTGCATCACATTCCAGTCCACATAGCGGTTCAGTTGGTTCAGGTCGTTGGCGAAGTGCGCCACAGGGCTTAGCGGGTGGCAGTCAGTAAACACAAATGGCTTGCCCGCGTCAACGATTGCTTCGATGGTGGTCGTTAGGTACACAATCTCCGACTGCGTGAGGCTGGCGTCGACACAGCCCGTGTGAATCGCGAACAGCATGGGCGAACACGGCGCGAAGTAGAACGGCACATAGTCGGCGATGACGCCCCCTGGCGGCACAGGCACAGGCTTGACGCGACGCTTCTCCTTGAAGTTGACATAAGCGATGCTGCGCGCCTTAATCGCTTGCGCACGCTTGTCGCAGTAAAGAACCCCCGCGTTGATGATGCTCGGTAGGTTCTGAATATGCGTCATATGGTATATGAGTATGCTCATACAGTGCTATACTACGATTCGCTTCTGTCAAAAGTTCCTGGGGGTTCCCATTCCCCGCCGCGGGCGACATGGGGCGTCGCGCCCCCGCGATGCACCTCGAATCGGCTTAGCCACTGCCCCTGACAGACCGCTGTGCCCCGCATGCCTTCCGCAACGGTTTCGAACACCTCGCGCGCGGTCTCGTACTCGTTCTCCCTGCCGCTGGGTTCGCGCAGGCGCACATAGTAGTCCATCGGGTCGGGGTAGTCGTGCCAGTAGTAGACCGTCTCGCCCGTTTGCTTGTCGACGGCAGTGCAGGCGACCACATAGGCGTTTTCAATCGTGCGCGGCTCGCCCCGAAAGCGGTTGCGGTGCTTCCACAAGCCATACGCCGACACGCCCCCAACAATCGCCATCCCACCGAATAGCACGATGTAGCCTGTGATGGCAATCGCCAGCAGCGACGAGTCGCCCCACCTGGCGAAGTTGGCGACGCCGCCCAGCGTACACAGCCCCGCCACCAGCCCGCCAATCACCATCATCGCCAGCCCCAGCAGCATCAGCCCCGTCATGCCTTCGTAGCGCGGCATAGCGCCTACCCCCTATATCGCCATCATGCTCGCCACTTCCAGTTTGCGCAGGTCGATCGTTTTGGTCGCCGTGTGGATGTATTCAATCGGCACGGCGACGAGCCTGCCGCCCTCCACGCCGACCATCTCGTTGGTGTGCCCGTCCAGCAGGCGTTGCACGGCGAACACGCCCAACTGCGTCGCCAGCACGCGGTCAAACGCCGTCGGCGAGCCGCCCCGCTGCATGTGCCCCAGCA
>Ga0272449_1001915_pt1 | contig 20230 bp, 20 predicted proteins | sample YNPCB0241_FD_198679 | JGI IMG/M metagenome (GOLD analysis project Ga0272449, IMG submission 198679) | Hot spring sediment microbial communities from Yellowstone National Park, WY, United States - YNP-CB-024-1 | ecosystem: Environmental > Aquatic > Thermal springs > Hot (42-90C) > Sediment... | reverse complement strand
GTGCCACAGATGAGGATACCGTACTGGTATTTCCCTTCCCGGATGCCAAGACAGGCCCGAAGGGCAATATCGGGGTAATCCACGACGTCCTCTTCTGAGGAAACCCCGATGTCTTCAAACTCCACACCCTTCTCCCTGAGGTGATCCACAATAACCTGTTTCAGGGGATACCCAAAATGGTCAGAAGCAATGACAAGGTACACGGTTGTCACCCCTTACGGCTTGGTTGCACCAGGACGTAACGCTCCTCCTCTGACAGCAAGGGAACTTTCTTCCTCAAGCGCTTCAACCGGGATTTCACCCAGGAAACCTGACTGACCGCCATGAAAACGGTCGCGAGGAAAAGCACGAGTGCCACAGGACGGGTGAAGATGGGCAGAAAGCTTCCTCCCGAAACCATCAACGCTCGCCTGAGATTCGCATCGGCCATAGGCCCAAGGATGACACCGATCACAAGGGGAGCAATGGGGTATTTCATCTTTGTAAGACAGTAGGCGAGAAGGCCAATGGGCAACATAAGGTAAAGATTGAAAATCCTTAAACCGATAGCATATGAACCTATGACGCAGAGCACTCCAACAATAGCCATGAGAATAACCTGCGGGATCTTCAACAGTTTGATGACCTGTTTGACGAGTAGCATCCCAACAACGAACATACCAAAAGCGTTGAGGAAGAGTGCCGCAGTCACCTTGGGGATGAACGTTGGATGATCAATGGTCAGCATGGGCCCAGGTTGCACACCATGGAGCAAAAGCGCTCCAAGGAGCATGGCTGCAGGAGGACTTCCGGGAATACCAAGGCTCAGGAGAGGAATGATGGCTCCGCCTATACAGGCGTTATTCGCACTTTCCGAGGCCACAACACCGTCGATTTCCCCTTTGCCGTAACGCTCCGGATGCTTCGAAGCATTCTTTGCCACACCATAGGCCGTCCAGGCTGCGATGTCCTCACCAACCCCCGGAATAGCCCCGATACCAACACCGATGAGCGCCGAGCGAATTGCCGTTGGCAGATGACGCAGAAGCTCTCTCAACTCTGGCGTAACTCTGCGAACCTCCTGAAACACCAGGGGCACAACTTCTTTCCGGAGAACCTCAATAATCTGGGGGATGCCAAAAGCCCCAATGAGGGCAGGAACAACGTCGATCCCCCCATCGAGTTCCGGGATGCCAAAGGTGAAACGGGGGTAAAACTGCAACTGATCTCGTCCCATACAGGCAAGAAAAAGCCCGAGAAAGCCAGATATCCACCCCTTGTACGCTAAATCTTCACTCCCCAAAGTACCACTGATCATTATGCCGAAAAACGCAAGAAGGAAGAACTCAAAAGAAGTGAAATTGAGCGCTATACGGCAAATAAGGGGCGTAAAAGCGGCAACAAAAATCATTCCCACAAGAGTTCCGATAAAGGAAGAGGTTGTGGTTATCCCCAGAGCCTTCCCCGCTTTCCCCTGACAGGCCAGGGGATACCCATCCATTGCCGTGGCTGCTGCTGCTGCCGTACCAGGGATGTTAATGAGGATCGAGGAATACGACCCCCCATAAATTGCACCAACGTACATCCCCAAAAGCGCAAGAATGGCTACCTCGGTACTCATCCGGTACGTCAGAGTGGTCAGGAGAGCAACACCCAAAGTAGCGGTAAGACCAGGAGCTGCACCGAAGAAAATGCCCAGAGCGACACTCCCAAAAAGGAGAGCAATATTGAAGGGAGCCCTAAGCATCAGGAGGAGCTCATTAAAGAAAAGAACGAGATTCGTCAGAGCAGACACCGCCATCCCCCCTACCGAAAAAGCGCATAGTAAAGCCTATACAATCCCCCCATGATGAGACCTTCCCTGGGAAGAGGCACGAGAAGAAAGAAACGAAAAGATACACAGAGCAGCAAGGGGACCAGAAGAGCCACACTTATCGATTGAACGAATTTCTGGCGCAGAGCTCCATGGGCTCTGGTCCGTGCAAGACCGTAACCAACATAAACTCCAAGGAAGACCAGAGCCAGAACATCGTTAGGAAAGGGAAGAAAGGCCAAAAATCTGTGGAAACCTCCTGCGACGATAGCAAAAAGAAGACTTCCAAGAGCGTAGAGTTTTGCAAATCGCTTTAAAAGGTCAACATCCTCCATAGAGAACGCCGATATGGTGTAGAGGAGAAAAAGAGCTCCGGCGAGAAAAAAGTCCACCCGGGGAATGAAGAGGTACACAAAGGTCCCAAGCGCAAGAAGAACCGCCAGGAATCGCAGATTTCGTTCGTTGGCCACTTTTTGCAACCCAATATGCCGGAGCCGATGAACGAAAAATGCCGCCCCTCCCGAACGAATAGCGTGTACAAGGAGTAGTGTACCGAGGAGGATGATGAAAACGCCAACAATGATGGGGAAAAGCGCGGGAGAAACGTACCAGACATTTTTCACCCCCGCATAGCTTCCACGGAGAGGCATTTTGAAAGCCTCTCGAAGGACCCAAACACCGAAGGCTACGAGTACGAGGCTGGTGAGAAAGTCGGCTCTGCGGAGTTCTTTTTCCTCCATCGGGAAATCCCACCTCACGAAAAGCATGACAGGGCCCGCCAGGATGAACCGGCGAGCCCCAGAAATTCACCTTGGCAACTCCTCAGGTCTTGGAATACCAAGGGTCTCGGGATTGATCTCGGCTGCCCCCAGTTCCCAGAGTGTCCAGGAAAAGAGGGACTCCAACCACAGGAATTCCTTCTTCGCTTCCTCGCCAGTTTTCCCGGAAAGAATGTAGAAGTTCTCCTTTGCCCACTTCTGAATTGTCTCAGACTCTATGGCTTTCTTGAAGGCTTCCCTGAGAACCGCCTTGCGTTCCTCAGGAACATCGGCAGGAACGGCGAACCCTATTGCCTGAGAGATGGGAAGGTACTCCTTTAACTGAGGATAGAAATCGAAAGCAGACGGTATAGTGATCGAATCAATGGTGAAGGCATCGGGAATGAGTACCGCAAGAGGACGAAATTGCCCTGCCCGGATGAGTTGCGACTGTTCAGCAACGGAAGTCACCACAACTTCAACCTCTCCCGTAAGGGCTGCATTCTGAGCGGGCGCGGAACCCGGGTACGGGATGAAATTGAAATCGGCTCCTGTACCCTTTTCAAGCGCCAGAAGATTGAGATGGTGGATGGAACCTGCCGCACTGGCTCCTGCCTTAATAGCACCAGGATTCTTCTTCGCCGCTTCTATAAGCTCCTCCAGGCTCTTATAAGGTGATCCTGCAGGAACTGATACGACGTCTGGTGAACCACCGATGATAAAGAAGTCCCAGACTTTCATGCCCTTATCAAATCCACCCTGAACCCCAGCGGTCACACAAGATTCGGAGAGGCCACAAAGGGTATACCCATCGTGCGGCTGAGAGTAGACGTGATTCATGCCAATAGATCCGCTCACACCGCCCGTCATATTCACCACGTTGATCTTTACCCCAAGGTATTTCTCCATCTCGGCCATCACAACGCGGTTACAAACGTCGGTTCCGCCTCCTGCAGCCCAGACAACGACATCGGTGATGATGCGATCCGGATAGCGTTCTGCCGCAAAGGCCGCAGCCGAAACCAAAAAACATCCAATCACAAAAAGCACAGAGAACCGCCTCATGTTCAACCCTCCTCAACCGTTTTCTGTGCCACCTTTAAGAGAGTCTCGTAAAGATCACACGCCCGAATCGGTTTCGGGTACACCGAGACAATCCGCAAAATCTCTGGACCCGGATTCCGTAACTGAATCTCATCCCCCCTTTCCACAAGGACTGCTGTATCCGGCTCGAGAAGGAACTCCTGACCATTACACAGGAAAACCCCTCGCCCCGAAAGAACGTAGATGAGTTCCGTGCGGTCTCGGGACCTGCAGTCGGTGGAGCCTCCAGGGTAGATTGCCGTCACGATAAAGGTGAGATCCGCGACGTTATCTTGGTCGGGTGCAAATACAACCTTCACCAGTCGGGCAAAGGGTTGGGGTATTTCAACACCTCGAACTTCTATGACTTTCCGGACCTTCACCAGAAAACTCCTCCCACAGCTTTTCGACAAAAGACAGAGAAACCTGTACAATTCCCTCGATTTCCGGCAAGGGTTTTGTATCCTCCAGCGTCTCGAAAGGACCCCAGTTTGTGCTCCGGAAAAAATAGGGGATTTCAAGAGTTACAGGAAAGGTTCTTCCACAGCTTTTGAGAAAAGCAACTATACCCCGAAAATCCACAATTCCTTGACCGATGGCACAGTACTGGAGTACTCCTCCCTCAAGCTGTACGTCTTTGAAATGCAGGACCTGGAGAAACGGGAGAACGTTTTGCAAATCCTCGATAAAATCGATTTGTCCTCGATGGCTGTGGTAGGCATTTCCAAAGTCATAGGTGAAACCAAGATACGGAGAAGGTATCCGTTCAAAAATAGACCGAGCATCCTTTCCACTCTGGATAATGGTTTCAGGCGCCGAGTTCTCAAGACAGACCACGATGTCCAAATCTCTTGCCCTTTCCAGAATTGTCTCGAGATTTCTGAGTAACTGGTCCTCCTCTCCTCTGGGCCCGTGATTTGTCGCAATGTACCGGGCCCCGATGGCTTTTGCAAACTCCATCTTCCTCATGAAAAGTTCCACTTCTGAAGCGCTGATGAGGAACATGTGGCCACTGAAAGTCACCACTTCAAGGCCGTAGTCGGCAAGAACCTTTTGAAACCATTGCGGTCTTGCCAGATCGCTTTCGGTCACATGGGCTCCATATCCCCTCCCACGAAAGGCAGGCGGGGGTTCTATAAAGTCAAGATCCACGTATTTTACGCCGACCCTTGCCAGGCTCTGGCACAGGGTAGGAACATCGTATCCTCTGTAGAGAATGGCTCCCACAGACACAGGCCATGGAATACTCACCGCTCATCCCCCTGACCGGTAAACCTCTCGTAGAGGAGCTCAAGGACCTCCCCTGGATCGTCCTCATCGATGGCCTTTTCGATGAGGGGAGTGTCAAGCGATTGCACGAAATCCAGGAGTTTCTCCGTAAAGGCGATGCTGCGAGTAAAGGCTCGGACGGGATCGCGGTGTTTTGGCGTCACATCAAGCGAAATCCAGCCCTGGTAATCGGCTTTCCTGAGATAGTACAGGAATTCGAGATAAGGTAACAAATTACGGCTTCCGGCCATAAGATCCCAATCCCACTTCCCATCATTGTCGTTGATGTGGACATGGAAAAGCTTCCCTTCTCTGTGGAGGAGGACCAGCGACTCTGCCGGATTCTCTCCGGCAAAAAGCGCATGCCCCACATCCAACGTTACACCGACATTGTCAAGACCGAGTTTCAGACAAACGTAAAGCGCGCTGTAGACGTTTCCCAGAAAATAGTGGGCAAGAGGTTCCCGAAACTTGTACTCAAGGCTCAAGCGAACATCAGGGTTTGTCCGGGCCACCTCAGCAACACCCTCGAGGAAGTACTGCCAGGCCTTGTCGTAGGCAACCTCAAAGTGGTAGTCGTAGCCATCCTGAAGGGGGCAAACGGTTACCAGGTATGATCCGAATTCTCGAGCAAACTTTGCTCCATTCTTCAAGTACTCCACAGCCCTTTTCCGGGTATCCTTATCCCAGGAAGTCAACGCCCTCCGATCCCAGTACCGCTCCCCTTTAATGTCGACGTTGACGGCCCCAATCCGAAGATCGTATTTCTCGAGGAGGCTTCGGGTCTTCTCGGGATCGACGAAATCGTAAGGATACACAAGCTCCATCCCTGAAACTCCCGGAACCCGTCTTGCAAGCTCAAGCCGAGCCTCAAGATCCCGGGGTTCCTGGTACATCCGAAAACGATCCTTAAGTTGCCCCAAGAATCCGCTGATGATGGCATACCGATAGTGCATCGTCATCCCTCCAGTGCTCCACGAGAGTCTCTCAAGGACTTTAACCGCTCAACAGTCCTCCGAATATGGGTCCTCATCGCCTCCTCAGCCCCTATTGAATTGCGAGTCTCAAAGCATCTCAAAATCTCCAGGTGCTCCTCATACGTCTCTTCAGGGGGTCGTACCAGACCCTTAATGAGGCATTTCGTCATAAAACCCGATCGAGCAAGGACGGTCCGGAGGTCAAGGTAGGGACACTTCTCAGCGATGAACAAGTGGAATGCTGTGTCCGCCTTCCGGTACTCTTCAACGTTCTGCTTCTCATAAGCCAGAGTGAAGTCTCTCCGGAAACGATCGATGTCCTCCTGGGCAATAATGGGCGTGAGGTATCTGCACGCCAAACTCTCGAGACTTTCCCGCATCTCGAAAAGCACAATGGCTTCTTCGAGGGTGAGTTGCCGGACGGAAACCCGGTGATTGTTCGAGCGGATGAGAAGGTTCTCACCCTCTAAGAGCCGCAGAGCATGCAAAAGCGGAGTACGGCTCACGCCAAGCTTTTCGGCTAACTGATCCTGAACGAGAACTTCACCCGGCTTGAGCTCCCCACTGGCAATCATATCCCGCAGTACCCTATAGACTTCCTCGACAAGAGTTGTTCTTCGAATCATGTCCCGCCTCTTCGAAGTCATGAATTCTGAATTATGAATACTGAATACAGTATACAAAAATTCCCAAGGAAAAGCAAGACCTTCTCTGAACCCCAACTTACAGGACGCTTCGCGTAACTGGTCTTGTCTTTCAGGCTACTTTCCCGAAAAAAAATAGCTCACGACTTCAGGATAGTACCCTGACCGATCTTCTGGAACGTTTGGTTTCAGTTCTCATCAAAGGAGAAGAGCCGAGAAAAAGGGAGACCCTGGAGCCGTTTTTTCCAATAAAAAGAAAAAAGGGCAAGAACAGGTAAAATTAAGGCAGACCTTACCACCAAAGCAATTTCCTCAAAATGTGAAAGCCTGATCGTGGTTCTCGGCTGGCGTGAACCACGGTCAGGCTCCGAAAACTGAGGGTTTACCCTGAAGAGCCTTCGCCTTTCTCCTCTATGAGCCTCGCCAGGGTTTCTTCGTGAATGCGCAGCGCCTCCTCATCCCAGAGGACAAAGCGGATGAGCCGGATTGACTTGAGCTGTGGGGCCATTTCGATGACCGTCCTGAGCGCCACCTCCGCTGCCTCCCGCATGGGGTACCCGAAAACCCCGGTGGAAATGGCGGGGAAGGCAATGGAGGTTATACCACGTTCTTCGGCAAGGCTCAGGGCATTCCGATAGCAGGAAGCGAGGAGTTCTGCCGACGGCTCATCGATGCCGTACCTTGGCCCAAGACAGTGAATGACGTAGCGGTTCGGGAGCCTGTGACCACCGGTGATGACCGCCTGCCCGGGCTTTATGGGGGCAAGGGGACGGCACTCTTCATAGAGCCCCGGCCCTGCTGCTCGATGAATCGCCCCGGCCACTCCCCCACCGGGACGGAGCTCGGCATTGGCGGCGTTCACTATGGCATCAATGCCTTCCTGTCTTGTGATATCCCCCCGCACGCACTCAATTTTTACTTTGCCCACCATCCGCTCCACGGTCTCACCTCCAGAAGGACAAAACTCTCCTGACGACCCTCTGGGAATTCTGCCGCAATCCCGTATAATAGTGTACCAGGAAAGGGGGAAGAACATGAAGAAAACGTACCGGATCGGTGTTATTCCTGGAGATGGAACAGGACCCGAAGTCGTGCGGGAAGGGCTCAAGGTCCTCGAAGCGGTGGCAAAAAAGGTTGGCTTCTCGTATGAGACCATTGTCTACCCCTTTGGGGGCGAGCACTACAAAAAGACCGGCGAGACCTTGCCCGACTCCGCTCTTGAAGAGTTCAAAAAGCTTGACGCCCTGTACCTTGGTGCCATAGGACATCCCGACGTGAAGCCTGGAATTCTTGAGCAGGGCATTCTCCTTCGCATCCGCTTTGGCCTTGACCAGTACGTGAACCTCCGCCCCGTAAAACTCTACCCGGGGGTGTGGACCCCAATCAAAGACAAGGGACCCGAGGACATCGACTTCGTAGTGGTTCGGGAGAATACCGAAGGGCTCTACGTCGGCGCCGGGGGATTCCTGCGGAAAGGAACACCCGATGAAGTGGCCATCCAGGTCTCCATCAACACCCGGAAAGGCGTGGAGCGGTGCATTCGCTTTGCCTTCGAGTACGCAAGGAAACGGAACAAGAAAAAGAAGGTAACCCTCTGCGGGAAAACCAACGTCCTCACCTATGCCTTTGACCTGTGGGAACGGGTCTTCTACGAGGTTGCCCGGGAGTACCCCGATATCCAGACCGATTACGCCCATGTCGACGCCACCACCATGTGGATGGTGAAAAACCCCGAGTGGTTCGACGTTATCGTCACGGATAACATGTTCGGCGACATCATCACCGACCTTGGGGCCATGATCCAGGGGGGTATGGGCATTGCTGCAGGCGGGAACATCAATCCCCAGGGGGTTTCCATGTTTGAGCCCATCGGGGGCTCGGCACCCAAGTACACGGGGATGAACGTCATCAATCCGCTGGCGGCAATCCTTGCCATGCAGATGCTCCTTGACACCATCGGCGAAAAGGAAGCCGCACAGAGTGTGGAAAATGCGGTCATCAAGGCGCTCCAAAGCGGCAAAATCAAGAGCATGAGCGCGGGGAAAATGGGCCTCACAACCCAGGAGGTTGGGGACCTCGTTGCCTCGCTGGTGTGAGGTCATCACTCAAGAGGTGTTCCGCCTTCCTGCGTGGGCGGACGCACCGCAGAGGGCTGGGGCTCAAGGGGAGTCCCGCCCTCTTCGACTGGTGAGCCTCCAGATACTCCAGGCTGTGGCGCCACCACTCCCTGCCCTGCCCGAAGGGCTGGCTGAGGTTTGTTGGCGGCGATGAAGTTCTCAAGCTCTACCTCCACAAGGGCGAAATTCTCATGCCGTCCCAGCGCCTCTCCCAGAACCCGGACGATATCCTTCGCCTCAACTCCCTCTTTTCTTGCCTGCTCAAGGAGCCGGGTAATGGTCCGGATTTCCCGGGCTCCGAGGTTCCGATCAAGCACCCGCTGGAGTACTTCGTTTGTCCTCTCCGGGGGAACGCCAACCTCAAGAAAAGTGGCCACCGCGTCCACGAAACGCCCTGCCACCTTGGGGTTTCCCCCAACCCGGGCGAGAACTTCCCTCAGAATCTGAGGTGGCACAGAGAGCTCCAGAGAAACCACCAGGTCCTCGAGGATGCTTTCCCCTCCAAAGACCCCTGTCTCCTCGAGGAGAGATTGGGCCTTCTTTAGGGCTTCCTTTCGCCTGTTCAGCGCCTCAATGAGGTCCTTCGGGGGGACATTTTTGACGAGGCCCTCCCGGAGCTTCTTGAGAAGGAGTTTTTGGGCTGCATCCTGGGTGCCGGCAAAGATCGAAGCAACCTGTTCCTGGAGATAGGCCTTGTCTTCTGGGGAATAGGAGGAACGTTCGATGAGACGGAGAACCGCCTCAGAAGCCCAGGAAGCAGAAACCGCAAAAAGGCAAAGGACAAGAAGCAGGAAAAGAATCGTCCGTTTCACTCGGTATCGCCGTCAACCACAAGCACAGAATTGACACTACCAAACCCATCGGCCACGGCCCGCAAGGAGAGAGGGTCAGGAACCCATTTCCCATCGACCAGGAAACCATATTCGTACTTCCCCGGGCGAAGACGTAAGGTAAGGGCAAAACAGTTCTCGTCAACCCGCTCCATGGGGATGGATTCCCAGTCCGAGAAATCACCGGCAACGGCCACGGTTTTGGGGTTCCGGACAGTGCTGCAGAACACCAGCCGTACTGTCCGGTACCCGAAAAGCTCAAGGCGAGGGGTGAGAGGGAGATTAGTGGTGAGCATGAGGACGAAAAGCGCTACCGCCGCAAGCGCCACAACCCATCGCTTGTAACGTCGATACGACGGTCGCGCTCGCTCTGCAATGCAAGCCATCACAGAGGGCGCAAAGGACCGCCCCGGTTCAACCTTTGGCAAATGCCGCAAGTACTGCTCAAGTTTCTCCCCCACGTTACCCACCCACCTATAGATACGAGGGGGAGAAACACGAAGTTTCACGAAAATTCTTCTCCCAGGAGTTCCCGGAGTTTCGCCTTGGCCCGGTGGAGATAAGTCTTCACCGTCCCCACAGGAACGTCGAGAATCCGGGCAATTTCTTCATACGAGAGCTCCTCCACGTAGCGGAGGACGATGACTTCCCGGAACTTCAGGGGGAGCTGCCCCACAGCCTGTGAAACCCGTTCAAGAAGCTCCTCCTTGAGCACCCCCTCCTCGGGATCCTTCCCCTCAGGGAGGAAATCCCCAAGCTCCTCCTCCTCTTCTTCCCCCACGGGGGTATTCAGGGAGAAAAAGGAGCGGATCTTCTGTCGCCGGAAATAGTCCAGACACACATTCCGGGCAATGCGGTACATCCAGGTGGAGAATTCAAAAGAGTCCCTGTAGGTCCTCAGAGCAAAAAAGGCCTTTACAAAGGCCTCCTGGGTGAGGTCCTCGGCATCCTGCCTTTGCCGCACAAGACCATACACGTAGTTGAAAATGGGTTTCTCGTAGCGAGCCACAAGAACGGCAAAGAGGTCTTTGTTGCCGTTCAGCACTTCCTGAATGATTTCTCTATCGCTCTGCTCCCACATTGTGCTCAGAGAACGTACTTCCGCAACCAGTCGATCCGGAACTGGACGTTCTGGATGAGCGAGGACCCATCGGCCCACTTGGCTCCGGGATACCGGCGAATGATGTCCAGGTAGGTGTTGTACGCCTCGAGGTACCGACCGAGTTTCTCAAGGCACAGACCCTTGTGGAACAGCGCAGCCGGCGCGATGAGAATACCGTTGTACCACTTCCCTTCCGGGTACAGCCGCACACAGTCCTCGAAAGCCTGAAGGGCCTCGGCGAAGCGACTGGCCTTATATAGCGATGCCCCGGCGAAGTACTGGGCATCGTCTGAGAGGTCGGTAGCGGGGTACTGGGCCACATACTCCAGGAATCTCGCCGCTGCCCGGTTGTAGAACTCCATCCGGTAGAGGCAGTGCGCCGAAGAATAGAGCGCCTTTCGGGCCACCTCCCCGCCAAATGCCATTGCCTCCTCGTACGAGGCCAGGGCATCCCGAAAAGCCCCAAGGATGTAGTAGCAATCACCCATCTCATACAGGGCCTGTCCGACGAACTCACTTTCGGGATAGCGTTCAACAAGCTTCCGGTACTCTCCAACGGCCTGGCTGAAGTCCCGAAGCCCCTCGCTGTAACACCTGGCAAGAAGGTACTGGGCGTCATCGGCAAAGGGATCCTGAGGAGCACCTGCCACCATGGCCCCCAGGACGGTTACGGCCTTCCGGTACTCCCCAAGGTAGAAGAACGACGCTCCCTGGAGGAAGAGGATGGAGGGCGCCAGCGGACTCTGGGGATACGACAGCAAAAAGTCCTCAGACCCCCGAACCACCCGTTCGTAAAAGCCCAGCTCATAAAGGGTGAAAAGGTACTCCTTGAGGTTGTCCTCGTTGCGTTCGGCAAGCACTACCCTTCCCTCGGGATTGATGCTTTTTGTCTCCCCATCCGCGACATCCGCTGCAACCACTGCTCCGGTGTACGAAGCATGGGAAAAGAAAACGTACTGCCTCCCAGCCGGGAGGTCTTCAAGGAGAAATCGCCCGTCACTCCCCGTGAGGACACTTTTCCCCCCTCCCTCAACGAGTACGCCGCTCACCGGCCCTTGCGTATCCCACACCTCCCCTGTGAGATTCCCCCGTCCGCCACCTCGCAAACACCCCGCAAGGAGAACCAGACTCAGCACCGCAAGCACGGCAAAAGGGAGAGCTTTCCGTCCCATCGCTACCCCTTCCTCTCAACTTTCCTCAAAAGCTTCTCAACCTCCCTGAGCCGCCCGAAATCTTCCGGAGCGTGCTCCAGGAGGAAGCGGAGTTCCTCCTCCGCCTCCCCGTACTTCCTTTCCGACGCAAGAACCACCGCCAGCCAGTACCGGGCCTCAAGGTTCAGGGGTTCCCGAAGGAGTACCCCCCGAAGCTTCTCTTCCGCCTCTTTCCCCTCTCCCATTTTATACAATACGTAACCGAGGTGGAGAAGGTAAAAGGAGTTTCCTGGGGAATGCTCCAGGGCCCTGGTGAGGCATGTTCGGGCTTTCTCCCACTCCCGAAAGTACCCGGTACTGCTCCGGAGTTCAAAAATATACCCCAGGCGGAACCAGTTCATGTGGTCCTCGGGATGGGCCTCAAGATGAGCAGAAAACACCGGAATGGCCCTCTCAGAAAGCTCAAAAGCCCGACGGTACTTCCCCTCTTCAAGCAGGAGCAGCCCTGACTCCCAGAAGGCGTCAAGGACCCGTTCGCCCTCTGCAATGCACTTCTCAAAAAGATACAGGGCCCTCTCGGCGTCTCCACTTGCTTTTGCCGCCATGGCCTCCTCAAAGAGGTTACTGCCCTGGACTTCCGATACCAGAAAAAGACCCGAAAGCAAAAGGAGCATCACCGTCGGGAATTGCTTCATCGCCAGTCCACCATCCCGTAAAGGACAATCCCAAGGCCCCCAAAGAGGAAGTTCGGCATCCAGGCTGAAAGCCAGGGAAGGAGGACATCTCCCCGACCCAGAGAGCGAAAGATCGAGAGGAGCATGTAGTAGACGAAGGCAAGGATCACAGTCACAATGACCCCCAGGGCCTTGGTGTCCCTGGTTTTCTGAACCCCCAGGGGCATCCCCATGAGCATGAAAACGACCGCCGAGAAGGGAAGGGAGAACTTGAAGTGGTAGGCCACCTCGAGTTTCTGCGTCTCGCTTCCCGCCTGCCTGAGGATGGCGATTTGCTTGCGCAACTCCCGGGAGGACATCTCTTCAGGGCTGCGCTGCTTCTCAAAGAACTCCCGGAGCTCCTCCTTCATATCGATGCGCATGACCGCAAATTCCACCTCTTCCTCCAGGTACCCATCTTCCCCGTAACGGTGGAGCACCCCCTTCTCCAGAATCCATTGGTCCTCCACCCAGCGGGCCTTCTCGCTCAGAATGACATCGGGAAACTTTCGACCCTTCCCGAGCTCGTAGATGATGACGTTTCTCATCTCCCAGGTGGTGGCATCGAGCTCATTCACATAAAAGTAACGGTTCTCGGCGTCGCGGAAGAAGACGTTCTGCTGGATTTTCGGTGGGGCTTTCTTGTACACGTAGTAGCGAATGAGCGTCTGGGCTCTGTGGTTTGTCTCCGGCACGATGAAATCGTTGAGGAGAAAAGACCCAAAAGCCACAAGGAGAGAAAACCCAAGATACGGAAGGAGGAACCGCCGGATGCTCACGCCACTTGCCTCAATGGCCACAAGTTCGCTGTCCCGGCACAGCCGACCCATATTGAGCTCGGCCGCAAGGAGCCCTGAAATAGGAAACGTCATGACCATCTGCGCCGGGATGTAGAGGAGAAGGATTTCGAGGGTGATGAGGAAGGGAACCTTCTGGTTCACGAAAAAGTCCATGAGCTCAAAGAGGGTCTGTACAAGCATCACAATCGTCACCGCCCCAACCCAGGTGAACATTCCAAGGGCGGTCTCTCTCACCACATAGCGATCAAGGATTCTCACAAACACAACCTGCGTCACCTGTCTCTGCTATTGTAGCAATCCGGGCTACCGCCGCACAAGGAGCAAAACGCCGCCAATGATGAGGAGAACAGGCAGGAACGCCTGACGGACCCAAGGAGTCCAGGGACCCCAGAGGGGAACGAGGTACTGAGAAAGCCACAGTGCGCCGATGATGACGAGAAACCAGGCAAGCATATGGCGACTGGGTTCTTTGTGGCTTTCTCCTGGTGCAGGCGAAGACCCCTCGAGGGTCAACCGCTCTTCCTGTTCTCCTCCGGGTTCCTCAGGAATGAGAATCCAGGCGATGATGTACGCCAGAATCGCCCCTCCCCCCACAAGAATGAGGAGCACAGCCACGATTCGCACCAAAGAAGGGTCAAGTCCAAAGTACTCCGCAATGCCTCCGCACACACCTCCAAGAATTCGCTCTCTTCGGGAACGGTACAGTCGTTTCTCCATGGTTTACCCTCCCTGCCAGGATGGTACAAGGATACCCCAAGGAGGGAATTTTTGCAAACCCGCTTGCGCGGGGAGAAACTTTTGCTATAATACTTATCGAAACTGTTTCAGAACAATTGCAAAGAGGACGAACCACCATGCCAAGAGTGAGCATCTACACCATCGCCAGGAGCGCCGGTGTTTCCCCGGCAACGGTTTCGAGGGCCCTGAACCACCCCGAACAGGTGTCCCCGCAAACACGGGCAAGAATCTTCCAGGCTATGGAAGAATACGAGTTCATCCCCAGTGTATTGCCGAGGAAAAACGACACCGTGGGTATCGTCTACGAGTGGCGCGAGGGGATTTTCCTCAACTACTACTTCTCCCGGCTCCTCAACGGCATATCCGCAGAGCTCCAGAAATTCAACTACAACATGCTCCTTTTCACCAGAGACCACTTTGCCTCCCCCCAGGAATGGAGGACCTTTCTCCACCAGCACCACGTCGGTGGTGTCGTGGTGATCACACCCCCCAGAGATGACCCGAAAATCCGGCCACTTTTTGCCCTGGGGAAAGACGTGGTCGTTCTGGGGTCCAGAGTCCAAGAAGATGTCCATTTCGTGGATTGCGAGAACATCCAGTCCACCCGGGTGGCCATGCAGTACCTCTTTGACCTCGGCCACCGAAGAATCGGTTTCATCGGTGGTGATCTCACTCAGGTTGACCATGCCGAGCGCTTCGACGCGTACCGGGCTTTCCTAAAAGAGCGGGGACTCTTCCAGGAAGAGTACGTCGTCATCACCGATGACATCGCGGCTTTCGTCTCAGGTCAGGGAGGATTCGAAGGCGCCGTGAAGCTTATGAACCTTCCTTCCCCGCCAACGGCAATCTTTGTAGCAAGCGGCAACTGTCTCCCTGGGGTCCTGCACGGCCTTGGGACCATGGGGAAGAGGGTCCCTGAAGACGTGTCCCTCGTTTGCTTTGACGACCTTGAGGAAATCGTCCCGGGTATCACCTCCATCCGCCAGCCGATTGAGCGCATGGGCCGCACAGCTGCAGAAATCATCATCCGCCAGATGCTGAAACGCAATGGCAACTTGGGGTTAGAGCGGAAAATCCTCCCCTGCCAGTTCATCCTCCGAAACTCAGTGAAAAGCTTGGTTACGGGAGGGAGGTGAGAGGACAAAGAGCATCCGGTCAATCCCACGTTGCTCTCTGTACGATACTTCCGATGGAAGGAGGCTGAGGAACTGTGAAGCGCGTGTTGCCCATTGTGGTTTTGGTGTTCTTGCTTGCGTGGAGTGCTGGAGCCCAGGAGAAAATCACCCTGCAGTTCTGGCATACCTACAGCTTAGCGGAAATCAAGGTGCTCACTGAGCAGGTCGAACGGTACATGCAGGAAAACCCTAACGTCCAGATTCAGCTCACGAACATCCCCTTCGAGCAGCGAGCCACAATGATCATCAATGCCATCAAGGGCGGTACGCCTCCGGACCTCTACCGTGGCGATATGCCCATGCAGTTTGAAATCGCCCGGCTTGACGCTGCCTTACCGCTTGACGAGTACATTAAAAAGAACGATCCAGACATGCTCACGGATGTCCCAAAGAATGTCTGGGATATGTGCACCTATAAGGGAAGCATCATTGCCATTCCCGAAGATTTCTTCGTTCCGGTCATCTACTACAACAAAGACCTGTTCCAGGAGGCAGGAATAGGGGAATTCCCCACTACCTGGGATGGGCTTCTTGAAGCAGCCAAAAAACTCCACAAGCCCAGAGAGGGGAAATTCGGCATTGAGTGGATGAGTTGGGGAGACGGTCCTTACTGGTCCACGGGGGCGCTCTTCCTCTCTAACGGGGGCAATTTCGTTGAGGATGGAAAAGTCGTCTTCGCCAGCGAGAACAACGCCAGGACTTTTGAACTCCTGACAGAACTCTTCAAGTACACTCCTCCTGGTCTCTCAACCTTCGGGTACGATGACTGGGACAAAGCCTTTTACCTCGGGAAGGTTGGGATTCAACTCGGGAATGGCTCCTGGAGCATCGGCAACTACCGTGAACTCGCCCCGAACCTCAACTACGGCATTGCCCCGTATAACTTCGTCGGTCCCATGGGCACCGAACCCATCGTCCCCGGACACGGCGTATGCTTCTACATGGTGATGAAGGGGACAAAGTACCCCGACGAAGCGGCAAAGGTCATCACCTGGCTTGTGAACGCAGAGAACCACCTGGAGTGGTGCGAAAAACTCTGGCATACCCCGGTGAGAACGTCTACTTTTGCCAACCCCTTCTTCGATGATCCGCGGTTCGATGCCTTTAAATTCGAGCTCACCAGAGCCCGGGCAATCTTCACCGGTGACGTGGCCACGGTCTTCAATCCGCTCATTGCCGACACGTTCCGGAGGGTGTTCTGGGACATCATCGAAGGCGGCGCAGACATCGAGGCAACGCTCAAAACCGGTGCCCAGGAAATGGAGAAAATTCTTGCTGAGCTTGGGAAATGAACCGAGGACCCTCCTGGCCCAGGGCCAGGAGGGTCACGGAGGATAGCCATGGTGCTCCGAAAAAGGACTTCGTGGATACTCGTGATGCCCCTTTTCGCTTTCCTTGCCCTGACCTTTTTCTACCCCATGTTCTACCAGTTCCTCCTGAGTTTCGAAGAACACACCCTGTACACTGCCGAACCATTCTTCGTTGGTCTTCGGAACTACGCCATCGTGCTCCAGGACCCCCTCTTTTTCGTGGCGCTCAAGAACGCCCTCTTATGGACGGCCCTCTCGGTTGCCTTCCAGATTATTCTTGGGCTTTTCGCCGCACTGCTCCTCAATATCCCACGCCGGGGATACCGGGTCTTCCGGAATCTCAGCCTGATTCCTTTCGTGCTCCCTCCTGTGGCCATTGCGGTCACCTGGAAGTGGCTGTACAATCCTCTCTACGGGCTCATCAACTACCTCGTGACCCTCTTTGGGGGTGAACCGGTGAACTTCCTCGGGAGGAATCTTGCGCTGTACTCGGTGAGCTGGGTCAACATCTGGAAGGCCTTTCCGTTCTATGCCCTCTTCATTCTCGCCGGGCTTCAGTCCATCCCCCAGGAAATCCATGAAGCCGCACGCATTGACGGGGCAACGTCCTTTGCCATTTTCCGGTACATCACCCTCCCCCTTATCCGACCGCTCCTTTTCGTCATGGCACTCTTTGCCACGGTGTGGACCTTCAACTACTTTGACCTCATCTACTCCATGACCCAGGGTGGCCCAGGACACACCACAGAAATCCTGGCAACCCTCGCGTATAAAACCGTCTTCCTCAAGCTCCGCTTTGACCATGCTGCCACTCTTGGAGTCTTCATGTTCCTCATCAACTTCGCCCTGAGCCTGGCCATCCTCACCATTTCAAGGAGGGTGGAATCATGAAAACCAGGGTGCTTTCTACCGCGCTATACTACCTCCTCATTGTTCTCCTCCTTCTCTCTATCCTCGTCCCCATTTACTGGCTCATCATGCCCTCCTTCCTCCCCCCAGACGAGATGTTCGCCTTTCCACCACACCTTTTCCCCAGGGCCTTCACCCTGAAGAACTACTACGACCTGATTGTCACCTACCCAAAAACCGTCACCATCGATATGCCCCTGTACCTTCGAAATTCCTTTTTTGCCTGCGGCATAGCAAGCTGCATCGTCCTTGTCATCAGTGTTCTTGCGGGATACGCTCTCGCAAGGTCATTCTTTCCGGGAAAGGGCACCCTCCGGACGGCGGTAATCCTCACTCAGATGATGCCAGCCGTGCTGTTTTTCATTCCCATCTACCTTTTCATGAAGCGGCTGGGCCTTGTGAACAATCTCCTGGCCCTCATCCTCATCTACCCGGGCATGGTGGCTCCTTTCAGCACCCTCATCAGTGAAGCCTATATCGCGAACATCCCTCAGGAAATCGAGGAGAGCGCTTTACTCGACGGCGCAGGAGTTGGCACCATTCTCTTCCGTATCATCTTCCCCCTTGCCGCTCCCATGGTTGTGGCGATTCTCATCTACTCCTTTGTGTGGATGTGGAACGACCTGGTCATCGCTCTGGTCCTCTGCCATGCCAACGAGGTACGCACGGCAAGTGTCGGGCTTTTCAGCTTCATCGGGGCAGCAACGGTGGAGTGGGGTGGGCTCCTTGCAGGAACAGTGCTTTGCATTTTGCCACCCCTCTTGCTCTTTGCCTTTTTCCAGAAATTCATCATTCAGGGTATTCTTGCTGGAAGCCTCAAAACATAAAAGGAGGTCAGCATATGCACAGGCTCTCCCTTGACGGATCGTGGATTCTCGAAGGCTTACCGTACGGTGAAGGGGTAGAGAAGCAAGCGTACCGCCCGGATTACGTTCCTTCAGACCCCCTGGAAGCCCTGGTTCCCGGGGAGGTGCACCTTGATCTCCTTCGGGCAGGAAGAATCCCTGAACCCCTCTTTGGCGAGAACGCCAGAAACTGCCAGTGGGTTGAGGAAAAAGAGTGGTGGTACCGCCGGAAGTTCTCCGTTCCTGAAGAGTGGCTCACGCTCCATGCCGAACTTGTGTTCGAGGGTATCGACACCGACTGCGATGTGTACCTCAACGGGGAACACCTCGCCCACCACGAGAACATGTTCGTTCCCCTTATCATCGACGTTTCCGGGAAACTCCAGAGCGAAAACGTCCTCGTCGTCCGGGTTGATTCCGGTGTGCCGCGCATCAAAGACAAACCCTTCGTGCCGTACCCTGCGGGAAGCCCCGAGCAGGACTACCGGCGAGTCTGGGCGAGAAAAGCCCAGTTCACCTTCGCCTGGGACTGGGCGCCTCGCCTGGTGAACGTGGGCATCTGGAGGAGCGTTTCGCTGTGCTTTTTTGAAGGGTTTGCCCTGCGGGATGTTTTCGTGAGAGGGAACATTGCCTGTGACCGGAAATCCGCCACAGTCACCCTTTCCGGGGTGGTGGAGAACTTCTCGAGGGACTTCGCCTGTGAGCCGAGGCTCCGTCTCCGGGCGCTCCTTTTTGAGGAAGAAGGAAAGAAACTCGTGGCCTCAAAGGACGAGTCACTCCGAGCCTATCCTGGTCTTACGAACTTCACCCTGACCCTTGAGGTTGCCCCGCCTCGCCTCTGGTGGCCAAACGGCTTCGGTGAGCCCCACCTCTATCGAGTTCTTCTCCTCCTCCTTGATGAGGAGGGCCGGGAACTCGACCGGTTCGAAAAAGCCTGGGGCCTTCGGGAGGTTGCCCTCCGGCAGGAACCCCTCTCAGGTGACGAAGGGGAGTCCTTCATCCTCACCGTTAACGGTGAACCCATCTTCTGCAAGGGGGCAGACTGGGTTCCGGCAGATTCCCTCATTCCTCGAGTCACAAGGGAAAAATACCAAAGGCTCATCGAAGAGGCCCAGAAAGCCCATTGCAACATGTTCCGGGTCTGGGGTGGGGGAATCTACGAAGACCCCTTCTTCTACGAACACTGTGCCCGCTGCGGCATCATGGTCTGGCAGGATTTCATGTTCGCCTGCGCCTATTACCCCAAAAGCCCTGAATTCTTGCAGGAAGTCGAGCGGGAAATTCAGGCGGTTGTGAAGCAACTTCGGAACGAAACCGCCATTGTCCTATGGTGTGGCAACAACGAGCTCCAGTGGCTGCACGAGCGGAACAAGGAAATCACCGGGAAGAAGGACCTGGAATTCCCCGATTACGACGTCTACCACATCCTCATGCCCCGCCTCCTCAAAGACCTCGACCCCACAAGACCCTTCTGGCCCTCAAGCCCCTATGGGGGGAGCGACCCGAACTCGGAGAACGAGGGGGACCGCCACTTCTGGAACGTGAGCATCCTCATTGAGGATCTGAAAGAACGAGTGAACTACGAGAACTACGCCCGAGACCGCGGGAAGTTCATCTCCGAATTCGGCGTCCTGGCACCCCCGGTCCTTGAGTCCCTCCGAGAATTCATCCCCGAAGAGGAGCTCTTCCTTGACTCCCCTTCCTGGCAGTTCCACAACAACGTCTTCGAGCGGGAGAACATCCGGGGAATGCTCCGGGAGTTCGTCAAAGACCCGGAATGCCTTTCCTTCCCGGAGTACCTCCGGTTTGCTCAGCTTCTCCAGGGCGAAGCATTGAAGTTCGCCCTTGAGCACTGGCGAAGACGGAAATTCCTCACCGCGGGGGCGCTCTTTTGGATGTACAGCGACTGCTGGGGTGCCATCGGCTGGACGGTCATCGACTACTACCTCCGGAAGAAACCGAGCTACTACTTCGTCCGGCGAGCCTTCCAGCCCGTGGACCTTTCGCTGCGCCGGGG
>Ga0272449_1001914_pt1 | contig 20233 bp, 17 predicted proteins | sample YNPCB0241_FD_198679 | JGI IMG/M metagenome (GOLD analysis project Ga0272449, IMG submission 198679) | Hot spring sediment microbial communities from Yellowstone National Park, WY, United States - YNP-CB-024-1 | ecosystem: Environmental > Aquatic > Thermal springs > Hot (42-90C) > Sediment... | reverse complement strand
ACCCAATATCTTTAAGAAAATTTAAAATTTCCCAATGAGTTTTAGGCCCATTATTTAAAAAACCATAATATATAAAAATCTGTAAATTCCTTTTGGCAACAACTCCCGAATCAAGAAGTTTTAGAGAGCCAGCAGTAGCATTTCTTGGATTTGCAAACAACTCTTCTCCTTTTTCTTCCCTTTCCTTATTCAATTTTTCAAAATCATCTTTTCTCATATATACTTCTCCACGAACTTCAATTGGTTTTTTGTAATTTATAATGTTTGGTAATGTCTTAATTGTTCTTAAGTTTTCTGTTATATCATCTCCTCTAAAACCATCTCCCCTTGTTACACCAAGGATAAATTTACCATCTTCATAATGTAAAGAAACTGCAACTCCATCAAATTTCAATTCAACCACATAATCTATTTCCTTACCATCAACCATCCTTTTTATTTTTTTATCAAATTCTATTAACTCTTCTTCAGAATAGGTATTATCCATACTTAACATAGGGATCTTATGTTCAATGGTTTTAAATCCATCAATAATTTGGCCCCCTACTTTTAAAGTTGGAGAATCAGGCAACCTATACTCAGGATACTTTTTTTCAAGTTCAACAAGTTCTCTGTAGAGTTGATCATATTCATAATCACTCACAACTGGATTGTTTTCTACATAATACATGTAATTGTAATAATTGATCAGTTTTGTAAGTTCTTCTATTCTTTCCTTGGGTGTCTTTCCCATAGAGCCCCTCCTTTTATAGAATTATTTTACCTTAATTTACAAAAGAGTTGAGAGTTTTCTGAAAATTTCAATTTTCTCTTTGTCTCCAATTTTACTTATCTCAACAAGATCTTTTAAAAAGTTTATTGTTTTATCATATGTTTCTTTATCAACTGGATATGGATGACCATCCTTCCCACCAAAAGCATATGAAAATTTTGCAGGGTCATTAAATGATAGAGGGGTTCCGTAAACAACTTGTGAAATGAGAGATAAAGCTCTCAATGTCTTAATTCCTATCCCATCAGTTAAAATAATATCATTAAACTTTTTTATTTCCCTATCTTTCAACTTACAAAAATTTTTATATAATCTTGTTGTATCAAATTTTGTGGTAATATAATGATGTGATGGAAGGAAAAAGGTCTTATTTGGGTTAAAAATTGATTCTGGATTTTCAAAAATTATCTTTATATCCTTTTTCATCTCTTCAATTTTTGAGTTATTTAAATATTCAATCAAATTATTCTGAAGTTTTTCACATTCCTCATCTACCAGATTCAATACAGATTTTTCTCTTCTAACAGTTATAATTCCTTTGTGGGGTTTTATTATATATTTTTCATCATTTGAATTTGTTATTTTATTAAACCAGTGGTATCTTCTTGCATATTTAATTTCTTTATTCATTCCCTGTTGAATAACAGTCCAATTACCATATTTGTCCACAAATATATTATGATGATAGATTTGATAACCATCTTGAATACAGTTGTTGTCTATTTTGGATGTAATTTTTGAAATCAAAACAAACTTTTCTTTATTTCCAATATATTTACAATTTTCTATCTCTTTCGGAGTTTCCAATCCTTTCTTTCCTTTTCCACCAAAAATAAATATTCCATATTCAGGGGCCTGGTTAAATACTTCCTTCAATGCATAACAGGTAGTTGTTGTTACTCCTGAAGAATGCCAGTCAAACCCGGAAATACAACCAAGAATTTGAAAATAAACTGGATCTGAAATTCTTGATAAAAACTCATAAGTTCCAAATTCTGTTATTATAAGTTTGCCTATCTCAAAAAGAAGTTTTTTCTGTCTTTCAAATAGCCAGGCAGGAGCATTTCCATAGTGCAAAGGTAAATCAGCAATATTTCTTTTCATTTTCTTATAAGACCCAATTCTTCAAATAAAATATATGGTAATTGTTCCTTTTTTATTTTAAATCTTAAAATTCTTCCATCTTTAAAAATAAAATAAACAGTAGATTTTTTACCTTCTCCAAAAAATTCAGGGCTATTCCCTATAATAAGGTCCAGTTTTTTTTCATTTAATTTTTTCTTTGCATTTTTTATAATATTTTCCACTTCAAGAGCAAACCCAACCACTTTTTGATCTTCTCTTTTAACTTTACTCACTTCTTTTAAAATATCTGGGTTTGGAATAAGTTTTAAACTCCATCCTTTTTTTCTTTTGATTTTATGTTTAAATTTTTTATAAGGCCTCCAATCACTCACTGCTGCAGACATTATAAGTAAATCAACTTTTGGGAAATATTTCAATATTTCTTTTTTCATTTCTATTGCTGTCTCTACTTTTACCAACTTAACTCCTTCAGGTGGTTCTAAATAAGTAGGTCCACTTACAAGTATGACATCAAACCCATTTTTTCTTCCATAATTGGCTATTAAATATCCCATTTTTCCTGTTGAAGGATTACTTATAAATCTTATTGGATCAATATATTCTCTTGTAGGTCCTGCACTTACAAGAATTTTCACCTTTTTGCTAACCATTCTATTTCTGCTTCAAGGAATATATCAATTTCTCCATCCATTACACTATCTATATTTGAAACTTCTACCTGTGTTCTATGGTCTTTGACAAGTGTATAAGGGCAAAATATATATGAGCGTATCTGACTTCCCCATGTTATCTCTTTTTCTTGACTTCTTTTTTCTTTCTCTTTTTTCTTTTTTTCATCAAGATATAACTGGTATAATCTACTTTTCAAAATTTTCATTGCAATTTCTTTATTTTTAAACTGGCTCCTTTCATTTTGACATTGGACAACTATTCCTGTAGGTTTATGCTTTATCCTTACAGCAGTTTCAACTTTGTTTACATTTTGTCCTCCATGTCCTCCTGCTCTAAATGTTTCTATTTCTATATCTTCGTCTTTTATTTCAACTTTTATCTCTTCATTGACTTCGGGAATAACACTAACACCTGCAAAACTTGTATGTCTTCTTCTATTAGCATCAAATGGTGAAATGCGAACAAGACGATGGACTCCTGTTTCTCCTTTTAAATATCCATATGCATTTTTCCCAGAAATTATAGCGGTTATTCTTTTAAGGCCTGCTTCTTCACCTGGGAGGAAATCCACAACCTTTACTTCATATCCCTTTTTTGAAGCCCATTTACTGTACATTCTCCATAACATACTTACCCAATCGCAAGCTTCTGTCCCTCCTGTGCCTGAATGTAGTGTAATAATTGCATTATTTGAGTCCTCCTGTCTCCATATATATTCAATTTTAAGTTTTTTTATATCTTCTTCTATTGTCTTCAAAAGTTCCTCCCCTTCTTTTTCAAGTTCTTCATCATAAGAAGTATTTATCAACTCATATAATGTTTCTAACTCTTTTATCTCTTTTTCAATTCCATCAATTTTATTCTTTCTCTCTTTTAAAAAATTCCACTCTTCTATCTTTTTTTTATCATCTAAAAATCCTCTTTCACTTATTTCTCTCTCAAGTTGTTCAAATTTTTTTAAATCATCTTCTATCTTAAATTTTTCTTTCATATCAATCCAACTTTTTTTAATTTCTTCAATTTTATCCAAAATTTTAACCATTTTTCAATTCCTGCCAGATCTTTTCAAGTAACTCCTTAATCCCCTTCCCTCTTAAAGCAGAAATAAACAAAATGTCTTTAAAATAGGCCCTCGCTTTTTCAACATTTTCTCTACTCTTTTCAAGGTCTATTTTATTTCCTACTACAATTTCCTTCTTTTCAACTAATTTACTGCTATAATTCTCCAATTCTCTCCTTACACTGTTATATCTATTTATTATATCATTTTCACTCATATCTATCAGATGTACCAGTATTTTAGTTCTCTCTATATGTTTCAAAAATTTAATGCCAAGGCCTTTCCCTTTAGATGCTCCTTCTATTAACCCAGGTATATCAGCAACTATGAAACTTCTAAAATCTCCAAGATCGACCACTCCAAGATTTGGTTCAATTGTAGTAAATGGATAATCTGCAATTTTAGGTTTTGCTTTTGAAATTTTTGAAAGAAACGTACTCTTACCACTGTTTGGATAACCTATAATCCCAACATCTGCAATCAATTTTAATTCAAGTTTTATTATCTTCTCTTCTCCTTTTTCTCCTTTTGTAGCAATCCTTGGAGTCTGATTTGTAGAAGATTTAAAATGAGAATTCCCTAGTCCTCCCTTTCCCCCTTTTGCAACAATTATACTATCTCCATCATTCAAAAGATCAGCAATTATCTTCTCTTTCCCATTTATAATCTCTTTTATCACTGTGCCACAAGGGACTTCTATAATAAGGTCTTCTCCATCTTTCCCTTTTTTATTATTGCTACTCCCATTACTTCCATCTTCTGCCAAAAAGTGTTTCTTAAAATAAAAATCAACCAATGTTTTCTTATTTTTCACTGCTTTAAATATTATGTCTCCTCCTTTCCCTCCATCTCCACCCCAAGGACCTCCTTTAGGCACAAATTTTTCTCTCCTAAAAGCAACACATCCATCCCCTCCTTTTCCCGCCTTGACAAAAATTATTGTTTCATCTACAAATCTAACCATTTTTTATACTTTCCTTAAATCTTTCAAAATCCTCTTTTGTTATAACATCACACGATTTTAAAAATTCCTTCAATAACTTCTTTGGTAGTTTTAAAAAACTGGTAATCTCTCTCTTTATGTCTTCAATATCATTTAAATGCTCTTTCCCTTCTTTTTCAATCTCCTCTATCAATTTCTTCAAATTCTTTTTCAAATAATAAAATGACCCCATTCCTAAAGTCATAAATTTTTCAAAAATTTTCTCTTCTTTCATCTTCTCTCACCTCCTTCGCTTTTTCCAATATTTTAAGTGCTATACTCTTTTTTATTCCAATTTTTTCAATATCTTCTATTTTTCTATTTGCTAATGAAATTATATCTGGAAAATTCAAAATAATCTTTTTCTTTGTTTTTTCTCCAATCCCTTTTATCTCATCAAGAAAAGAAAATTTCAATTCTTTACTTCTTATTTTCCTATGATAATTTATAGCAAATCTATGTGCTTCATTTCTTATTCTCTGTAAAAATTTCAATTCAGGTGATTCAGGAGGAAGTTTTACAGGTCTATCTTTGCCTTCAATAAAAATTTCCTCTTCTCTTTTAGCAAGTGATATAACAGAAACTTTCAAATTATACATCTTTAAAACTGAAGTAGCGATATTCAATTGCCCTTTTCCACCATCTACCAAAATCAAATCAGGAATTTCTTCTCTTTCTTCCTCTGAATCAAATCTTCTTATTAAAACTTCTTTCAGCATTTTATAATCATCTATTCCTTTCACTGTTTTTATTTTATATCTTCTATATCCATTTTTATTAGGGATCCCCCCAATAAATGAAACTTTACTGCCAACTGCAAAATCTCCAGAAATATTTGAAATATCATAACCTTCTATTAAATTGGGTATTTTTTTAAGATTAAGTATTTTGGCAAGATTAAAAAGAACATTTTCTTCGCTATATTTATAAAGTTCATTCTCTTCTCTAATTGGAAACCTTCTAGCAAGTTCTTGGAGTAAAAATAATCTTTTTTTTATTTTATCTGCTTCTTCAAAATTCAAATTTTTTATTTCTTCTATCATCCATCTTTTCAATTTATTTTCAAAACTCTTATATTCTCCCTTAAAAAATGCACAGACCCCTTCAACAAGTTTTTCATACTCCTTGTTAGATATTTTCTTTTCACATGGTCCTGAACACTTGCCTATATAATATTGAACACATAATTTTACTCCTCCAGTATAAATATTTTTTTTACAATTTCTTATAGGATAAAAACTTCTTAAAAATCTTATTGTTTCTTTTAAAAGTTTTTTATTTGTGAATGGACCAAAGTAAATTGCATTTTCAGATTTTTTTTCCCTAACAATTTGAATTGAAGGGTATTCTTCTTTTGTTATTTTGACAAGTGGATAACTTTTATCATCTTTCAAATTTATGTTATATTTGGGTTGATACTTTTTTATCAATTGATTTTCAAGAATAAGTGCCTCTGCCTCTGAAGCCACAGGTATTACCTCAAAATCATAAATTTTCTCTGATAGTATAAGTGCTTTTGTATTATTTCCAGAAGGAGAAAAATATGAGCGAACTCTTTTTAAAAGAGAGGAGGCCTTACCCACATAAATAACCTTCCCTTGTTTATCCTTCATTAAATAAACACCTGGAGAATCGGGCAATTCTTTAAGTTTGAGTTTTATCTTTTCCATCTTCTATTTTTGATACCTCATCAACATAGTTCAATTTTAAATCTGTAATAGTTGCCATTAAAATTCTATCCTCATCTTCTGTTAAGTTTCCTTTAGTTTTTTCTTTTAATGTCTCAAGAAGTTCTATAATTTGTTTTGTCATGTCTAAATTTTTTTCAATTTTACCTGTTGCTGGATTTACAATCTTACCAAGGGATTGCCACCCAATTTGAGCAAAGAAATTGACTATAACCAAAAAGTTATTCTCCATTAGCCCTCCTTTTTTATTTAATTATACCGAAAACACTGAAATTTTTTAAAGATGGATAAAAAAATTTGTTAAATTCTCACTAAGAGGAAGAAGCCAGTCCAAAAACTTTATCATAGCCAGAAATATTATTAAAAAAATCCCATATCTTTCAATACTTTCATATTTTGTCTTCAACCTATAAGGTAAAAAAACAGAAATAACTCTTGAGCCATCAAGTGGAGGGATTGGAATTAAGTTAAAAAAGGCAAGTATAAAATTTATAATACTTCCCATTTTCAAAACAGCAATTAAATTTATAGAGTTTGTAATTTTACATAAAAAAGCAAATATAATACCCAAAAAGATATTACTCATCGCTCCTGAAAGTCCAACAATAACCATCCCTTTTTTGTAATTTCTAAAATTGAGAGGATTTATAGGGACCGGTTTTGCTATTCCTATTAAAATTGGGGAATGAAAAATTATAAGAAGAACTGGTAATAAAATAGTTCCAATAGGATCTATATGAGGGAGAGGATTCAATGTAAGACGTCCCATATATTTTGAAGTTGGATCTCCATTCTTAAGTGCTGCATATCCATGAGAAACTTCGTGGATAATAACTGAGAAAAATAAAATAAAAAGGAAAATTAATGTATCTAACATTTTATTTAAATTCAATTTTAAAAGTTAGTATCTGGTATGGTTCAAAATTAAATTCCAATTTTTTATTTTTAATAACTAACTTTTTCAAATTCTCCTCTTTTATATTGCTAAGCCACACATTTTTAATTTCTCTTTCAAAAAATATTGTACTTTTCCCTTTTTTCCCTTCATATTCAACTAATCTTAAAATATAGGAATTTTTATCAATTGATTTTTTAAAAGAAGTAGGGATAATATTACCTTTTATTTTAAATAAATCAACTTTTTCAACTTCTCCATTAAATAAAATTGGTGAATTGTCATACTCCATTGCCATTTTTGTTATTTCTGTAATTGTAGATTTACCAAAAAATAATCTATAGGAAATAAAATGATAACCAGAGTCAGGATTACCATCGGGTTCATAAGGATTTCTAAATAAAGTTAAAGACAAATTATTACCATTTACATAATATCCATATTTTTCTTTATTCATTATCACACACCAGTAATTATTTTCCTTAAACCCCGCCCATCTCAAAGCAGGATACTCTCTTGGTATATTTTTCCTTTTTATAACACCAAAAGGGACCTCACAATAAAATTCATTTTTTCCAATATTAAAATTAAAATTCGCTCTCAACAAAGGAATTCCCACTTCTTTATTGCCTTTTATATTCCAGTTTGTTTCAAATTCAAAATCAATAAATGGTAAATTCTTATATAAAATTGTCCTCTGAATTATATTTGTATTTTCATATTCTCTCTCAACTTCAAATATTACCAACTCCTTATATTCCTTTATATCCATTTTTTTCATATCAATCAAATTCTCTATTTTATAAATATTCCCTATTATCCATGCACTCATTGGATGTGGTTTTTCCCAATAGACTTTTATTAGATTCGCACACGTTTCTGCCCAGAAAGAACTTTTTTCTTCTGGACTTGAATTTGCTTGTGGAATAACATCTCTCTTATTTTTATTGTCATAGATTTTTCTTATTAAACCTCTGTTTTTATCTATCCATATAGAATAAAAATTATTTTCATATTCCTGATTGTTTTTAATAAACCCATCTGAAGATAAACTACCCTTTTTAATATAAAATGATTTAAAATTAAATGGGGGTAGATAATTCACTTTAAAACCAATTTTCCCCTCAAAGATCTGTGAATTTATCTTCTCTCCATTTTCGTCTTCAATATGAATATCTTTTTCTCCTTCGTAATTGAAAATTACAAAAAAATTATTTATTTCCCATCCATTAGGATTAAAAATAGATATGCAATATTCATTTTCTTTTTTTAACCTCTTAACTATCTCATTTATTATATTCTCTCCATCTTCCTTTACTTCATCAGCAAGTTTAATTGAGTATTCATAGGAAGAATGGATTGCAGAACCACAAATTATATCATGAAATTGATTAAATAAAGTTTTTCTCCACATTTCTTCTATTTTTTCCTCCTGATATTTTATTTTATACAGTTCTCCAATTGAAGATAAAACTTCTGTCTTTTTTAATATATTTTCACATTCCCTATTTGCTCTTTTAATATCTGAGTGTGTTGTGTAACATCCCTCATTTATAAAATTAAGTTCATCCTTTATAATAGGAAATCTATTTTTATATTTCTCAACTATTTTGAAAAATTTATGAGTCGTGGAAAATTCAAGTAAAGGGAAACATGGTTTTTCATTCAATTTAATTTTTCTCTTAATATCTTCCTCTGTAGGACCACCTCCATGGTTCCCAATTCCATAGACAAACATATAATCTTTAATTCTATATTTTTTATAGAACTTAATGAAATCTGGAATTATAGTGGAAGAATCAATAAAATTATTATAAAGACTTGAAAATGCAATAACTCTACTTTTATCCAGTCCTTCCCATAAGAATAATTGATGGCCTTTCCCACACCTCATAAAATAATAGTAATTTATGCCCCCATTTTTAATTATTGTAGGTACCGTTTGTGGATGACCAAAAGTATCTGGACACCACATAATCTCAACATCCTTTTTAAATTTTTCTTTTATATATTTTTTTGAATAGATTATATGCCTTACAATACTTTCTCCATCTGACATATTTAAATCATTTTCAACCCATGCACTTGCAGTAATATCCCATCTCCCCTCTTTGACTTTTTCTCGTACTTTCTCAAATAAAAATTTATCTTTCTCTTCAACTACTTTATAAACATGTGTTTGACTTTGAGAAAATGTTAAATCATTATATTTTTTCATTAAATTATTGACTGTGGAGAAATCTCTTAATATCACATTTATTGTATCTTCATTAGTCCATAACCAATTCATATCAATATGTGCATGTCCTATAAGATGAACTTTAAATTTTTTAGCATATGGTTTAAAATCTAACAGTAATTTTTCAATATTCTTTCTCATTTCATTAAATTTATTCCACTCTCTTTTCTCAATTATCTCTGGCTCAAGAATCTCAATACATTTTGTTATTTTTTCTTTCAATTTTCTGTTTTTCAATTCTTCATTTAAAAATTGAGCAAATTTTATCTGATATAACAAAGACTTTAATTCAAATAATAAATCCTCTATATTTTCAATTGAAATGAAAGCCCAAAAGACCCCAAGACCATCTCCTTTTTCTGTTTTAAATACTATAAGTATCTTCTCTTTTGGTTTTGCCTTTTCTTTTAATAAAAAAGGAGTTGCCACTTTATCTGCCCAAAATTTATGAGAATAAACTTCATTTCCATTTATATACAATTTAACACCAGAAGGGAAAACAAATCTTAAATAGATTTTGCTTCCATCAATTTTAATTCCTTCTATTTCTTCTGGTAATTCAATCCATTTTCTAAAATATGCATCTCCATCATTCAATGACCAACTTATCGGTTGTTTTTTAACTTCCCATTTATCATCATCTATCTCTATCTTTTCTCCCTCTTTTATTCCTTGAATAAATTTCCATTCGTTAAGAACTAAAAAATTATTAACTTTCTTTTGAAAATTATTTACACATTCTTCCCATTTTTCTAATTTTTCCATTTTATACTCTCTTTTAAATTTTCATTTTCTAAAAACTAAAACTTCATTTTCAATATCAATAATTATTGTATCATTTTCTTTAAATTCACCTGAAATAATTTTTAAAGCAAGTGGATTTTCAATTTCCTTTTGTATAAGTCTCTTTAAAGGTCTTGCTCCAAAATTTTCATCATACCCTTTATTCGCAAGATAATTTTTGGCTCCATCTGTTAATTCAATTTTGATTTTTTTATCTATAAGTCGTTTTTGTAAATAACCAATCTGAATATCTAGAATCTTTAATATATCTTCTTTTTTCAAACGATTAAATATAATTATCTCATCTATTCTATTTAAAAATTCTGGTCTAAATTTTGATTTCAATATATCCATTATTTTTTCTCTTATAACATTTTCATCACGAAAAGAAGTTATAAATTGACTTCCTAAATTTGAAGTCATTATCACAACCGTATTTCTAAAATCAACTGTTCTTCCATGTCCATCTGTCAGTCTTCCATCATCAAGAAGTTGAAGAAGTATATTAAATACATCAGGATGGGCCTTTTCAATCTCGTCAAGTAAAATTACACTATAAGGCCTCCTCCTTACTCTCTCTGTCAATTGCCCCCCTTCTTCATAACCAACATATCCCGGTGGAGCTCCTATTAAACGTGAAACAGTATGCTTTTCCATATATTCACTCATATCAATACGAACAAGGGCATTTTCATCATTAAATAAAAATTCAGCAAGAGCTTTAGCAAGTTCTGTTTTTCCTACTCCAGTAGGACCAAGAAATATAAATGATCCAATTGGTCTATTTGGGTCTGAAAGTCCTGCCCTATTTCTTCTTATTGCATTTGAAACTGCTTTTATTGCTTCATATTGCCCCACAACTCTTTGAGATAACCTTTCTTCCATATGAATTAATTTTTCAATCTCTCCTTCAAGCATTTTACTTACTGGAATACCTGTCCATTTTGAAACAATTTCAGCAATATCTTCTTCTGTAACTTCATCTTTCAGTAAACCATTACCTTTTTGAACTTCTTTTAATCTATTTGTTTCATATTCTAATTGTTTCTGTAATTCAATTAATTTTCCATATTTATATTCTGCGGCCTTATCCAAATCTCCTTCTCTTTGTGCCTTTTCTATTATATTTTTTGCCATTTCAATCTGCTGTTTTATTTCTCTTATTTTCCTCACTATCTCTTTCTCTTTCATCCATTGATTATAAAGTTCTTCTCTTTCTTTTTTCAATGCTTCTAACATTTTCTCTAACTTTTTCAATCTTTCTTCAACTTCAGGAGTATTTTCCCTACTTAAACCCTTTTTCTCTGTCTCAAGTTGATTTATTTTCCTTTCAATTTCATCAAGTGGAACCGGTTTACTTTCTATTTCCATTTTAAGTTTACTCGCGGCTTCATCTATAAGGTCAATGGCTTTATCCGGCAAAAATCTTCCACTTATATATCTATGAGATAGAATGGCTGCAGCAATTAATGCATTATCAGTTATTTTAACTCCATGGTGAACTTCATATTTTTCCTGTAGTCCTCTTAAAATTGATATTGTTTCCTCCACTGTTGGTTCTTTTACATAAATTGGTTGAAATCTTCTTTCAAGGGCTCTATCTTTTTCAATATATTTTCTATATTCATCAAGTGTTGTAGCACCTATGCACCTTAAAGTCCCTCTTGCAAGAGCTGGTTTTAACATATTTGAAGCATCTATTGCACCTTCGGCTGCACCTGCACCAACAAGTGTATGTAATTCGTCAATAAAAAGTATTATTTCGCCCTCTTTCTTTTCAATCTCCTTTAATAATGCTTTCAACCTCTCTTCAAATTCTCCCCTATATTTTGTTCCTGCTATTAAAGCCCCTAGATCAAGTGCAAGAATCCTTTTATTTTTTAATGATTCTGGAATATCTCCAGAAACAATCCTCCTTGCAAGTCCCTCAACTATTGCAGTTTTCCCTACTCCTGCTTCTCCTATTAAAACCGGATTATTTTTGGTCCTTCGCGATAAAACTTGAATAACTCTTCTAATTTCCTCATCTCTTCCAATAACAGGGTCAATCTTTCCTTTCCTTGCAAGTTCTGTAAGGTCTCTTGTAAATTTTTCAATGACTTTATATTTTGTCTCTGCATCCCTATCTGTAATTTTTTCTCCATTTCTTACTTGCTGAATAATTTTTAAAACTCTATCTTTAAAAATATTGTGTTTTTGAAAAATATCTTTCACAGTTGATTCTATCTCGCTAAGGGCAATCAATAAATGTTCAACTCCAATATATTCATCTCCAAGTGATTTTGCATAGGTTTGAGATTTATAAAAAACTTGATTTAGCGAACTACTAATGTATAAAGGAGCCCCTCTATATGAAATTTTAGGAAGTTTCTCTATTTCTCTTTCAATATCTTTTTTCAAAAGTTCTATTTGTACATTCATTATATTTAAAATATCAATTATTGTTTCATCGTTATCTATTAAAGCATAAGCAAGATGGCAGACATCAACCTCACTATTATTTCTATCTTGTGCAATTGCCTGTGCAGTCATTAATGCTTCCTGCGCTTTAACTGTAAATTTATCTAAATACATTTTTTTCTCCTCAGATTTTTCTATATTTAGATGGTTTTGAAAAAATAAAGTTTCAAAAAAATTTATTTATCAGTAAATTTACACTTTATTGGGCCAAAACTGATCTCATCATTATCAACAAGTTTATACGGTCTTTTTACTTCAAGGCGAGCCATATTCACATATGTCCCATATTCACTTCCAAGGCCATGTGTTCCAATATCTTCAATATACCATCCATCTTCCTCCTTTTTAATCCTTGCATGAATTCTTGAGACCTTCATTAATGACTCAAAATATAATTTTTGTGTAGTTTGTGGTAAATTCTTGAAAATATTATAATCGGGAATAGTGATATCATTTGTATTCTGTCTCCCAATATTAATAATATTCTTTTTCAATTCATATTCTTTTGCCATAAAAGGATATTCAAATACAAGTTTTGCCATTTTTATCACCTCCTTTCTTAAAAATTTTCCAAATAATAAAAATTCCACCTATAAAAAAAATAAAAATTGCTATCAATTGGGTTGGATAAAGCCCAAAAAAACTCTTTGTAAGGTCTCCTCTTAAAAAATCAATAAAATATCTTATAAAAGAAAAACCAATTAGATAAAAGGAAAAAATAAGACCCTCTCCTATTTTAAATTTTTTAGAAACTTTTTTAAGAAAGAGAAACAATAAAACATATGAAAATGAATAATAAAGTTCAGTTGGATGAACTTTTTTTTCAAGAAATGAGAATTTAACACCAAGAAAAAATTCTGTTTCTTTGCCATAACAACACCCATTTAAAAAACAACCAATTCTTCCTATTGCTTGACCAATAGGTACATAAACTGAAATTAAATCAAGTAATTTTACTGTTGAAATATCTTTTATTTTTGTAAATATAGTAATAAAAATTAGAGAAAAAATTATTGCTCCTTCAATTGCCAAACCTCCATTTCTGATTTTTATTATTTCAATAGGATGTAAAAAATAATATGAGGAATATACCAACACGTGTAGGAGACGAGCGCCAATTATACCAGTGAGAATTGTCCCAAAAATAATTTGTGAAATTACTCTTTCATCATAACCTTCTTTAATACTTTCCTTCTGAAATAAATAAATAGAAACGAAAATTCCTGTAGCAACCATCACACCATACCAATAAATTACAAAATTTCCAATTTTCAAAAATATAGGATGCAATTTAACTCCTTATCTGTTTTATAAAAAATAAAATTATTCCAATCACAATAAAACTATCTGCAAAATTAAAAACTGGCCAAAAATGAAAATTTATAAAATCAATAACATATCCATTTTTTATTCTGTCTATAAGATTCCCCATAATCCCACCTTCAATTAATCCAAGGGAAAATTGATAATATTTTTCTGATCTGTAAAACTTTTTAAAATAGAAGAAAATAAATATGATTGCAAATATTGAAAATAAAATTAAAATTAACTTGATCTTCTCAGTGTTAAAAAAGCCAAACAAAATTCCATAATTTTTTACAAAAGTTAAGGAAAAGAATTTAAAAAAGTCAATGTTGCCATCATACTTTTGAAGGAATTTGGTAAAATACCATTTTGTAATTTGATCAAAAATACAGATAAAAAAAGAAGTTAATAAAAAAGGGGAGAAAAGAAATTTATTTCCCACTTTTTTCTCTTTCTGTTTGACATTTAATACAGAATTTTGCATATGGAATTGCTTTTAATCTTTCTTTTGATATCTGTTTTCCACATCCTTCACAAACTCCATAATTCCCTTCTTTTATTTTTTTTATAGCCAGATCTATCTCCTGAAGAATTCTACTTTCTGAATCCGAAAGGTCAACTTCAAGGTCTTTTTTAAATTCATCTGTCCCATAATCAGCAATATGAGTTGGAACTCCTTTTATTCCTTTTTCAATTACTTCCCTAGAATAAGTTAAATTTTTTGATATCTTTTCTTTCTCCTTCTCAAGCAATTTCAAAAAATATTCTTTTTCTTCTTTTTTCATTTTTTTCTCCTTATAGATCAAAAATAATCGTTGTTACATACTCATCTTTTACTTTTTCTATTTTTAATCTGTGATAAGTAGCTGATTTTACCTCTTTCCTTATAGATTTTATTTTTTGAACTTTCATTTTAACATTTAACATATAGCCATTTTCATTTCTTTTAATTTCAATTTTTTCTATCCTGCCTCCAATTTTTTTTGTTTCAACATAATATATCAATTCATTTAAAAATTTAACCAATAAATCTTCTATTTCATCTGCAACAAAGGTAAATTCAACTTCCTCTTCTTTCCCATTATATTTTACCTCAATTATTTTATAAAGACCATCTGCAGAATTTATAAATAATTCTTCCAATGTTTTCCCTTTTACCTTTATTCCAATATCAGCAGTATGATTTATAATTTCAATTTTATTCCTCATCATTTTCTCTTGCTACAACTGTAATATCTGTTATCTCATCATCCTGAGGCAAATCTATCAGTTTTACTCCTATGGTATTTCGCCCTATAATTCTCACATCAGAAACTCTAATCCTTATAACTATCCCTTTTTTTGTAGTTAAAATTATCTCATCTTTATCTCCAACCAATTTTGCTCCAATAACTTCTCCATTTTTTTCTCCAACTTTAATATCAATTATACCTTTTCCTCCTCTATGTTGAACTTTATATTCGCTTATACATGTCCTCTTTCCAAACCCTTTTTTACAAACAGTAAACAATGTCAATTGTTGCTCATCTGGTTTAACAATTTCACAGCCAACTACTTCATCCTCTTTATTTTTAAATCTTATCCCAATCACTCCAACAGCACTTCTACCAACAGGCCTTATTTCTTTCTCTGGGAATCTAATACTTAAGCCCTTTTTTGTGTTTAATATTACATGATTATTCCCATCTGATAATTTCACATCTATTAATTCATCTCCATCCTTCAAATCAATTCCTATAATTCCTCCTTTTCTTGGCTTACTATATTTTTCAAGGGCAGTTTTTTTAACAAGCCCATTTTTTGTAATCATTAAAAGATATCTATCTTTTAAAAATTCTTTTACCGGTATTACAGCAGAAATTCTTTCTTCAGGTTCTATTTTTATAAGATTGATTATTGGTTTCCCTTTTGATACCCTACTACCCTCAGGGATTAAATATCCTTTTAACCAATATACTTTACCTTTATTAGTAAAAAATAAAATTGTATCAATTGTTGATGTTAATAAAAGATGTTTTATAAAATCCTCCTCTTTAGTGCTTGCACCAACCATTCCTTTCCCACCTCTTCTTTGCCTTCTAAATGAATCAAGTAAAGTTCTTTTTATATATCCTTCATTAGAAATAGTCACAACTATCTCCTCTGGTCTTATCAAATCAATTTCTTCAATTTCCTCAATTTCTTCCCCTATTTCTGTTTTCCTTTTATCTCCAAATTTCTCCTTTATTTCCATAAGTTCATTCCTTATTATCTCCTTTACTTTTTCTGGACTCTTAAGGATCTCTTTATATTCACCAATTTTCACTTCTACTTCTTTCTTTTCATTCAAAATTTTTTCCCTCTCAAGTGTTGTCAATTTTGAAAGAGGCATATTCAATATTGCTTCACTTTGAATTTCGGTTATTTTAAATTTCTCCATTAATTTAGTCCTCGCTTCATCAACACTTTTTGAATTTCTTATTAAATCTATAACCTTATCAAGATTTTCAAGTGCAACAATCAATCCTAAAATTATATGATATCTTTCTTCTGCTTTTTTTAACTCAAATTGGGTCCTTCTTATTATAATTTCTTCTCTAAAATCAATAAATAACTGCAATAATTCTTTTAAATTTAAAAGTTTCGGCTGTCTATTAACAATTGCAAGATTAATTATTCCATAAGATGTTTCAAGTTGAGTATGTTTATAAAGTTGGTTTACTATTATATCAACATTTTCTCCCTTTTTTGTCTCAAGTACAATTCTCATTCCTTCTTTATCTGACTCATCCCGTACCTCAATAACTCCCCTTATTTTTTCATTTTCAATAAGATTTGCTATCTCCTGAACAAGATTTGCTTTGTTTACTTCATAAGGTATTTCTTTTATTACTATATTTGTTTTATTTTTCTCTTCTTCAATTTCAATTTTACCTCTTAAAACTATTATGCCTTTCCCTGTCTTATAAGCATTTTTAATACCTTCTCTCCCACATATAATTCCTCCTGTAGGAAAATCTGGTCCGGGTAAAAATTCCATCAATTCGTCAATCGTTATTTGAGGATTTTCAAGTAATTTAATTAATGCATTAATAACCTCTCCTAAATTATGTGGTGGGATATTAGTTGCCATCCCTACGGCTATCCCAGAAGAGCCATTTATTAAAAGATTTGGAATTTTACTTGGCAGAACAACTGGTTCCATCAAAGATTCATCAAAGTTTGGGACAAAATCAACTGTATCTTTATCTATATCTTTTAACATTTCCATAGTAATTGGTGCCAACCGTGCTTCTGTATATCTCATTGCTGCTGGAGGATCTCCATCAATTGAACCAAAGTTTCCTTGACCTTCTATAAGAGGATATCTTAATGAAAAAGATTGAGCCATCCTCGCTATTGCTTCATAAATTGGAGCATCTCCATGAGGATGATATTTTCCCATAACTTCACCAACAATTCTAGCTGATTTTTTAAATGGTTTATTTGGCTCTAATCCAAGTTCCAGCATACCATAAAGTATTCTTCTATGAACCGGTTTTAAACCATCCCTAACATCTGGCAATGCACGACCTATAATAACACTCATTGCATAATCAAGGTAGGATTCTTTCATTTCCTCTTCAATACCAACAGTAATAATCTTTTCTCCATCCATATTTACCTCTTTTAAATATCAAGATTTTTTACTTCTCTTGCATATTTTTCTATAAATTCCCTTCTTGGTTCCACTACTTCACCCATTAAAATTGTAAAAATTTCTTCTGCTTTTACAGCATCTTCAATAGAGACCTTTTTTAATCTTCTTGTTGTAGGATTCATAGTTGTTTCCCATAATTGTTCTGGATTCATCTCTCCAAGTCCTTTATATCTTTGTATTGTAAGTCCTGACTTCTCTTTTTCTTTTATTTTTTCATATAATTCAATTAAAGATACCTCTTCTTTTTTCCCTTTTTCCTCTATAATAAATATCCTATCAAATATCCTATCAACTTTTATTTTCATTTCTTCTATTTTCTTAAAAATTTTAAGTAATTCATTTGACTCATATATCTCAACAAGTTTATAATTTTCACGTTTCTCTTTACTAAAAAGATCAAAGTTATCTCCTTTCTTATTCAAAAAGTCCCCAACTTCATCTTCATCATTCAAAAACATCTCTTCATCTTCGTATTTTAAATAGTACAAAGGAATCTTTTTATAATTTTTATAATGATTGAGCAATCTCTTAATATCCAAATTTCTCATATTTAATAGTTTAATAACTTCAGAAAGTTTCTTACTCAATTGATAAAAAGTTAACATTTCCTTATCATAATTCACAATTTTTGAATCATAATTTACATAAAACTTCAAATGTTCTTGAGCAAATTGAATTAAAACTTTATCCATCTCATTTTCTGTTTCTATATAAAACTCCTTTTTCCCTTTTTTTATTTTATATAGAGGTGGTTGAGCTATATAGACATAACCGTGCTTTATAAGGTCTGTCATATGCCTGTAGAAAAATGTTAAAAGGAGTGTTTTTATATGTGCTCCATCTACATCAGCATCTGTCATTATAATAATTTTGTGATATCTTACTTTGCTTATATCAAAATCATCACCTACTCCACCTCCTATTGCACTTATCATTATTTTAATCTCTTCATTATTCAAAACTTTTTCTAAACTCGCCTTTTCAGTATTAATTATTTTCCCTCTTAAAGGTAGAATTGCTTGAAATGTTCTTTCTCGCCCTTGTTTTGCACTCCCTCCTGCAGAATCTCCTTCAACTATAAATAACTCCCTTTTTTCGGGTTCCTTTATAGAACAATCAGCAAGTTTCCCAGGTAAAGCACCTCCTTCAAGTAATTTTTTTCTTGTTAGTTCTCTGGCTTTTCTTGCTGCTTCTCTTGCTTTTGCTGTTGCTATACATTTATTTAAAATTTCTCTCCCTGCGTCAGGATTTTCTTCAAGAAATGCTAAAACATTTTCATATACGATACCTTCAACAATAAATCTTACTTTTGAGTTTCCAAGTTTTGATTTAGTTTGACCTTCAAATTGTGGTTCTGGTAATTTAACTGCTATTATTCCTACTAACCCTTCTTTTATATCTTCTCCTGTTAAACCTAAGTTATCAAGAAAATGATTATTTTTACCATATTCATTAATTGCTCTTGTTAAACCACTTCTAAACCCAGTTAAATGTGTACCACCTTCTTTAGTATTAACATTATTAGCAAATGAAATTACAGTTTCAACATATCCATCATTATATTGAAAACTTGCCTCCACTTCTATATCCTCTTCTATTTTTTTAACATAAAATGGCTTTGGATGAAGAACTTTTTTGTTCTTATTCAAATATTCTACAAAAGAGATAATTCCACCTTCATATTTAAATTCCTCTTTTATATTTTTTCTTTCATCCTCAAATACTATCCTTACACCTCCATTTAAAAAAGCCAGTTCTTTAAGTCGAGCAATGAGTATATTTTCATCAAAAATAACTGTTTCAAAAATTTCCTCATCTGGCTTAAATGTCACCTTTGTACCTGTTTTCTCTGTTTTACCTATAACTTTAAGAGGGGTAACCGGAACACCCTTTTCATATTTTTGATAATATACTTTTCCATCCCTTCTTACTTCCACCTCAAGATATTCTGAAAGAGCATTAACGACTGAAACTCCAACTCCATGTAAACCACCAGAAACTTTATATACCTTTTTGTCAAATTTACCCCCTGCATGTAGCATTGTCATAACTACTTCAACAGCGGGTCTTTTTTCTGTTTTATGGATGTCTACTGGTATACCTCTTCCATTATCATCAACACTTACACTATTATCTGGATGAACAACAACATAAATTTCATCACAAAATCCTGCCATTGCTTCATCTATACTATTATCAACAACTTCAAACACAAGATGGTGAAGGCCTGAAGTGGAAGTATCTCCAATATACATAGCAGGCCTTTTCCTAACTGCTTCCATCCCGCTGAGAACTTGTATTGCGGTGGCATCATAGTTAGAAATAGCTTTTTCCTTCATAAAAACCCCCTCCATTCAAATTTTTCTATTTTACCATTTTTAAAATTAAATGTCAAATCTTCCTCCTTCTTAAACCCTTTGTCTCTCAACCATCCCCAAATCCCACCTACGAGGTGGGAAAGTTTTTATTGACAGGGATAAAAAAAAAGAGGTATAATTATATTAGGTTAAAAAGGAGAAAAATAGAAAATGAACTCTCTCTCTCTCTCTCTTAGTGTATTGAATTTAAAAAGGCCTTCCTTAAAATTAAAAAGTGGCTTTACATTAATAGAA
>Ga0272449_1001913_pt1 | contig 20242 bp, 20 predicted proteins | sample YNPCB0241_FD_198679 | JGI IMG/M metagenome (GOLD analysis project Ga0272449, IMG submission 198679) | Hot spring sediment microbial communities from Yellowstone National Park, WY, United States - YNP-CB-024-1 | ecosystem: Environmental > Aquatic > Thermal springs > Hot (42-90C) > Sediment... | reverse complement strand
CCCTGGGTCTACGCCTATATCTACGTCTCAGACGTCCCCACCACAACTCCTCCCACGTCGTATAGATACATCTCCACGCAGGCTCCCCCCTTCGGGAGGGCGTATCTGCTGAGGATCTCCACCACAGACTACGAGGCGAATAGATACGTCTGGTTCTCCGCAGAGATCTCCAACCCCTACAACCGCCTCGTCAACGCCAGCATAGCGGCGGTCTACCGCAGACCCTCGCCGGCAGACACCTCGGTGTATTCCCTCCTCACAGCGAACTGGCTGTCGGCGGTGGGGCAACCCGGCTACAAGTTCATAGGCGACTACGGCTGGACAAGGGTTTCCCGCCTCCTCTTCAGGATGGGCGTGCCGCAGGGGGCCCAGATGCCCATAAACCTCGTGATTGAGAACCTAAGAGTTTACACCTGCAGCTCCAGCTCCAGCGTCTCGGTGAGGATCTACTCCCTGGCAGACCCCAACAGCGCCGTGACGGCCACCGGCTACAAATACGTCTCAAACCTCTGCGGCTGGTACCACTTCCCCAGAATTACAGGCGTCCTGCCCGAGTCGGCGGCTGCGCCCTTCTTGGCCGGAAACTCCACAGCCATCTGGCTGGTGCTGGAGTTCAACCCGCCCCTAAGCGCCTCGTACCCGGAGAGGGTCTACGTAGCCTTCGACTCCTTCTACATCTACGGCCAGAGATGGCCCGACATCTGGAGCCACAACAGCCAAAACTGGTTCTATAGCCTCGCTATGGCTAGGACATACGCCTACATAAACTTGCCAACCGCCGTAGTTGCTAGGGACTACTGGGCATACAGCGTGTGGCCTGAGTCGTACCGCCCCTACAACGACACGGCGCCGTATATACGCGCCGTGGCGTACGTGACAATAACCACCCAGGCAGGCGCCACATCGGGACCCCCCTATTATCCGCATATCTCTTATGCCTATATACCTACTGACGGCTATGCCTATACTCAGCTTAAGTATATTTGTCTTGCCGCGGAAACCGGAGCCCCCGGCCTTACAAGTTCGGCTACGCTGTATGTCGCTCGGGGCAACGCAAACGCTATGCTTGACGCTGCTATCTCTATGGGCGGCGCTGTTGTCAACGCGATTGGCAACTCTTTAACGGCCACACAATTGCTACTAACGGTATTTGGTCTGCCCACCGGCGGGCTCTTGACAGCCGCGGGGTTCATCACATGGGGACTGGGACTCTTCATACAGATGAGTTCTAGCGGACAGGGGCCGTGCGGGCCTTCTGGCTACCTAGGCCAGTACTACACGGCCGCTTCCTATGACTTTATACGTAGTGCGACATTACAAGTAGGCATAGGACAAACACCTGTCGTCTCCGGAGATTTTAAACAGTACATATCGCTGTATGTACGTGACTCCTACACAAGTACCTTATCGATCTACCCTGGAAATGGCATCCTCACTAACTTCTTTACATATGTCGGGTTTAGTTCGTCCAGCTACTTCAGCGGGCCGGCGGAGCCTTATGGGGGTATTGGGTGGGTGAGGTACTACATCCCCATTCGTTGAGATGTTGGTCTGGAAACCGATTCTTCTTTTTTTGTTGGGGTTTTTTATCTTTTTGTCGTCTGCCATGCCTCCTTGGTGGGGCCTTCAGCAACTGGTTAGGGCTAATGTGGGGTATGTCTTGGTTTTTGTTTCTGCTATCTGTGTTTTTGTGGAGTGCCGGCGTTTCGCCCTCTCGGCGGCGGCGGTGGGCCTTCCGGTTGCGGCTCTTTCCTTCTTCGCACAGCGGGATTTGTGGGGCGTCGTTCTTCTCTTTGCGTCTCAGATCTACGTGTTGGTGTGGGGCTGGCTTGGGCTTCTCTGGGCAGGGTGGAGGCTGGGAGGTTTCTTAGGCGTCGTCGTTGTGTTTCTGGCGCAACTGGCGCTGTCTCTCCTGCCGGCGCCGCCTCTGCGCTTCGCCAACTTGTTGCCCGACTGGGCGCTCTACGCCATCGGCGACAACCCGGAGACCACCTACCTCAACTGGGCCAGGTTCTTCATCACCTACGCCACCACAGTAGCCACACTCCACCTAACACGCCTAGCGGGCAGACGCCACCGTAAAACGGGCTAAGGCGCTTGGCACCCTCACATCCAATTTTTAAATTTTTCATACCTGGAGTACATGAGGTTTATAACGCCTCCCACACGGCGAGACATGCCCAAACCCCAGCTCCTAAAAATAGCGGCGCTGGCGACGTTGATAGCTACAGCCCTACTACATGCAGGGAGCGCTTGGGTAAGTACCCCCTGCGCCGACTATGCAATCGCCGTAGGCGCCGGTCCCGACTACTACGATGTCACCTGGATAAAAGGCATCATCACGGCCCTAAAGGAGTACTCCGACTTTAGGTGTCGAGGCTCCCAGATATCTGACGGCTATGCATGGTTCTTCGCAAATAACTACGCCGGCAGAATGGTGAATTGGAAATGTATAGAGGTAAACACGGAAATAATACTCCGTGCACCCAGCGAAACAAACCCGTGGTTTATGATAAGAAGTGGGTTTTTCGGCCCCTTCTTAGCGAAATACGACGCCTGGGGCAACTACCACTACCTAGGATACTGCCAAGAAGATAACGTGGTTTATAGTTATTCCATAACGGGATGGATGCAGTGGCCATGAGGCTCTGGACGTACGTTTTGATTCCGGTGGCTGTGGCTCTGCTGGTGATGCTGGGGCTAGTGGCGGCTGTAAACAGCCAGCCGTCCGCACCCATCTACGCCCCGCCGGAAGACCGCCAGCCGGCCGCGCCGCCGCCAGCCGCCCCGGCGGCCGCAGTATCAACCACCGCCGAGCAGACCTCGACAGCTACTACCGTGCAGGCCCCGCCGGCTTCGACTACGCCGGCCACCGCCGCTACGTCTCAGCGAGTTGCCTCCTCCTCAGGTGTTGCTGAGCAGTCCGCCGCGACGACGAGGACGCGGCCGAAGGATCTTGGGCCGCCTGTGTTTGTAGAGCTGGAGCTGGCGCCTTACGACTTTATAGATTACGGTGTTATGCTACAGGTTGCAGATCAGAGGTATTATCTGAAGCCTAAGCGTAACGACACGGTGGTTGCCACCTACGCGGGCGGTAATTTCACCGCGTGGCGGGAGTCTGTCCGGAGCTGGCGGTTCCAGAGCTTCGAGGAGGCGGTTAGATACACGGCGACGTATCCCGTGACGGTGCCGCCGGAGGAGTTCGTCAAGTGGCTATCCGCCGACTACCGCCAGGTCTCGGAGTTCTACCTCCTATCCAACCTCGGCTACGTCATATTAGTGGCATATAAAAATGAGACCATGGGCATCGGCTCTTCGGTCCGCCTAATGGTTATGGATGACCAAGACTTTAGACAATTCACCCGGAGGCACCTAGGCGTGGAGCTGGACCCGTGCGGCAACAACTTGGTGTTGGGTATGGGACATAAATCTCCGAACTCCATGTTGCGGGGGAGGCCTTCAGCAGAGATGGTGTACCCTGTGGTGTGGATTGGCGGCCCACAGGGTCCTAACGCGATTGTGTCGTATTATGATGTGAAGGCTTGGGTAAATCTGTACTACCTAGACGTCAAAATCATAGGGGCTGTGGGTATTGTGGGGCGGTGTTTCGCCGACTCTTTTATAGATGTTCCGCCTATTAAGACGGCGGCGTTAGTCTACGCGCCGGAGAAATTGGCTTGGCACATGATCTACAACTTCGATCTCTACAAAGACCTCAAGATACTAAACGACCCAGAGCGCATCAAGGCACTGGCCCAGCTGGAGCGCATAGAAGAGGAGAGAATAATCAACTTCTTCAGGGAAAGTGCTGAAAATAATAAAAGAGCCTTGGAACGGATAGAAAGAGAGATAGAAAACTCCTAAAACCCCTTTTTCCTCTGTCTCTCCCCAGCCCCCTTCGCCGGGGGCTCGCGTTTCGGTTTTAATCAATGCCAGACATGTAAGGCGGGCGGCGGGGCGCCGTCTGCGTTGCGTGTAGTGTTTCGCCGGAGGGTCTGGTGCATTAACCTTTGGTCTAAAACGCGTGGTGGATAGGTCAAATCTCTGCAAGCGCTCACGGCGGCCGCGTCGGCGGCGCATATCCTCAGAGGACGGCGGCTCAAACCCTTATTACTTATGACATATATCCACTTTTTAAATTTTTCATACCTGGAGTACATCAAGTTTATAACGCCCTCCGCAAAGCAGAGACATGGCGAAGGTCTGGGTCTTGGGGATTGTGGCGTTTGCTGTGGTCGCGGCGGCGTTGGCGGCGGCTGCTCAGCTTGGGAGTAGCCACGGCGGGCAGTATTATATCTCCAGGTTGGAGGGCGACGTTGTCAAGTTTATTGACCCCCGGACTGGCAAGGAGGTGGCTCGGGTGGCGGCGCGTTTTGCGAATTCAAGCGTGAAGTTGTTTGAGGCGAGGCTGGAAAACGACACTCTTGTGTTGGTGGATGCTGGGAGCGGGGGCGAGGTGGCTCGGGTGAAGGTGCGTTTTGTGGAGTCTGTGCGTGTGGATAGGGTGGACCGCGTGCCTGAGGTGCCTGCGCCGGCCGGCGTCAAGTACTACAGGGCCAAGTTGGTGGGGGACCAGCTTCTGGTCATCGACGAGGTTGCAAATGAGACTTTTGTGAGTAAGATAGTGGAGGTGGTGCCTCCGGGCGTAATGGTGGAGAAGGGTCCGGAGCCTACGATTATCCGCGTGGTGGTGCCCATCTCCGGCACGCTGGCGCCCTCTTCTGCCAGGTCGTATGGCCCCTACTCCGGCGTCTTGGCCATGCAGTTTGACGTAAGCTGGAGTCCTGCGTCTAACGTATGTGTGGGCTATGTAGATGCGTACACGTGGATCGGCCGGCTGGCGTGTACATTCGGCACAAGGATCTCGACGCAGTTCCCCGTGGACCCGTCGCAGACCGTGTATGCGGTGGTATATAACCAAGGCACCGCCGCGGTTACGTACAGCGGCACCTTGACGCTGTACTACCAGTAACCCCTCCAATTTTTAAATTTTTCATACCTGGAGTACATCAAGTTTATAACCCGGAGTGCACGCCGGCATATGCCGGGGGCCTTCTGCGTCTGGTTTTGCGGAGGGAGTCGCATCTACGGCTGGGCTTCGCGTCGCACTGCGTCGGGCCTGGGCTTTGAGGCGTATGTCGCTTGACGTGGGCTCCTCTCTGCCTGTTTTGGCTGGTCGTTGTGAGGCGGCGGTGAGGGTACTCGTCCCCAGTCTTGTGGCTGTGTGGGGTGGGGTGTATGTCCACGTGTTGTACCTCGGCGGGGTTGTGGGGCCGTGGGGCTACTTGGCGGCCGCGGCGGCGGCTTTGGCGGCTCTCTTCGTGCCGGGTGGGAGGCGTATGGAGGGGCTTGAGGCGTTGGAGTATCTCTACAGGTGGAGGCGCGTCTGCGTGGCCGCGGCCCCGCTCAGGGCGCTGGCCGCGGCGGCGATGGCGGCTCTGGCCGCCCTCTCCGTGGCTGTGTTTCTCCACCCGCCGCATCTGCTCTATGCCGAGGTCTTGGAGAGCTCGGCCGCGGGGAACTTGACGCTCTACACGGTTAGTGTGGTGAGGGCTGCCCCCGGCGGCGGGCCGCCTGGAGAGGGCGTCGTTGTGTTGATGGTGGATGGGAAGGTGTATATGCCGTTTCTGTGGGAGACCGCGGCTTTTCTGGCCTTGGCGGTGGGGTACACCGTGGCCGTCGCGTCGCTCGTGGCGTTTTGGCGGGCTTTGGGGAGCTCGGCGGAGGGGGTGCGTAGGGCTTTGGAGTTTTATGAGCGGGCGCGGAGGCTTCTTACCTGACGTCTACGTGGTGGCGAGGATTCTGCATGCGCTTATGGGCGGTCCTATGCCTAGGTCGCGGCTGGCGGCTGTGGCTAGGGTTAACTACCGCAGGTTTCAGGATTACCTCCAGTTTCTCGTGGAGCGCGGCTACGTGACTGACGGCGAGGTCGTCTCCCTGACGCCTAAAGGCGCCGAGGTGGCGGCCGAGCTGGAAAGGCTGTTAAGCGAAGTGCTGGGCCGGGAGGACCCCTTCGAAAAGAAGAGGAAGTAGCCACTGCAGAAGCGAAACCTTTTTAACAACGCCTCTCGCCACTTTTATGAACAAAGTTGCGGTGGCTCTGGTGCTGATCCTCGTGGCGGGGGCCGCGCTCTACTTCCTATACACAGCCCAGAAAGGCCCGACGGAGACCCCGACGCCCACGACCACTCAGACGCCGCAGACATCTACAACGGCGCCGGAGAGCGCCGAGGCGACGGCGTCGACTCCGCAGACCGCGACTCCTCCGGCCGCCACGACGACGTCCACGCCCGCCGCCGCGCAGCCCCCGTTTGGTGCTAGGAATTACGAGGTTAACTACACGGTGACCGTGACGGTTTATGTTGGTGATATTTCAGTGAGGATGAGTGGGTGGAACGTGGTTGGGGTGGGGCCGGCGGGTAACTACAGCTTCGGCGAGTTTGTGATGAATCTGCCGCCTCAGGGCCCGGTCAAGATCACGTTTAAGTCGGCGACGGAGGGCAACTTGACGTATGTAGTGAGCTGCGCCGCGGGGCAGTGCCAAGCGGAGACCGCGGCGGCCGACAGCGCCATGTTGTACCTCCTCCGCGGGGTCAACGTAACTCGGGCGGAGAAGGGCCGGTGCACCCACCTCGGATATGCCGGCACCCTGTACGAGGAGAGGGGGTATCTGGGGCCTGAGGTCTTCGCCCAGCTTCTGGGCGACCTGCAGGGAAGCGGCGCGGGCACCTACGTGGCTAACGTCTGCGAGTTCGCCGGCGTCCAGCTCACGGTGGGCGGCACCGTCTTCCTCAACGTGACGGCATACGGCCAGGCCTTGACCATAAGGGTAAACATCGAAAGCGCCGCCGCCAAGGTGGGGCCCTTCGACGGCGGGAGGTATAGGCAACTGCTACAGGAGGCTAAGTCGGCCCAGGCGGCGAAGGCTTAGCAACGTTTCTTTTTCCTCAGCTCCTCCACGGCGGCGCGGGGGTCAAGGCCCTGCGCCAGTAGCTTCTCCAGGTGGAGCTCCGTGGGTATGCCCTCGGCCAGGAGGAGGTCGGCGGCTACATCTATGGAGACGTCTTTTTCGTATATCAACCGGGCCGCCTTATTCATCCCGAGGACCGCCTTGGGGTCCAGCCGGAGGCCGGCGGCGGCGCAGAGATCAACCTTAACCTTCCTGAGGCCTCCCCTCAGCGTCGACACGCCGTGTTCTCCCCTAAACGCGCGCACCGCCACGGCCGAGGCCTCGGTGACGCAGGTTTCCACGAGGCGGGAAAGAACCTCAACCTCCCTCCTGGCGAGCCCCACGAGGCCTATCAGCCCCCCGGCCTGCGCCGCCGTTGCCGCCCTCTGGAGTACGTACTCTCTATCTAGCTCCCCGTCGGCGCCCGGCGACATGACCCACAGCTCCGCCTCTACGCCCATCTCGGCGAGTCTCGCCAAGACGGCTAAGCCGTAGGCGTCCGCCAGCGGGCTGCCCAGAGACTCCTCGCAGCCGACGCCCAAGACGTCTCCTCCCACGTCTACGCCAATTACCCTGCCGAAGCCTGCTAGGGTCTTCGCCAGCTCGCTGGGCCGCCTGTAGGGATCCACCAGGTATACGGACTTGTTCAACACCTCGGCGACGCACATGCCCTGGGTCTTGAACCGCCTGCCGCCCCGCTCCACATAGCTCCGGGGGGTCGCGAGGTAGAGGCCCTCCCCCGCCTTCGCCACCTCCCTCAACGCGTCTGGCGGCACCGGACCCGGCGTGGGGTCTACCACATATCTCTCCCAGGGGATCTGACCCACCGCCTCGTCGCCGGCGAGGGCGGCGGCCATCACCACGTCTCCGCCTCCGCCTATGGCGAGATACAGCGTCATCTCCTCCCGGCCAGTAGTGCGAAGAGGGATACAAACACGAGGACGACGCCTAAGACGAACAAGGGCGAGGCCCCTCCGCCTGCGGCCACGGCGACGCCGAGTATGGCCAAGACGCCGCCCCAGAAGGCCGACTCTCTGGTGCGCCCGGCGAGTATGTAGGCCGCTCCGAAGACGCCGACGGCAAGGCCCACCAGCTGGTTCACGGCGAGCTGGACTGCGCCTAGGGAGGCGGCTATTAAGTATATCCCCACCGCCAGCGCCGCTATGGCCGCCGCGGTCTCGCCCGGCGTCATTCTAGCTTAGCTCCGCAGTTCATGCAGAACTTCGCCTCAGGCGGGTTGACTGAGCCGCACTGGGGACACCTCCTCCCAAGCATGTAGCCGCAGTTGATGCAGAACTTAGCCCCCGGCGGGTTCACGTAGCCGCACTGGGGGCACCGCACGCCTTGCTGCGCCGCGGCGACTGCGGCGCCGACTGCGGCGGGTTGTTGCTGCTGTTGCGGCTGGGGGGCGGGTGGTTGGGTCTGCTGGGGCCAAAGCAGAGGCGGTATCAGCACTATGCCGGTGCCGGCGGCGGCGCCGGGGCTTTTGCCGAGCTCCGCCGCGGCTTTCTGCACGGTTTCCATGCGGAGGTACTCGGCGGGGTTTACGCCGGTGGCTCTTATGTAGAAGAGGCGGTCTCTCCAGACGGGGTCCGTGACGTCTAGCCCCTCAAATTTGAGGTCTATCAGCTCAAGCCCGATGCGCCTCATGTTGGGGTCCAGCACGTTTTTGGCGATGAAGCTCACCTGGTCGAGGTTGCCGTATATGGTGAAGATGGACTGCCTGGAGAGCTCGGCCATGAGGAGCTCGTTGAAGTAGCCCCTTAGGAACTTCTGCAGATCTTCTGTGGTGTATATGTTCTGTCCCCCCACCACCTGGGTGACGAAGAGCGCCGGGTCGGCGACGCGGAACCACGCCGTGCCGTAGAACTGTATCGGCGCGAGCTCCACCGTCTGCCCCCTGCCGCCGAAGGGAAGCTGGTGCTGCTTCAGCGAGACGAAGATCACCACGGCCGTGAAGGGGGATTTCTCGAAGCCGGCAACCCTGGACAGTACCTGGGTTAGGAGGGGGAGATTAGCCGTGGTCAAGGTGTGGCGGCCCGCCCGGAAGACGTCGTAGACCTTGCCGTCTCTCATGAAGACGGCGGCCTGCCACTCCTCCACAATGAGCTGGGCGCCCCACTCGATCCTGTCGACGGGGTAGCGCCATATGATCTCCCCCTCCTTGGGGTTCACCCACTGAATTACCTGTGGCATTGTCCGCCCGGTGTGTCGGTTTAAATATTTAAGCTCCGAACCCTCCTGTTTAAGTGGAGCCGTTTCTACAGAACGCCCTCATCGTCACTGTGGGGACTCTCCTGGGGGTGCCCCTGGCGTTGCTGACGTTGTTGAGGAGGGAGGACGAGAGGCTTCTAGACCTCGGCCTCGGCTTCACAGGCGGCGTCATGTTGGTGGCAAGCTTCACCAGCTTGATACTCCCCGGCGTGGAGGGGTGGGGGTTCTGGCAGGTGGGGCTGGGCATCTTGGGCGGAGTTGCGCTTATCCGGTTGCTCGACCTCTTTACTCCGCATGAACACCTCATGCGCGGGTACGAGGGGCCTCCGGAGCTGGCGGATAAGGTGAAGAGGAGTTGGCTGGTGGCGCTTGCCATAACCATCCACAACATCCCAGAGGGCCTCGCCGTGGGGGTCTCCACGGCCTACCACGTTGAGCTGGGCTTCGTCACGGCGCTGGCCATAGCGATACAAGACGTGCCTGAGGGCGTCGCCGTGGTGATGCCGTTGCTCCGGTACCGGCTGGTGAGAACTGCCGTGGCGGTGGGGGTCCTCAGCGCGTTGGTTGAGGGCGGGGCCGCCGTCGTCTCCGGCGTCGCGGCGGCTGGTCTGCCCTCCGTGTTGGGGCTCGCCATGGGGGTTGCCGGCGGCGCGATGCTGTATGTGACCGTGGCGGAGCTGTACCCAGACATCTACGCCGAGGGGAGGAGGAAGGCGTATCCCACCTTCGGCTTCATAACAGGGGTCCTCCTCATGTTGTACCTAGACACGGCGTTTAGCCCCTCTTGAAGAGGCGGTCCAGGAGGCCTTTCTTCTTCTCCTCGCCCGCCGGCTTCTCCCACACGGGCGGAGGCGCCTCTGCTATGCCCTTCAGGATCTTGTTCCTCTCGTCTACAGCCGCGTCGAGGCTCTGGAGCGCCGCGAGGATCTGCCTAAGGGCGTCGGCCCACTCCGCCGTGCCCGGCCTAAGCGCTTTTAGGGGAGCCACAGCGTCCGCCGCCTTCTTGGCTGCCTCCACCAGAGCCAGGTCGTGTCTGTAGACTTGCTCCAGCGCCGCCTCGTCCACCTTCACCAGGTCGAAGAAGCCGGAGTAGCCGTGCGGCGCCTTGTCTATCTTCTGCGTCACCTTGTCCAGCGCCGCCCTCACTGAGTCCCAGAGAAACCTCGCGTCGGGGTTCGCCGCGACGGCCCTCGCGTCTGTGGGGCTGAGCACCAGCTGGGCGGCCGCCGAGGACAAGATGGAGGCGATGTGCCTCCTGAGGAGGGCGTCTGTCTCCCTCCGCACCTCCTTCTCCTTGTACCCCGCGTATCCGGGGATGTAGGAGGCGATCCTCTCGAGGAGGTTCTTCTCAAAACTCATGCCTCATAGACCCCCCTCTGTATTTAAGGATTACTGATAATGGAAAGTCTCGCCCTTTAGGGCCGGGATGTGGTTGGTCAAAGTTTTTATGGGTGGTGGGGCATGGAGTGTGTGAGGAGGGCAGTGGCTGTGGAGGTGGAGAGCCCGCCGCCTGAGCTTTCCGCCGTGGAGGAGCCGTACCGGAGAATCGTAGAGGAGGTAGCCGCCTACGTCGCAGAGAGGGGGAGGCTGGAAAAGGAGAAGTACAACGAGCTGTACCGCCGCTTCAGAAAACAGTACCCCCTACCCGCCCAGCTAATCCAGCAAGCCATAAACCAAGGCGTCGAGACCGGCAAATCGTTTCTGGAACTGAAGAGAAACGGCCGCATCCACAAACCCCACCCCGAGGTGAGGCGGGTCTCGATGAGGTTCGCCAAAGACAGCTGGAGCTACAAGAAAGCCATCAGCACCGCGGCCCCAGTCCGGCTAGCGCTGTAGCTACCTGGCGGGAGGAGAGAGATTTGGATAAAGCCGCATAAGAGGTTCTGGCTGTATTGGTGGAAAGTTCTTCGTAAAGAGGCCGAGCTTGCCTCCACGCTGATGCTGAAGCGGCGGAGGAGCAGGTGGTATGCAATATTCGTCTTCGACGTGAAGCCGAGGAAGGAGCCTCCGGCGGAGGCTGTTGCCTTTGACGTAAACGAAAACTCGGTGGCTGTTGCCCGTGTGAGTCTGTTCTCGACGGTAGACGCCGTGGCGCAGTGGAACCGGCGTCATGTAGACCCTGCCGTCTACTCCATAAGGACGGACTTCGGCAGGCTTGCCAAGCGGTACGAGGCCGTTAGAAACGCTAAGCTGGAGGAGCTGAAGCGTAAGTACCCCTTCGTGGGCAGAGACGAGGAGGAGAGGAGGCAGAACGTGACGGACACTAGGGAGTTTAGAAGATTCACAAGGAGGCTTAGGGAGAGGAGGCGGAAGGAGGGCCGGGTGAGGCAGGTCGCCCGCGAAATGACGAAAAGCCCCGCCGTAGTTATAACGGAGGAGCTGGGCAAAAACCCACAAGAGGAAATGATCGACCTTGAGAAAACGAAAAAGAGCGTAAAGAAGAAGGTAGAGAAAAGAGAGCTGAGGCACCGCATCAGGCAGACACCGTTTAAGAAGCTCGTAAGAGCTGTTGAGAACAAGGCGGCGGAGGGCGGCTCAGCAGTAGTATACGTGTCGTCTTATCGCAATAGCAAGGTGTGTCCAATCCACTTCGCCAAGCTGGAGGACGGGGGTGACTGGCACGTACTGCGCTGTCCGCACGGCCACGTCGTGGATAGAGACGCAGCGGCGGTGTTGAACATGCTGTGGAAAACCACCCCCACAGGGTGGGTGAAAAGCGTCTGGTGGGACGTGAAAGAGGCGAGGAAGAGGCTGAAAAAGGGGATCGCGCCGAGGGAAGCTGTGAAGAAGGCGAATCCCATCATTCCGCAGCCCATTATACACGCCGTCTGGGTCTCGCTCAGGGCGTTGAAGGCCGGCGACAAATGGCCCGCGGTGCTGGCCCGGGCCGCCCCCATGACCCCCGCCAGAGGGGCCTATGAAGGCGGGACGAGGGCGCCTCCCCGCCCAAAGGGAACCCCCGCCCTTTAAGGCGAGGAGGAGGTCAGTGCATGTAGGGCTTATACACCGCGGGCACCTCCTTGGAGAGCCATCGGAGGAACTTCTCCACCTCGGCGACTGTGGCGTGGCCGACCCTCAGCTCCTCCGCCAGCTTCCTGTCGCCGACTATGATGACGAACTTCCCCTCTATGTAGCTCCTTACGTCTGCCACGTGCTCCACGCCGGGGCACCTAGAGAGCGAAGCCACGACGAAGCCCCACTCGGCGAGGGCCATAAGGTGGGGAGGGGGGCAGTCCCTGAAGATGAAGACCGCGGGAGGAGACATAAAATACACAACTTACTTCTTTTTAAATGTAGATGCTATGTAGAGCGTCATTTCCGCCACCTCCTCCTCGAAACGCGGCTCCGGCGCAAAGCCGAGGAGCCTCCTCATCTTCTCACAACTGAATGCCTTGTCTAGAAACGGCATGTGCTTCTTGAGGTCCTTGGGCGCCGCCGCCTTGAGAAGAGCCTTGGGGACCGGCACCGGGACCGCCCGGGCCCCCAGCGCCTTGGCGATGGCCTTGACGAAGTCCGACAGCGGCCTCGGCTGACACTCGGTGGCAAAGAAGTACTCCCTAGACAGCGGCAAAGCGGCGCGGACGGCCCTCGCCAGCTCCTTTACAGATATGGCCGACACCCTCGCCCCCACCATGGGCGCAAAGCCGCGGGTCACCATCTTCGTCAAGGCGACCCACTCCGGGTGGTTGTTGAATCTGCCGTAGACCAGCGCAGGCCTTACGATGACCCAGTCGTCGAAACACTTCGCCACGGCCTCCTCGCCGGCGGCCTTAGACCTGTCGAAGTCTGAGGCGGGCTGGATGCCCTCGAGGTGCCGGGGCTCCTCCGTGATGACGTCGCCCACCGGCCCGCGGACAGTCGCGGCGGAGAAGTGGATCACCTTACCCCGCCACCCGAGCCTCCTCGCCGCCTCGCAGAGGCGCCGGGGGAACTCGGCGTTTGCCTCCCAAAGCGTCTGGGGGTCGCCGAAGTACTCCCCCACCAGGTTGATCAAGACGTCAGGCCTCGCGGCTTTCAGCGCCTCCACGGGTTCTCTGTACTCCAGCAACGACGCGTACCGGGACGCGAAGTCGGCGAGGTCGCGTTTCTTCTCCCTGGCGCCGGGCCTGTGCGCGACGTAGAGCCCGTGGCCCGAGAGGGCCTCGGCAAGGTTTACCCCTATGAACCCGAGCCCGCCGAACAGAATTATTTTCACGGAGAGCCGGCGAAAAGAATTTTTAACGGTTCCCACGTACTTCCGTGAGGCTTCTCCTGGCGGTTTTCCTCCTAGCGGCTGTGGCGGCGGCTCTTGAGGTGAGGGACTGGAACGACAGGCCGCTGGGGTACGGCACCGTGGCTGTCTACGACGAGGAGGGCCGCCTCGTGGCTCTCAGCTATGTGGTCAGAGGCGACCTGGTTTACGGCGTGCCCTGGAGGAAAGGCTTCAACCTGCGGGTGGCCTGGGGCGTCGCGTCGCTTGAGGAAGTTGCGTCGGGCCGGGTGATCTGGGTATACGACAGCGCCGTGTCCCGCGACGTGGCGGAGCTGGGACACCCCACCGGCGGCAAGGTCAGAACCTGGGTATACCCGGTCACCATAACGGTGAAGGAGAGAGACGGCCGGCCGGTCTCCGGTTGCTACGCCAGGATCGTGGATGTGCTGACGGGGGGCAGGTGGCTCCAGCTTTTTACATACACAGCCTCAGACGGGTCAGTCTCCCTCTTCCAAGCCCCAGCCACCGACTACCGCGTCGACGTGTTCTGCGGCGGCTACCTAGTCGCCACTGCTAAGTTCTCCGTGCAACGCGGCGCGCCCTCCACCGCGTGGAACTTCGACATGGTGGTGGATTACGTAAGTTCTGTGAAGGTGAGCAACGCGCCTTAGCGCCGCGGGTCACGTCTTGAGACTTGTCTTCACCGCCGTTCTGAACGCGGCCTCCACCTCCTCACCTGTGGGAGCTCTGCCGGCCAGTTCCGTGAATACTCTGTGGACGGCTTCAGATATGTCCAGTGCTCCGTGTGCGTATATCCTGCGCCTCAGGGCCCTGAAGCTGTAGATCAGGCCCGTCCGCTCCAGCACCTGGAGGTGCCACACCACCTCGCCGTACGCCATGTTGAACCTCCTCTCGATCTCCCTGGGCCATGTGTAGCCCCGTTGCTTTATGTATTCGTAGATTTGAACCCTCCGCTCGTTGGTAAGCACGTCCTTCACCCTCAGAAGACGCGCATAGAGCGGGACCAACACGGCCGACAGCTTCCGCAGAACCTCCTCCCTGTGGAGAAGGAGGAAGAGGGCCACGGCGAGGGGGAATACCGGTATGTAGCTGACGCCCACAGCTACAGACACAGGTTCAATATTGTTTATGAGCAAATATATTTTTCCACCAAAGACCACAGGCTTCACGGCAGCCGACCCGTTGAGAGCCACGTCTATCCTGTACCACACCAGGGGGTTCCACCACCCCACCTCCACCAGATGCTCACCAGGCGGCAGATCCACGGAGAACACACATGCCGAATATAAATCTATCCACTTTACAAACATTGAACTAAACTGGTTTTAAAAGCCCACGAGCCCGTTTTCCATGACCAAACCCAAAACCAAGCTAAGAGGGATGTCCCCCGCAACAGGCCTAACAATCATAGTGGGGCTGATAGCCGCAATAGCGGCCATATCGGTGATCTACATCATAATAGGCCCCCCAATAAACACCACCACAACCATAACCATAACCCAGACCACAGCCATAACAGCAACCACAATCACCGCAACGGAGACGAGAGAAACCACAAAAACCGAGCCGCCACCCGCATCACCCACCACGCCCATCACACCCACCGACACTACAAAACCGCCTCCCACGACGACGGCCATTACGGAAACCACCACGAGACCCCCGACCACCACTACGCCGCCTCCCGGCAGATGCGCCGCGCTCAACATTGAGAACATCTCGTACGACGGACCGGTCGCCGTGGTGCAGGTCAGGCTCGTCAAGGACGGTTGCGACGGCCGCCTATACGCCTCCGCCAGCGGTGCAGATGTTGTGTACCCATCTACCGGCTACTACGACATACCGGCAGGCCCCGTCAACGACTTATACGAGTTCAGGTTTATTGACCCCGACGGCGACGGGATAGGGGCGGTGGGCTTCGTCTACACGTCCCCGCGCACCGCGAACCCCGGCTCCGCATGCGCGAGTTGCCAGGTACAGAACGGGACTAGGATCAAGTTCCCAGCGTGCAAGCCCGAGCTCTCGCTGAAGGACACAAACGCCACCAAAATAAACGGCATATACGTGGTGCTTCCCGGCCGTAGCTACTACATAACCGTCGGCGTGGCCGGAAGCATCCCAGCGTCTTCGACGTATCCCTACAGGCTGTGGCTCTACCTCAACGGCCCCGGCGCACCATATGTGTCCATACTCCCACCTAACCCGCAATTCCTAACTTCCCCAGTGCCGCCGCCCACCTCCCTCACCTACTACATACATGTAAGAAGCGACGTTCCTGCGCCCTCGACGTTCGTGCCGGTAATCGACGGCAGGTTCCAGCTACAGAACAAATCGATCTGCCTCACGACCGCCAAGCTGGCGGAATTCGAGATAGCAAAGCCTTGCATGGACTTCAACATGTCTATCGTATACACAAACGCCACAGCCACAGACAAAGGATACGTCATGGAAGCGGGACAGACCTACCTCTTCAGGGCCCGCTACACTTTCCCCGGCCTCTTAGAAGTCAAAGGCGAAAGAGCAGTCATATACGAGATTGACAGTGTATATACCGGCGGGTACTACCTCTTTAAGGTTCGTTTGAACCTCAGCAACGCGGATATAATACCTCTTGGGCTGTCTAGCGAGAACGCTACATCTGACCAGCTGAAGTACACCACTGCCTACGGCCTAGGTTGGGCGGAATACGAGGTCATGGATAAGCGCAAGCCGAGCGTCGTATATGATATCATATTAATGGTTAGGCCTCGTGAATCAGGCACGTTCCCCCTGGTTGTGAGCTTCTCCTCTCCCAACTTCACGGCGTGTAGAAACAACATCACCCTGGCGACCGTGGAGGTCAGGCCTCCCCCCGTTAGGCTGTGCTCCGTATGGGTGAACGCGCCGAGCAACGCGGTGGTGTGGGTCACGGGCGGCTCCGGTAGCCTCCTGGCGACCATAGACGTCTTGGTGAAGTCGGTGCCCTCGGGGCTGACCGCCACGCTTTCCGCGTCTGCGCCTTCGCCGCTTTCGGTGGTGGGCGTGACTCCGCCTAGCGACACGACGGACTTCCCGGCGCAAGTCGCACTCATCATACCGATGATGACCCCGCCAGGCCGCTACGACGTGGTGTACTCGGTCAGCGCCTCTGGACAGGGCTACCAGTGCGCCGCTAGGAACATCACCTCCATAGAGGTTAGGCGGTGCTTCTGGAACGTGCGCATCCTCAACTCCACGCCGCTTGTGCTGGAGGTGGGCAGGACGTATAGGCTCGCCGTGGAGGTGCGGGGCGGTCCGTACCCCGCCGTGCTCAGCGCCTCGGCGTTCGGCGTCTTCACCGTCAGCCCCGCCTCGATGACGATAAGTAGCGACGGCATCTACTACTTCGACATATCGGCAACCGGCGCGGGCTCGGGCGCCGTGACCGTGACCGCGCGGTCTCAAGGTATGTATGAGAGGTGCATGAACAGGACGTCGGCGGAAGGCATGGCCAAGGAGCGGGCTGTGTGTAAGCCCACCCTACAGATCGTGGGCACCAACGCCACAGACCTCGGCGGCGGCAGATACATGGTGATGCCCGGCGGCCTATACCGCTTCCAAGTGCAGGTAGGCGGGTCGCTCCCGCCCGCTTCCTACATACTACGCCTCCTGCCACACGCGGCGTACACCATCGTGAACCCGGCCAGTGGTCAACACGCCTTCAGCATACCTCCAACGACTCTGCCGGCGACGTTCCCATTCGACATACAGATAGCCAGCACAATAACGCCGGGCAGCACCTTCCCGCTGACGTTCCAGCTGGCCGGCCAGTCGCAGGGGGCCGTGGTCTGCGCAACAAACATGACAGCGGTGCTGGAGGTGGGGAAGCCTCAGTGTCCCAGAGTGCAGTACGACACCAACGCGACGTATATTAACGGAACCTACCTCATGGAGCCTGGAAAGACGTACCGCTTCACCGTGTTCCTCAGTGCGCCGTGGGCGTACCAGCCCATATACGTCACACTGCGTGCGTCCAACGCCGGAGTCTCCCCCGGCCCCTACAGCACAAGCCCGTCGGTCCCGGTGACCTCCAGCAGCGGCGCCGGCTACGCCACCTTCGCGGTTTCGCCGCCGTCGCCTGCCCAGCCGCTTTCGGGCCAGTTCACCTTCTACGTCAGGCCGTCTGCGGGCACCGACAGAGTCTCCGTAGAGGTGCTCATGGGCGGGTCGCCGGGGACTCTGCCGACCTGCCAGTTCAACGAGACGAGACCCGTCAAGCCGCTTATATGCAAGCCCGAGGTGGCGCTGGTGGGCGGAAACGCCACCGTGGTGGGCCCCAACACGATACTGGTGGACCCCGGAGCCCCCTACGAGATACAGATACAGGTGGGCGGCGTCATAAGCTACCCGTGGGCTAGGTGGCGCTGGCTCGGCAGCCCGTCGCTCACAATAACGCCGATGCTACAGATCATCCCGACGCCTATACCGCCGACGCAGACGCTCACATTCACCGTGTCAGCCAGCGGCCCTGGCGTCTTCAGCGTGGTGGGGGTGATAGAGGTCTCGCCGGTTCCGCGGCCTAGAGAAGGCGACATCAGTATGTGCTACAAGTACCAGCTGTGGGTCAACGCGTCGCAGTGGGACTTCGCCGTCAAGGCAGAGCCTGTAAACGCCACGGCTAAGCCAGGCTCCGTGGCGGAGTTCAAGCTGTACGTAGCCACGCTGAGCGGCGCGCCGCGTAAGGTCTACCTCTACGTCCACAGCGCGCCGAGCGGCTGGTCCGTGAACATATCGCCAAACAGCGGCATCCCGCCCTACTCGGCCGCGGTCAGCGTGACGGTGCCGTCCAGCGCCGCGACCGGCGTCTACCCGGTGGTGATCAGGGCAACGTCGGGGTCTGTGACGAGGTTCATAACGCTCTACGTATCCGTCCCGTAAAAACCTCTTTTTTCCACTTGTTTTTAAGAGAAGGACAAGCCCCCTCCCAGCACGGCGGTTTCCCGGGGCCTCGCGGACCCCAGTACTCCCGTCCGCGGCGCCGGCCTTAGCTTCCGGGTTCTGAAGAGACCGGGCGTAGCACCGGCGCCTATGGCCGGGTTAGGGGCAAAGCCTAATGAATCTTTAGTTTATAAATTTTTCTCTCAAAAAGCTTTTTAACAACACGCAAGTAGAGACGGACTGGAGCGGCCCGCCGGGGCCTCAATGAAAGCTCCACGTACCCAGTGGCCCCTCGACACGAATCTCGTTTCTTGCAGTTGTTCTGCAAGGGGGTTGTTACGTAAACTGCAGATAGAAGACAAGAGGGATCTCCTCTGTGACTAAATATGCGTCTTGGTGGCGAGATTGCTTACGTCAACTGGGTTTCGTAGTCTTTTAGAGCGTTAGCTGGAGCTTTATCTCCTCCTCACCTGCGCCGCTTTTGTCGAGGACTGCGACGTCTATTCCGCCGCCGGAGACGGGGTCTCTCTCAATGGCGGCCTTTATGGCTTGTACCGCGAGCTTCTTGGCTTCTTGAAGCGTCATGTCGGGGCGGTAGGCGGCGTCGAGTATGCCGATGGCCACCTTGGCGCCGGTGCCCAACGCGGCGTAGTTGTCCTCTATCAAGCTCCCCAGCGGGTCCATCACGATTAGATGAGCCCCCTCTTCGTCTACGCCGCCTACCAGCACCTCGGCGAAGAAGGGCATGAAACGCCTACTGAACATAACTACGGAGAGCAACTTAGCCATGGCTTTTACAGTTGGCTTCTTCTTCATGTCTAGCTCGTAGGCGTGGGCGTTGAGCTTAAGAATCTTGGCGAGGGTCTGCATGTCGGCTATTATTCCGGCGGAGGCTATGGCCAGCCGGTCGTCTATGATAAACACTTTCTTGCCGGTTTTGCTCAACGTGTAGAAGCCATAGGAAACTCTCTTCTCGGCAGCCAACACCACGCCCTCGTTCACTCTTACCCCCACGGCAGTTGCGCCTATCTGAACCTCCTCACCCATGGCCCAGACATAACTCGGGTTTATAAATGTCCTACAGCCGCACGGGCGACCTTGCACATTCGGCGAGCTTTAATACCTACCAGCAAAAAACGAGACGCCGAAACGCCTCTCGTAGTTGCCGACACGCCGATCGACGTTGCCGATGTACTCTAGGCTGCGTATAAGGCAACCGCGCACGGGGGCGCCTCTCCTCCAGCCCCTCGCGTCGCTCGGCTACGGGGCTGTTTTTAAACATGTGGATACCTCCTCCTATGGCCGTGCGCATCGACGGGTCCTACGGCGAAGGGGGCGGGCAGATCCTCCGCACTTCTATCGCTCTGTCGGCCCTCCTGGGGAGACCTGTGGAGATTGTCAACATCAGGGCGAAGAGGGTCAACCCAGGCCTCCAGCCTCAGCACCTCACCGGCGTCTTGGCGGCGGCGCAACTGACAGATGCAGAGGTGGAGGGGGCGGCGAAAGGCTCCACCAGGCTTTTCTTCAAGCCGAAGTCGCCGAGGTGCGGCACGTTCAACATCGACATCGGGACCGCCGGCAGCGTGTCGCTAGTCATCCAGACCCTGGCCCCCATGCTCCTCTTCGCGCCATGCCCCACGCAACTCGTCATCACGGGCGGGACCGACGTGGCTTGGGCGCCTCCCGTGGACTACATGCGGCACGTCTTCGCGCCTGTGATCGCCCGCTTCGGGGGCCGCGTCGAGATCGAGCTCATTAGGCGCGGCCACTACCCCAAGGGCGGGGGGAGAGTCGTGGTGAGGGTGGAGCCCGTGAAGAGGCTGGTTGCGGTGGACTCGCCGGAGTTCGGCCGCGTGGTGAAGATAGCCGGCATATCCCACGCGGTGAACCTCCCGAGCCACGTGGCGGAGAGGCAGGCAAAGGCGGCGCGGGAGGCCTTGGCGGCCTTGGGCTACTCCGCCGACGTGGCC
>Ga0272449_1001912_pt1 | contig 20247 bp, 19 predicted proteins | sample YNPCB0241_FD_198679 | JGI IMG/M metagenome (GOLD analysis project Ga0272449, IMG submission 198679) | Hot spring sediment microbial communities from Yellowstone National Park, WY, United States - YNP-CB-024-1 | ecosystem: Environmental > Aquatic > Thermal springs > Hot (42-90C) > Sediment... | reverse complement strand
CATCGGGAGAAAAGACCACGCTCCCCACTGGGCCTGTATGCTCCTCCAGGACATACAGAAGCGCACCATTGGTAACCTGCCATAGACGCACGGTGCAATCATCCGATCCCGAGGCCAGAATCCCTTTGCGAGAAAAAGCCACTCTTCTTACCGGTTTTGTATGTCCCTCCAGGACGTGCAAGAGCGCGCCATCCGAGACTTGCCACAATCGCACGGTGCAATCATCCGGCCCTGAAGCCAGGAACTGTCCGTCAGGAGAAAATGCCACACTCCGTACCTCATCACTATGCCCTTCCAAGACGCGCCAGAGAGTGGCGTCTGCAACTTTCCACAGCCACACAGTTTTCAACCCTGATGAGGCCAAGATCTGCCCATCGGGGGAGAAGGCCACGCTTAACACCGGACCCGGACACCCCTCTAGAGTGCGCATGAGTGTACCATCTGCAACCCGCCACAGCAGCACGGTGTGCCTTACCGATCCCGAGGTCAGGGTTTTTCCATCGGGGGAAAAGGTCGCGTCCCACATCAATTCCGCATCCTTTCTCAGGATGTGCAAGTTCTCCACCACATTCCTTGCACCCACTACCATTTTGTCTTTCTCCTCTTTTCGGGGTTTTGCTAACCCACAAGCCGTTCTCATACATAAAAAAAAAGGACGCCATGTTATATATCTTTCCCACGCCTCGGCATGAAGGTCTGCCAGATCGATGCCTGATACAGCAATACTTCTCCACGGCCCAACGCCAGAGCCAACAGGCGGCCATCAGGCGAAAACGCCATGCTGTTTACATGGCTCCCTATTTCTAGGATACACAGAAGACAAAAAGTCTTGTCAGCCACTTGCCACAAGCGTGTCGCTTTGTCCTCCGGCTCGGAGATCGGGGACTCGCCACCGAGAAAAAGAGCCCTGTTTTCCACTGAGTCTACCGGCCTGTTCGAGGCGCGCAGAAACACGTCATCTGCAATCTGCCACAACTGCACGGAACTCCCCACTCCCAGAGCTAGGATTTGCCCATTAGGGGAAAAGGCCAGGCCCGTTACAGTTAGCGCATGTCCCCCCAGCGTACTCAGTGTGCACAGAAGGGTGCCATCGGTGACCTGCCATATCTGTACGGCGCTCTTCTCTGCTCCCGATACCAGGAACTGTTCATTGGGAGAGAAGACCACGCACCACACCGGGCCTGTATTCCCCTCTAGTGTGCGCAGGAGGGCGCCATCGGAGACCTGCCACAATCGCACGGTTTGGTCCCACGACGCCGAGGCCAAAACCTGCCCATTGGGAGAAAAAGCCACGCTTGTCACCCGATCCGTATGTTCCTTCAGGGTGTGCAGGGATTTGCCGTCTACAACTTGCCACAACCGCACAGTGTTGTCTAACGACCCTGATGCCAGAGTTTGCCCATTGGGAGAGAAGGCTACACTCGTCACTGAATGCACATGCTTCAGAACATGCATGAGGGTGCCATCTGCGGCACGCCACAGCCGCACAGTTTCATCACCTGATCCTGAGGCTATAGTCTGCCCATCAGGAGAAAAAGCCACGCTTTGCACTGTACTCTCGTGTCCTCTCAGCATGCGTAGAAACTTGCCATCTGCGACTTGCCACAGATACACATGGCAGTCCACCCCCGCGGCCAAAATCTGTCCGTCGGAGGAAAAGGCCACGCTCTCTGTAAATCTGTCCGTATCTGCGAACATGACACGCTGAAGCGCATAAACCGCACTGTTTGGATCCACCACTATTCTTTCCATTTTCCTCCTTACTTCTTGGTCTTGGGGGGAGGGGGCCAACTCACAAGATGTTCTTATACATGAAAAAAAGACACCATGTTATACATCATTCCCATGCCTCAGCATGAAAGGCTGCCAGATCAACGCCTGATACAGCCATATTTCTCCACTACCCAACGCCAGAGCCAACAGACGGCCATCGGGTGAAAACGCCATGCTGTTTATGCGACCTGTTGTTTCTAGAGCACACAGAAGACGAAAACTCTTATCAGCCACTTGCCGCAACCGTGTCGTATTATTCTCCGGCTCGGAGATCAAGGTCTCACCACCGGGAGAAAAGGCCACGCTTTCCGCCGAGTCCACCCGCCTGTCCGGGGCGTGCAGAAACGGGTTGCCCATAACCTGCCATAATTGCACGGAATTCCATGCCCCCAGAGCCAGGATTTGTCCATCGGGGGAAAAAGCCATGCTTGTTACAATTGCGCGTGCCCCCGGCACGCTCAGTGTGTGCAGAAGGGCACCATCGGCAACCTGCCATGTCCACACGGTGTCCATCGCTCCCGATACCAGAGTCTGCCCATCGGGAGAGAAAGCCACGCCCTGTACTGGACCCGTATGCCCCTTCAGGGTGTACATAAGGGCACCATCGGAGACCCGCCACAACCGCACAGTTTTGTCCGACGCCGAAGCCAAAACTTGCCCATCAGGGGAAAAGACTATGTTTGTCACCCAGTTCGTATGTTTCTTTAGGGTGCGCAGGGGTTCGCCGTCTACAACCTGCCACAACCGCACAGCGCCGTCTGTTGCCCCTGATGCCAGGGTTTGCCCATCAGGGGAGAAAGCCACGCTCAACACCGGGCCCGTATGTCCTTCCAGGGTGTACAGGGGTGTGCCGTCCGCGGCCCGCCACAGCCGCACGGTTTTATCATTTGCCCCCGAGGCTATGGTCTGCCCATCGGGGGAAAAAGCCACGCTCAGCACTATATGCTCGTGTCCTTCCAAAACGCGCAGAGGTATGCCGTCTGCAACCCGCCACAGAAACACACGGAATCCCATCCCCGCGGCCAAAACCTGCCCATCGCGGGAAAAGGCACGCTCTTTATCGAGTAGTCCGGATTCGTGTATAAGATGCGCTGGAGCGTATAAGACTCATCGTTTGGACCCACAACCATTTTTCCCATAACTCTTCCTTTCTTCCCAGAATTTTCTGTTAACCCACAAGCCGTTTCCACATTTAGGAAAGGACGCCATGTTACACGTCCTTCCTGTGTTGTCTCGCAAGGGCCACCAGATCGGCCTGATATAGACATACCGTTCCTTTGTCTACCCCTATGGCCAAAAAGCGGCCATCAGGCGAAAACGACACGCTGTATACTGTATCTTGCTCGTCCAGGACACACAGAAAACGAAGACGCCCACCCAAAAAACGAACATATTCGTCACCCAACGACCACACCGTTTTTCTCTCGTTCCGCGACTCAGATGACAGGTCCTCATCACTAGAGAGGGCCACTCCCTCCAACAAGCCCACAAACCCCTCTAGGGTGTCCAGGGTGCACAGCGGCTGCCCACTTGTAACCTGCCATAGCCGCACAGTGCCGTCCTCCGCCCCCGAGACCAGGGTTTGTCCACCGGGAAGAAACGCTACGCCCATCACTGGACCTGTATGCCCCCTCAGTGTATGCAGGGGGGGCCGTCAACTTGCCACAGCCGCACGGTGCGATCCGCCGATCCCGAAGCCAGGATCTGCCCGTTGGGAGAAAAGGCAACACTCCACACACTGTCCGCTGCCCCCTGCAGGACAACCGGGGGCTTATCATCTGTGACATGCCACAGCAGTATGGTGTCGTCCTCCAACCCTGAGGCCAGAATTTGCCCATCGGGGGAGAATGCCAGGCTCATTACAGCACCCGAGCGATTCTTCAGTGTGCGCATCAGGTGTCCGTCTGTAACATGCCATAGTTGCACGAAGCCCTCATAAGACCCTGATGCCAGGGTCTGCCCATCAAGGGAGAAGGCCACAGGCCCCACCGAAGAAAATGCTTCCAAGACGTGCAGAGACTCACCACTAGCGACCTGCCACAGTTGTACAGTGCCATTATTTGTCATCGAGGCCGCCAGGGTCTGCCTATCAGGGGAAAAGGCCACATCCCACACAATATCTGCATGCTTCAGAATGCGCTGGGGCGCGCCGCTGTTGGTCTGCCATAGCCGCACAGTGCCGTCTCTCGAACACGTGGCGAGTGTTTGCCCATCGGGAGAGAATGCCATTCCCCACGCTGGATCTGTATGCCCCTTCAGTATGTACATGGGCACACCCTTCCTGTTCCCTGTATCTGCCGTTATCTTCATTTTTCGTCCTCTCTTCCTGGGTTCTTCTCTGGAATAATTATATCTTCTTCGTGCCTTTGTGTCTCTTCGTAGTTGCGCTCTTCTGCGCGGGGAGCGCCACCCTATCAGGTTCGCTAGGCCGACCACGTCGTTCAGTCCGAACTGATAGGACATCCAGGTCGTAGGGAGGATTGGTGGCGATGGCGACCAGTTTCTCCCGTGTGAAGAGCAACTCCTGCCCCCTCCTCTCGGCCTGACCGACTTCAGTTTTGTGTGCCGATCTCCGTTTATATCCCCGTCAGTACAATATCGGCGTCGTGGGTGGTAGCGACAATCTCCGGCAAGGTCGGTTCCTGCCCCAGCCGCTGGATGCGGGCGATGCAGTTGGAGGAGACGACGATGACGTGATCGGGGCCGGCCTGAGCGTGCCGCCAGATGCCCTTGCCGGGCTGGTCTATCTCAAAGCCGTGCACATCATGTTTGACGGTCGCTATCCGATAGCCACCCTGTTTCGGTTCGGGGGTTGACTCTCCAGCAAAGTGTCTTGCCGACCCCGGACTTGCCGACGATGGAGATGGCGGGAATCATGGGGGGCTATTTCTACCGAATTGTTGCGGGCTGACACTAAAGCATTTCAAGATATATTTACTTGTGAGAGGTTCTCTTTTTGCTGAATATTGTTCCTCAATAGATTTGGAGGCACCTATGGACGAAAAACGTTTCCTGTCTTTCCCCCCCAGACTTTATTTGGGGTGCTGCCACTTCTGCTTACCAAATTGAGGGAGCATGGAACGAAGATGGCAAAGGGCTTTCTATTTGGGATTCTTTCTCCCATCAGCCAGGAAAGATTCACGGCAATGACACGGGGGATATCGCTACCGATCACTATCACCGATGGCAGGAAGATGTTCGCATTATGGCGGAATTGGGTCTTAGAGCCTATCGGTTCTCCATCTCTTGGCCCCGCGTCCTTCCTGAAGGTATAGGGAAAGTCAATTCAGCCGGCCTGGATTTTTATGAGCGATTAGTAGATGCGCTGTTAGCCAATGAAATTGAGCCGGTTATCACTCTCTACCACTGGGACCTGCCTCAGGCTATCCAAGACCGTGGTGGATGGATTAGTAGAGAAACGGTTCACTATTTCGCTGACTATGCCCGTGTTGTCGTTGAACGATTAGGTGATCGGGTAAGTTGGTGGATCACCCATAATGAACCATCGGCTACTGTTATTTTGGGCCATTTCTTCGGGTACCATGCACCAGGGATCCAAGACCCTTTTGCTGCATTGCGGGTCGGGTATCATCTCCTTTTGTCTCATGGTAATGCTATAGAGGCCATACGCCCTGTTGCCCGGCGACCTGTCCGCGTGGGTATCACGTTGAATCTTAGTCCTGTGCATCCTGCTTCAAATTCTGAAGCCGACTATATGGCCGCCCAGCGGATGGATGGCCTGCTCAACAGGATGTTCTTGGATCCGCTTTTCTCTGGCCGCTATCCGGAAGATATACAGGCCCGGTTTGGGTTTTTACTTCCGGAGATTTCCCCAGAGGATGCCAGAGTCATCTCTACCCCACTGGATTTTTTGGGTGTCAATTATTACTCCCGAACGGTGGTGCGTCACGATCCCGGTTTTCCTCTTGTTGAGGCTATTCAAATACAACCCGAGGAGGGGGAGTACTCCCAAATGGGAGAGATTTACCCGATGGGGATACATGAATTGCTCCTGCGCATTTGGAAAGATTATTGTCCGTCTTCTATTTTGATTACTGAGAACGGCGTTGCCACACCCGATGTCGTGGACTCAGATGGCCAAGTGCATGACGATCGTCGCATTGGCTATCTGCGTGACCATATTGCTCAAGTACATCGCGCCATTACCGATGGAGTCCCTGTCCAGGGATATTTTGTCTGGTCGCTCCTGGACAATTTTGAGTGGGCCTTCGGCTACAGTATGCGTTTCGGGTTGGTGTATGTAGATTATGGGAGCCTGAAACGCATTATCAAGGATAGTGGCTACTGGTATGCCCAAGTAATCCGAGAGAATGGGACAGTGTCTTGTTAGAACTGATGACTGGATACGTTGGCCTATAATGGCCCCATTTGCCCACAAGCGGGGGTTTTTCTACGGGAGGTAGGTGCGGGGATTCTGGGGGGTGCCCAGGTAGCGGATTTCAAAGTGGAGATGGGGGCCGGTAGACCAGCCGGTGTTACCCGTAGCACCGACGACCTGGCCGCGCTCCACCTTCTGCCCGGCCGTTACATAGAAGTTGCTCAGGTGAGCATAGTAAGTGGTGAAGCCGTTGGCGTGGTCAATGACGATCAGATAACCGTAGCCGACGTCGGTCCATCCGGCGAAACTGACGAAGCCACTGTCGGCGGCATGGACTGCTGTCCCTTCAGGGACGCCAATGTCTATAGCCCGGTGACCATACCAGTACCCCTGAGTGATATACCCCAGCACAGGCCACTGGAATAGCCCAGTTCCCTGGGCTTCCTCGGGAATAGGCCCTGTGTAACTGGTCACCACCTTCGGCGTCCACGGCTTCTGACCGCCGGGGACAATTAGTTTCATCCCAGGTTCAATGACGAAATCGGGCGGCTGAAGGTGATTGTATGGGCAGGAAGTGATAGCGTCTACTTCTACCTTGTACTTTTTGGCAATGGACTCTAGCGTCTCGCCCTCTTTGACAGTGTGATATACCCCGTCTACCGGCAGAATGAGCAACTCCTGCCCGATTCGCAGCAAGTCCGGGGCATTCTCTACAGCGGGGTTAGCCCACATAATGGTGCTTGGTTCTAGATCAAAACGGGCCGCGATGTCTTGTACTGTGTCTCCCAACTGAACAGTATAGGTAATAATACCCAGGCGTGGTCTTTTTGGTATTTCTGTGTGAGGCTGGGCTTCAACTTTTATCACAAGAGAATGGCCAAAAACAGAACACCAATTTGTCTGAACAATATGAGCATTGTCAAGGAGCGGCTGTTCCGCATTTGTGTAAGCCGTATGTGCAAAAGACACACTCGCAAAAGAGATTGGCGGCAACGAGCGTAAAAATAGATATATGGCCGCCGCGAGCGCAAGGGCAATATGGGCCGTGAGCCTATTCGCGGGAGCCCAATAACGTCTCTCGCCTTTCCATTCCCAAAATTGAACGGCGCGCCTGGCCAACGCTACGGCCAGCCGCCGTTCCCACTCGTTGTTGCTTTCCATGTTCCCTGAGCACAATACGCTCAGGCCTACACGATTGATGGCAGCCGTAAGGCTGTTGGTATTTCAAGGCGGTCCGCCTTGTGTGGAGGTTAAGCGCCGCCCTAGTTCCACACACAAGTAGCAGTCTTACGTTTTTCCTCTTAAACCCGATTCCCAGGGAGGAGTCCATGGTTACAACTTACACAACTGTTGAGCAATTGACCTCTGTAGTTCGCCTGTGTCGTCTGGTATCTCAATCTGCTGCACCCTTTTCCTCTACTTTTGCTAACTATATGTTGTTTAGCCCGCCGCATGTCGTTGCCCTTTCGCATTCTTGCACGCTGATTCTTAACTGCCCCTGGCACACACCGTCTTTCTCCATGCCCATTGCACAAGCGGACAGTCTCCTTTCGCTGTTTCCCCCTCAAGAAAAAGTAATTATTACAACTGACAAAGAAGGAGAAAGGGTTGTTCTTAGCATTCGTGACAGCAAATCGGTGTTTAACGTCCCCCCTCCCCACCAGTTTCCCGAACCAGAAATTCCTGTTGCCAGCCAAGAAGTAAAAGTGGATGCATCCCGTCTCTCTGATGCAATGACGCGATGCATCCATGGAGCAAAAGGTGCCGCGAGGCACGCAGAAGCAATTCACATGTATTACCGCGACCAGAACATAGTGTGCCTCGGGACAGATCTGTACAAAGCAGTCATAGATGCCGTTCCTGTTACAGCCAGTTGTGATTTGAATGCCACCATCCCCCTGTCTCATATCCCTCTGATAGCAGGGTTTTGTAAATTGCATGATTCTGTGTATATTAAGGTTGTTCGAGACGGACGCTCTCTTATGTTTGTCAATCCTCACGGGGTCGTGATTACTCAGTTGCTGTCCCTGTCTTTGTTGGAAAGCCTAAAAAAGATCGCGGAAAAAGTTATAGAAGCCACAAATAGCAACTACTACACGGAATATACCTTGCACAGCAATTTTCGTTCCGCGTGCAATGTAGTCTACTCTATTGCACAAAGAGACAAGGGCATGGCAAGATTTTTGTGTGCTCAAGACTACATTGCCATCTCTGCGCAAACTGCAGAGAACTCTATTAATGTAAGAGTATCTGCTAAGTGTTCCTCGTTCCATGAAGACACATCTGGATTACTGCAACTGCCTTTGCTTAATGATGTCCTGCCTGTGTTGCCCCCTGTTGTTCGCATGTTTGCTCCGCCTCCCCAGGAAAAGCGCTCTATCTGGGTGTTTGCCCCAGCCGACCAGCAATTTCCTGTATGTGCTGTATCTCCCATTGCGGAAAAGGACGAATGAGCGTGCAGTTTGTAACACCTATTAAAATCATCGAGTCACAAATTCCCGAGATTGCAGTTGCCTCATCGCGGAACGAGGCATACGGCGAACTGCGTTACACGCCGTTTCACTGGCGTGCCAGAAGGCCGAGCGGGACTATGAGAGTTATGATTGCCGCATCTCTGGCCCATGACTGGAAAGAATTTTGGGGAATTCTGCGCGGAAAGGAAGGAAGAAGATATACGGTGCTGGACCCAATGGCGGGGAATGGTACTACTGCCAGGGAAGCGGCAAGGATGGGGCTTGTAGGTATAGCCGGGGATATAAATCGGGTGGCATGTATTAACATGGCTGCTTCCTACCAGGCAATTGACCCCCAGGACATAGAAGAAATAAAAGGCGCGTTGCCCCCAGAGGTTTTTGATTTGTACTCCACAAGATGTGAGATTTGTCACCGGGACTCTCCCATTACAATGCGCATATGGGGGACTATACTGGCTTGTCCGAATGGACATGAGTTTATCGGCGCGCCAGAAATGTGGGAGCATCATCCACTTCGCACCCGATCCCCATATGGGCATATGCACATGTCAAGAACGGAAATCTGCCCTGTGTGTGGAAGCAGAAGTCGCTTTTCTCTAGAGGATCGGGGCTATGTGCCAATTTTGTTTAGGTATCGGTGCCCTGTGCATGGCCGGGCAGAAAAAATTCCAGACGAGGAAGATGTAAGAAAGTTGTCTCTGGCCGCCGAACTTGATGAGAGTTGCCCAGGGCTTGACTGGGCAATTCCATCAGACTGGAGAGAGTTCACAACCAGAGGGTTTAAGACCGCGCGTGATTTGCTTCCTCCAGGAACGGTGTTTTTTTTGCACCACGCGATCGCGGCGTGCCGGGGAAAAGAATATCAAACGAAAGCGCTGTTGCATTTGGCAGAAACCATACGAAGTTGTTGCCGCATTTCTACAATGACAGGCAACACGTTCACGCCGTACTCGGGAAAGGCTATTTTTCACCCTCACACAGTAGATCTTTCTCCAACAAGCGGAATGGGAAGAACGTGGTTCTCTCTCTTGCGTCGCTCGGCTGGCGCGAGGTTTTCCGTAATAAATCTCAACGCGGCCGGGTTCATTCCTATAGCGTCCCGGTCGGTGGATGCTGTGGTTACCGACCCTCCGTACTATGACTACATTTCCTATTCCTCATCCGCCTATTTTGCCAACCTGATAATGGGTATTCAACAAGAGCCAATAAACGAGGTGGGGGGTCAGCGCTTTGCGGAATCCATGACCAGTGTATTCCGTGAGTGCTTCCGCGTGCTGAAGCCGGGCGGGGTGATATCATTTACCTTTCGCCATCCTGCTCCAAAAGCCTGGCAGGAACTGGGACAAGCAATTCTGCAGGCGGGAGGAGTCATCTGTGCAGTCCATTCTGCTCAAAATGATCTTGATATGATGCTGTCCCGCAAAATTGCGGCAAGAGACGCAATCATTGTATGTGCTCGCAGGGAAGAACGCGCGTTGAGACAAGTCTCACTGGATGATATGCCTGAATTTGACATAGTTGATATTCAGGGTATGATTCCTGCGAGTGTAACCGCCATATTCGTAAACTCGCTGTTGGATCTTGCCAGACTCCCTCAAGCCATTGAAGAGACGATTAAGCGCGTTGACCTGAAAGAGAGAGAAATATATTATCAACCTACTCTTTTTGAACATGATAGACGTTGATACTATAAAAAAAGCGCTCAGAATTATGATATACGTGTTATATTATCATGCCATGCGGGGAGACTCAGAGGCGGGCAATTTGCTTCTATGCGTTTTCGAATTGGTTTCTCCCGTGCTTGGCATGAGACCGTCCTGTTTGCAAGACCTGGAAAGACGGATTCCACGAGACAGTAAGATCCAGAAGAGTTTCCTTGCGCTAATATACGAGGAGAACGAAAAAGAATGATTACAATGATAGGCGAAGGAGTTGTGTTGAGGGGGATGCCCTGGCCAGGGGGTAACTATCTTCTGGTTATTGGACTCACGCCTCCCGTTTCCCCCACCCCTACCTCGGACCCCCTGTCTTTTCCTTCGTCCATACCCGAAGACAGTTGCGGCCTACATATACTTGCGATTGCAACTCCCCAATCCCTGTCCCCCTTGGGGAAACATGTGGTAAGAACAACGGTTGTTTTCATGTGCACGGAACCTCGGATAGTCGAGGTGGACGGTCAGTTTACGGTGGCCTGGAGGTTGGATAGCATCGGTGCCACTCGCGCACACAAGAAAAATGTGCAAATCCCGGGATAACATCTCTGGGAAGAGAACGCGGGCGCTCTCGGCAATATAACTACAACCTCGCAAAGGCTCATCCGCCTTTTCCTCTCGCCGCGAAGGGCGGGATCCGCAGTGTCTGTTTCTCAGTCAGAAAGTGCGGACTGGTATCAAGGCAAGACAAGCAAGTGCGTCTAATTGTTCTGCCTGCGCGGGCGAGGGATTTTAATTCTGTAGACGGTTTCCCCTTGGGCAACTTTTTCCATTGCCCTGCGAACATATTTAATTTCCCGGGAGAGCCTTGCGTATTGCCCCAAGAGTGCCTTTTCCTCTTCCCCCAGGCTGGCACGGTATTTTTCCCATGCCTCTTGTCTTAACTGGTAGCCCTCTTTTCCTTTGATTTCCCCCCTGAAGATTTTTCCGGTGTACTTCCCATACAGCCGCAAAAATCGCAGGGTGTCAGTGCCCCGAATTCTGAGACGAAACTCTTTCCTGATCCTATCCCTCTCTTCATATAAACTCTCTAGATGTTTTTGTAGTGTTTCCATAGTTAACGGTACGGGAGGGGGAGATGAGGGAGCATCCACCAAGTACGGAAGTATGTGAGGGATAACCATCTCCGCTGCTCTTTCTTCTATCTGCCTCACCCTTTCCCTTGTTAAGCCAAACCTTTTCCCCGCCTCAGCAAGGGTGAGGTTGTCCCGCCACAGCAGAGAAATAATTCTTTTGTTTCTCAGGCTGATGCCCCCGCATTCCCACAAGGCTTGTACCGCTTTGTCTTGCTTCGATTCGGGTAACATCTTGCCTGGACACTTCTTGCTTATTATTCTTCGCAATGACATATCAACACCTCGACTTGCGCGATTGGTTTTTTGTCCCTGTCTTCCCGCCGTGGCTGGGGCTTTGCGATTCCTGGCCAGAAAGCAAGCAACCAGCCACTTGCCCAAACGGCCAACCAGCCCCGTAAGGACAAACGACGGTCCTGATTTTAAGCAATGGTCATAATTACATTAGCCTGTCTATTCGTGTTTTTACCTATGGAGAGACTTGTCCTCAAACTGATGCTTGCGTAGCAAAAGCATCTGTTGTTCATATGCTATACGCTTTTGTTTTTGTGGTTTGCCGCCGCTAGGCAACCCCCTGGCTCTTATTGACATCGTATAATTGTAACAGGCTTTTGTGAAAGCCCTTGCTTTTCTAAAACAACCGGTAGAAACACCACGCTCATCAAACTCGCAAGGAGGCAGGGGGGACACTATCTCTGGGGCGGCCCAGAGCGCAATTTTGTGGGTTAGGAGGACAAGATGGCAGTTAATTGGCAACAAAGGATAGAACAGTGGAGTGATTTTGAGAAAGGGCTTTTGTACAGAATGGTTCCCCTTCACCAAATAAAAGACTTCTTGTGGAACCCCCCTGATGTTTTTTTGCTCATCAGGCAGGAGCAAGAGGTAAAAAGAGCAAGGATTACCCCGGACGCGCTTTATGATCTATATGTTTACTGTCAAGAGATGATGCTTTCTGATGTGCGAATATTGATACCCCCAGAAGGATTTGGTTGTAACAGAAGTGAATATCACCCCCTTATCAAACACACATTCCATGCGCTTCTGGAAAACATAAAATCGGACAGATGGGGATATTACTACACAGATAGACAGGGCTATGCACACAGAGCAGAGAACGGTTTCCCCCAAGCCTTGTTAGAGAAAAGGGAAGGCAGGGTGACCATAATTGGAATTGCCCCCAATGACTTTACTCTCATATCTGCATTGCCCGCCCTGCAAAAAATTGATCCCAACAAAATAGATTGGAATCAGTGGGAAGGAGAAAGATATTTGACAGAAGTCCGGAAGGGAGGGACGGTTCCTCTGGAAGAATGGACAGACGAGATTGTAACAAGCCCCGATTTTACCTACTGGCTTTTAAGACATGGCAATGTTTTTGTTCGCTTTGTTAGCGGATATACAGGAAAGGTGGATTCGGGGGCACGGGTGGGGATTTACACCGACTCGGGCCAGCCGGTGTGTTTAATGTTCGTCGGGAGGTTCTCTGGCAGAAAGATACCTGGTTGGAAATTAGACATGTATCAACAAGGCATGATGCGAGCCTGGAAAGCCTTCTTTCGATCCGGCTTTCTTGATACGGTTGCAATCACCGGCAGTGAAATAGGAGGGTACGAGTACAACAAGGCGAGATGGCAAGAGTCTGTTAAAGACGCATACAAGGAAGTCAACAAAAGAGCAGGAGTAAATCTCCCAAGTCTTGATATGAAAACAGTATCAGGTGCTACCCTGATAGACGCAGCCGTGGGCGTATACACTATGCTGTCATCAGGCAAGGGCGCTCTTTATGAGTTAATGGCAGAAGAAATAGTTGGTAGAGCCGTATCGGACCACATGAATCATTATTGGAGCGATAGGTGCAACATCGCCTTTCGGAGTTGGCGCAGAACTCTCTCTGCGATTTCTGGTTTTTGAGGTTGTTTTTGCTTTCCGCGTGTTTGGGGGGTGCAGAGGTTGCTGATTCAAGCCCGGTCGTCCCAACCTTGTGATTTTATTGAAACAAGACGCAATTCTTTCAATCCCGAAACAGAGACCGGGGGGCGTCTGGGTGAGTATCTGGGATGTTTTCCATCCCGCCGTGGTGGGACAGAAGGCGAATAATCTCTGCAATAGCAACCATCCATACGGGGGCCAGAAAAACAGCGACACAACATACACATTGCCAAATGTCAATGCGTCCTTGCATCTCGTCTTCCGTTTTCTCTGTTCTGTTTTAGACAAAACCGGAGCCTGCAGATCTACCGCCCATGAACCAAAATCAGTTTTGGTACACGTGGGCCCGCCTGTCTAATCATGACAATATAATACCACCAGGAATATAACAGCCAGTTGCGCGGCTCTTATCAAACAATAAGCACCAGGAGGAAAAATGACCCAAGAATGCGAACGTATTCTGGTTCCGTTTGGCGGAGCGCGAAGCATAGCTTTCACCCCGACCGGGAAGCTCTTGTCTCTAGAGTTGCAAAACGGCGATTTGCGACTGGAATGGGAATCTGCCTGGAAAGACACACGCACCCATTGGTTGTCTGATATGGCACTTTCTCCTGACGGAGAGACTCTGGCTGTCGGGTTGGAGGACGGCAATGTGAGCTTGTTGCGGGTATACAGCGGCGAGCTCTTGCACATGCTAAAAGTTACGGACAATTTCATAACAAGCGTGGCTTTCTCTCCAGATGGGAAAAAACTGGCTGTGGGAGAGACAAAAGGCATTGTATGGTTGTTGCAAGTTGAAGATGACAAGTTTTCGGGCACCCCGACGAAACATAAACTTGCAGGGTGTGAAATAAGCAGTGTGTCTTTTTCTCCCAAAGGGCAATACATGGCTTTTGGAACCGCTGAGGGGCTGATACAGATGTGGGAGGTTGAGACCCAACGGCCAAAATATATCATAACAGAGTACGAAGGAAAAGGATGCCAGAGCGTGTCTTTCTCTCGCGACGGCCATCTCCTGGTAGCGGCAATGAGCAACCGCGTGGTGTGTTTGCAGGCATCAGACGGCAATCTTGTTTCTAAATGGCATACAAATAGGGGAACACGTGTAGCCCTTTTCCCAGATGGGCCCATCCTGGCTTCCGGGTCATCTACAACGGTGGAACTGAGAGATGTGGAAAGCGGGCGGCTCTTGATGCTTCTGCCATTTCCGGCGAGAGAAGTAAAAAGTGTATCTTTTTCTCCGGACGGGGGAATGCTGGCTGTGGGAACAGAAGACCCAAATGGCGTTTGTTTACTGAGCACAAAGAATTACGCGCATCTTCTTGACACAAAGAAAACGCACAGTTCCCCAGTCAAAGTGGCCTTCTCCCCAGACGGGCGGATTTTGGTCTGTGGGGAAGACAACGGTATTATACAGGCGTGGTATCTGGAAAACTTAAGTAATGCCGGCCAACGGGACTAGGTCGCGTTTGTCTGTAGTCGGTTGCGCCACAAGACAACTGTATGGCAGGATCAGTGCGTCTAATCGCGTTTCCCAAACGGGCTGAGCAGGTGATGCCGGTACGCAAACCAGGTCGCGTTTACCCGTGGCCGGTTGCGCGGCAAAAACCGCATAACAGAAGAGGCGCAGCCGATCACGCTCATTTCCAAACAGGGGGCTGAGATAGTTGCCGTGTCGGGCGTTGGCACGTGCTAATGCTCGGCCGGCAAAAGGCGACCGCGTGGGCAACGGCTTGTGGGAGGCTTGTTGGCGCGTGGGTAGTTGCCATAAAAACACAGAACCCCGCCATGGCGGGGTTCTGTGCCGTTCCGGTGTAGCAGGTGGGCAATCTCGGTTTAGCGGGCCAGCCCGCTGGAGATCTGGGAGAAGACCCGGCTGACCTGAGTACCCAGCAAGGTGAGAATGGTGATGACTACAATGGCCACCAGAACAAGGATCAGCGCATACTCTACCAGGCCTTGACCTTCCTCACGGGGTATGTACAACATAATGTTCGCCTCCTTTCTGTTGGGAATTTTTGGGCTCACCTTTTATCATACCGCAGTTACGTCTCAAAAACAGCCCGACCGCACCATCTCGGGACTAAGCCCTGGAGGTCCCCGGCGCTACGGTGATCCCTCGCCGTCCTCGGGCCTCCTCGCGCAAGGACTGAAGATCCAGAATTTCGGCTACTTCATAGCGAGGAGGCATGGCCCCCGGCACCGGTCGCATCCGGATGCATGTAGGGAAATGCCCCATCCGACCATGCAGTTCAGCAATTAGCGTAATGGCGATGGAGCTCAGCGCGGGAGGGTTCACCAGCAGGGGGAGAGACTGCCACTCTTTGGGCGTGAGCCCACAGGCGTCTACCAGTTCCACCACCTGGGGAGCCATCGGCTGCTGAAGATCAAACTGCGTGGGAACATCTATCGTTTTTTCTACCTCTTGGCCAATCAGGTACTCGATTTGCTGTATATGCTCCTCCGTGAGCGGGTGAGCAAAGTTAATGATAATGATGGACATTTTCCCTCCTTTCTTAAAAAATGTTTCCAGTATAGAACATCTCTGCCCCACACTAGCGGTAGGCAAGCAAAGAAACTTGTGTCTAACTGCCAAACGCCAACCTCGCGCGCAAGAGAGGCTAATCCATATAACAAGCAATCGCGTTGCCGATTTCGGTTTCTACTTCTCCCCGACGCACCATTGCCACCACGCCGCCGCCTGTCCACTCCTTGCTTATTATAGCAGAGTGTGGAGGACAACGATTGGTAAAAACAAGCATTGGCAAGAAGGGGACAAACACGCAGTGAATCCTTCCATCGCTAGTTGCTCTGCCGAACGATAGCACCGCCAAACTAAAGCGGTGCAAGTAGTATACTTGCTGTCCCACTATCACTGTCACAGGAGAGAGGGGTAGAATCTCTGTAGCCATCCCTCTCTTTGCTCTTTCCATAAGGAATTCCGCAAAGAATTCCGGGCCTTCCCCTCTGCACGCTCTCAGCAAAAAGTTAGCAAGCTCTTCCAGGCTCATCGTAGGCCGGGGGAATGCAATCTTTGCCGGCCCTACCGACGAAAAACCATCATCGTCGTCGGTCAAGACACACTCATCCAAAAAAATGGATTCAGGATCATCATCTGGCAACATGTTGCAGAACAGAACCTCCTTGTCGTGTTTGTGTGCTACTACTCTCTGTGCGGTTCTTCTTGCTTGTTCGATTAGGTACGCAACAACACCTCTGAGATTGGAGGTCCTTTCCGGATCTAGGTTTTTCGCCGCCCGGAGAAGATGAGCAAGGAACTCATCTCCCCCATCGTCTCCCATCTCTTGGTACGCATAGCTCGCTAACGTCTGCAGGTCGGCCTGAACTTGGTCTGCGAGTTCCGGGTGCGAGCTACAATACCAAGATATTTGTTGTAAAAGAGATGACGTTAGATCCATTCCCCCATTCTTGCCCCTCTGGTAATGCAGGCGAAGAGAGGATAGAGCAATCAAAGCGTCGATCACTGCATTCAATGTAGTCATCTTTTCCTCCTGGCAAGAGAGAGTCAAAGAAAAACGCCAAGCGCTTTTGCCTCGCGGAGTATGGTCTCTCTGTCGGTGTGCGACAGAGAGCCAGGGGGTAAAGACAAGAAGTGGCGAAAAACTTCATGCAGGTGGTCATTTTGCATATGGATAAAGTACATACACACCAGAGCATACAGAAACGCGTGTGAAAGACAAAAAGCATATGAGGTTGCTCTGGCGTCGATTCCCAGACTGGTTAGGAACGATATGGTTTTCTCTCGCTCTCCTAAAGAAGAAGGTTTCGTCAGGATTTTTCGGATTCGGTTCGCCTCGTCCCATCCCACCTTTGACGACAGGAATCTCATGAGGTCTTCCTGGTAAACAAAAAAAACGCCCTTGGGATGGTAGTTAGGCAACCTTTTCCAGGCATTGGTTTCTCCGTACCTGGCGACGAGCACCGAACGCGCGTATGGATATGCGCCCGGTCGCATTAGCGCCAAAGCCAACATGACATCATCTACCGTGATGTTTTCTCCTCTTTCTACAAAGCCGCGCATTATCAATGACCCTATCCGTGTCCTCAAGTGTGGGATAACAGACAGGGCGCGCGGGGGCTGTGCGGGGGCCATTGCTATTCGGCACATATCTTGTACCGAATGACCTAATCTTTGTGGGAGCATCAACGAGTACGATTGTAACACGTCAATTTTGCATCCTGCCTCTCCCATCGATGCCGGAATTGGCGAAATGCTTATTCCGGCGTCATGACCAACCTCAAGCATAGGCGTATCGGAAGGCAAAATCACGACGCCGGGGGCAAGTGCTTTGGCATCGGATGATATGAGCATGTAAGGCCGAACACCTAACCGCAGGCAAACATCAGAAAGGGCGAGTAACGCCTCCTTGCGTTGGGCTACATCAACGTCTATATCAGGAACGGCGTGACGATTGGGATAAAAGCGCTTGAAAAGAGATCGCGGGTGCCGTGGTATTCCAAACAGAGAGCATACTACAGCAGACCCGCCACCAGATCCACGCAAGTATGCCATGATTTCCCTGTCTCTCAGCTCATTAACGAAATGAGAGACAGCGGCGATAACTGACTGTGCCGCGGGAGAAAGTTCCGAAAGCTCCTCCTGGACTTCCTGCGACGAACTGGAAATCTCAAGAGGAATGCTGGGGATTTCAAGAGAAAAATCGTCCGAATGGGGGAAAACTTCTGGTGGGTCAGGGGCATCCAGAAAAAATGTGTCAAACTTCGGTGAAAAACCGCTGGGGAATTTCCAGGGTGAACTTGCGATAATTGCGCCGGTTTCCTTGATTTTTTTCACAATTTCTTGTGGGGTGTTTGGGGGGACTTCAATCACGGCTTTTGCCTCCCCCTTGCTCTTCACCCAATCACAAAAGCGATTTAGCACGGGTAGGGCCCCCGAGAAGGCAAAGGGGAGACCCCACACCCCGGTCCCCACTGCTGAAACAGAAGGGGGGATATCGCAAGCCTGTGACATGTTTGACAAATCGTCGATGACCTCTTGCCATCCCCGCCTGCTCCACAGCGAGAGCAGTCCAGCGGAAGACCCGGGCAAGAGAAAACGATGAATCAGTCTCATGTCCTACCCCCTGGTTGCCCCGCTATAATATCACGGTTGGTTTGCTTTGTCAAGCGCCCCCTCGTTTGATAACCAGAGGGGGCTGTTTTTGGGGGGAGGAGGATTCCGCCAACAATTTGCCTGGAAGTGTCGGATGGGCTTAGTGCTTTGGGGCTCCAGCGCCTGGATCATAGGGCAGCATTAGCCAGACAGTACATGCTCGCTGCCCTTCCTCGTCTTCTCTGTCAGCCGCCAGTCCGCCAGGTCTGGGCCTGGTTCAGGAAGGGACGGGCTTGGCAGGCTCCCTCTTCTTGTACTACCACAAGTTGTGCAGGGATTCCTGCTCTATATCTTGGGGCTCCTTGCTCTTGTTGGGCACACAAGCCGCAAGACGAGAGTTGCTGATCTAAACCTGGCTGTAAAACGAGAGGGTCTTTAAAAGTTCTCCTCTCAGTCTTTCATCAATTCCAGGGGGAATAGATCTCTTTTTCCAAACAGTGTACTGGAGACGGCGATAATGTGTTGCTTCTCTTGCCTCTTTGGGATGGTTGCGACGATAGTAATCAATCAGCGCATCCAACTCTCTCTCTTGTTTTAGGGGAGGAGGGGCATCGTAGTATTGGCAGATTATTGTTTTCTCGTTTGTGTCTATACTGACACACAGAGCAAATGGGTAATATCGCATAACATCGCCAATCAGTGTTGACAGGCTTTTTGCAGGCGACGAAAAACGGATTTGCCAGGGGAAACCGTCGTTTCCTTCAAGCAACACCTGGTATTTTGACGTGTCGCCTGCTGCACGCATTGCTTCCGGTTGCGAAGTCAGCATGCCGTTAACCATGTATCTCATATTTCCTCCTTTTGCCGCCGAAATGCAGGAAGCGGTGAGCGTATTTGGTGTAAAGCCTTGCGCTCTTGGTGTTTCTACGATTGGTTTTTGCAATGGGGTCAAGTATGTATAATTACGCTTCGTTCTGATGCTTTGTCCTGAGATATAATATTGACCGAGTGACCTTTTGTAAACCCGCCGAGCAAAAGAGGAGAGAGGAATGCCGGTTTCACATCACCAGGGTTTTTTGGTTTCATGGCATCCCAGCGTTACAACCGCCCAGGCCTACTTGTGTGATGCCCCAGCGCCGCCCAGACGGGTTCCTCTTAAAATCCCATATCCCACCCATGTTGCTGTTAGAAGATTTCGGCGAGGGATGGGCATTGCTTATAGCAAAGGGCCAACGGTGTGTCATATCAAAATTGAGATAACACCGCCAGATTTTCAGGCCGGAATTACAAAGAGAGAGCTTGCGGTGTTTAATGATGTCATCATTCAGGGAATTGGCTATTCTTCTAGGGGAATCGTTGTTCTTGCCGATGGCCTTTATCTCATTTCCTCTGAGGGGGGCGGGGTTGTTGTTCGGAAAATCGCTACCATACCAGAAAGCCCAAACCCCTCGCTTTTGGTAAGCGACGAGCGTGCCGCGGTGGTTAACCGTGAGGGGAAACAAAAAAAGATCACGGTGTACGAGATAGGTAAAACAGAGACAACACTAGGAACAGTAACGGCCGAAGGGGAAATCAGTCTATCTGGTAAATACCTTGCCGCAATATATGAAGACGTAATAACTGTGTGGTCTCCGGATTTGCAACAAGCACAAGAGAAGAAGTGGCGCCCTCGGAATGCATCCAACGAGCAGGTGTGGTGGACGGATGGCACCTCTGTAATCATTTCTGCCTGCGCGGGGGCGCTTTACTTTTTCTTGGTTCTCCCGTTGCAAGAAGGAAAGGGGTGGGGAAGGGTCGTTGGCTACACACTGGAGGCCATTAGTGTTGATGATTCCAAGACAGGCTTCATTTGCTACTGTGCAGAAAAAGGGGG
>Ga0272449_1001911_pt1 | contig 20249 bp, 19 predicted proteins | sample YNPCB0241_FD_198679 | JGI IMG/M metagenome (GOLD analysis project Ga0272449, IMG submission 198679) | Hot spring sediment microbial communities from Yellowstone National Park, WY, United States - YNP-CB-024-1 | ecosystem: Environmental > Aquatic > Thermal springs > Hot (42-90C) > Sediment... | reverse complement strand
CGGATGTGCTGCTCCCGGGTGGAGAGGGTCAGCACGAACCCCCGCCGGCCTTCGGCATCCACCGTCTGGCCCACCAGGCGGCCGGCCATCCTGCGGACGTACTCCTCCCGGCAGGCGAAGAAGCCCAAGTACGGCCCGCCGAAGTTCAGGGGCGCGCCCAGGGCCTGGCCCTCGCCAGTGACGATATCCGCGCCGTACTCGCCCGGCGGCGTGAGGAGCCCCAGGGAGATGGGGTCCACGCTGACGACGAACAGCCCCCCGGCCCCGTGCACGGCATCGGCCAGTTCCCGCAGCACGGCGAGGCTGGGGATGCGCCCGAAGAAGTCCGGGACCTGCACGATGAGGCACGCGGTCTCCCCGTCCACCAGGCCCTTCAGGGCAGCCAGGTCCCCTCGGGGGTCCTCGTCGCCGACGATGGTGAGGTCCATCCCCTGGGTGTAGGTGCGGACCACCTCCCGGTACTCCGGGTGGATGCTGGGAGCCAGGACCACCTTCTTGCGCTTGAGACGGGCGACGTTGAGGGCCATGATGACAGCCTCGGCCATGGCCGTGGCCCCGTCGTAGTGGGAAGCGTTGGAGACCTCCATGCCGGTCAGGTCGCAGATCATGGTCTGGTACTCAAAGATGGCCTGGAGCGTCCCCTGGCTGATCTCCGGCTGGTAGGGTGTGTAGGCTGTGTAGAACTCGGAGCGGCTGAGGATGTGGTCCACCACGCTGGGGATGTAGTGCCGGTAGGCCCCCGCCCCCAGGAAGCAGAGGTAGTGGTCCAGGTCCGCGTTCTGCTCGCTCAGGAAGCGCAGTTCCTGGAGGATCTCCACCTCCGACACGGGCGGGGGGAGTTCCAGGTCCGGGAAGCGGTGCTCGGCAGGGACATCCTGGAACAGGTCTTCAACCTTCTTCACCCCGATGCGCCGGAGCATCTCCCGCCGTTCGCGCTCGGTGTTCAGGACGTAGGTCATTTAATGCCCTCCCTTCTCCAGAGCCTCCTGGGCGAACTTCTCGTAGGCGGCGGGGTCCATCAGGGCATCCAGCTCGCCCAGGTCTGTGGGCCGGAACTTGATGAACCACCCCTTGCCGTAGGGGTCCTGGTTCACCAGTTCCGGGGCGTCTTCCAGCGCGCCGTTGGTCTCCAGGATTTCGCCGCCGATGGGCATGTAGCAGTCCGAAGCCGCCTTCACCGACTCTACCACGGCGAAGACCTCCTTCTGCCCGAAGGACGCCCCCACCTCGGGCAGTTCCACGTAGACGATGTCCGACAGTTGCTGCTGGGCGTAGTCGGTGATGCCGGCCCACGCCACATCGCCCTCCATACGGACCCACTCGTGCGTCTCCGTGTACCGACAGGTCGGATCCACCTTGATGCTCATCGTTCACCTCCCTCTGTGCTTTGTTTTATGTAAAATCCATGAAGAAACCGCCCCCTACCGGCGGTAGGCCTGCGTGTAGAAGGGCTTTTCCACCACCTTGGCCCGCTTGACCTTGTCGCGGATGAGGATGCCGATCTCGGTGCCAGGCGCGCTGTGCTCCGCCGGCACATAGGCCAGCCCCACGTATCGGTCGGTGGACGGGGAGTACATGCCCGTGGTGACCTCGCCCACGGAGACGTCGCCCACGAGGACCTCGTATCCGTGGCGCGGCACGCTCCGGTCCACCATCTCAAAGGCCACCAGTTTGTAGGCCGGGCCCTCCAGTTTGATCTTGAGGAGAGCCTCCCGGCCGATGAAGTCGCCCTTGTCAAAGCGGACGGCCCAGCCCAGCCCCGCGCCGATGGGGTCCAGGTCGGGGCCGATCTCCTGCCCGTAGAGGGGCATGCAGGCCTCAAAGCGCAGGCTATCCCGCGCCGCAAGCCCGATGGGCAGGAGCCCCTCCGGCTCCCCGGCCTCCAAGAGGCGGTCCCAGACGTGGAGGGCGCGCTCAGCCGGGAAGAAGAGCTCAAAGCCATCCTCGCCAGTGTACCCTGTGCGCCCCACCAGGGTGGGCACGCCCGCGACCTCGGTCTCCACGGCGGTGTGGAAGGCCACCTTGGAGAGGTCTGTCGGGGTCAGTTTCTGCAGGATGGCCTCGGCCCTCGGGCCCTGGAGGGCGAGCATGTAGGTCTCTTCGGAGATGTTGCGGACCTCCACGTCAAAGCCGTGGGTGTGGGCCTGGAACCACCGGGTATCCTTCTCGTTGTTGGCAGCGTTGATGGCGATGAAGTACCGGTCGGGGAGGCGGTAGATGAAGATGTCGTCCACCACGCCGCCGTCGTCGTAGCAGACCAGGGCGTAGTGGGCCTCGTACAGGGCCATGCGGGCCACGTCCCAGGTGACGAGGCGCTGGAGGTAGGGCAGGGCATCGCGCCCACGGACTTCCAACTGGCCCATGTGGTCAATGTCAAAGAGGCCCGCCTTCTCCCTCACGTTGAGGTGCTCCTGCACGGGCCCGGTGGGGTACTGCACGGGGAGCGCCCACCCTGCGAAGTCCACGATCCGGGCCCCGAGGGCCACGTGTCGCTCGTACAGCCGAGTTTGCTTCATCGCATTCCCCTCCCAGAGTGTGCCCCACGCGTCCTGCGCGTGGGATGGTGCTGTGCAGCCGCCGGAAAGGACCGGGGCAGCAGAAAGAAAGAGGGATGGCGCGGTAGACATCTGCCATCCCTCCTCTGTCCTCGGACCTGAGAGTTTGCCCGGCCAACAGGGCCAGGCTTACCCCTTCGGTGCGGCCCCAGGCCGACTCTCCAGAGCGCTGTCCCAGCGCGATCCTTTTGCCTGAGAGATTCCCTGGGGGCTGTGGCGCACCCCCAGGATGCCCCTTCGGCGACCGCAGGGCACAGGAACCCCGCGGTGCTCTCTCGCGCTGCTCATCCAGCCTGCGGTATGCAGTTGGCGTCCCATCGGAAGTCTAACACAACTGGCGGGGATTGTCAAAGGGAAGCCGTGGCGGGCCAGCGCACCCGTCACGCTGGACGCGTGGCCTCCGGCCCCTCACGGCGCAGGGGACAAGGCCTGCAGCGAACCGAGCACCTGGCGCTTGAAGGCCTGCGACTGGGCCCACAGTTCCTGGGCGCTCTCCCGGGTGGCCTCGGTCTCGGTCCCCAGCATCTGCGCCAGTTCGTCCACCACGGCCCCTCCCTCCAGCCGCTCCACGCGGGTGACGGTGCGGCCTCCCGCCACCGCCTTGGCCACGCGGAAGTGCGCGTCGGCGTAGGCCGCGATCTGGGGCAGGTGGGTCACGCAGAGGACCTGGTGCCCGGTGGGCATCTGGGGGGAAGGGAGCGTCAGGCGCCACAACTTCTGCCCCACCACCCCACCGGTGCGCCCCCCGACGCCCACATCAATCTCGTCAAAGATGAGGGAGGGGATCTCGTCGGCCGTGGTGAGGACTGTTTTGAGGGCGAGCATGAGGCGCGAGGTCTCACCGCCAGAGGCGACCTTGGCCAGGGGGCGCAACGGCTCCCCCGGGTTGGCCGTCACCAGGAACTCCACCTCGTCTATGCCGGTGGCATCAAAGGCGAAGCGCTCTTCCCCCACCCACGCCCCCTGGGGGTCAGGGGTCTGGTGCACCTCCACGGCGAAGCGGGCCCGCCCCATGTTCAGGTCGGCCAGGTGCCGCTCCACCTCCGCGGCCAGGCGGCCGGCCACCTCCTGGCGAGCCCGGGAGAGGCGGGCCGCCTTCTCGCCGATCTCGCGCAGGAGGCGCTCCTCCTCGGCCTCCAGTTCCTCTAGCCGCTCCCCGCGGTGGGTGATCCCCCGCAGTTCCCGCCGCGCCGCATCCGCGTAGGCCAGGATTTCCTCTACGGAATCGCCGTACTTGCGCTTGAGGCTGTGGATCAGGCCCAGGCGCTCCTCCACCTGGCGCTGTCGCCGGGGTTCAAACTCCACCCCCTCGCGGTAGGTGCGGACCTCGCGGACGGCCTCCGCGAGGGTGTAGGAAAGGTCCTCCAGGCCCCGGACGGTGGCCTCCAGGCTCCGGTCCAGGCGCACCAGGCCCCGCAGGGCCCGCAGGGCGAGTTCCAGGCCATCCCGCACCGAGGGGGCCTCGCCGCTCCCCTCCTCCAGCAAGGTCAGCGCCTCATCGGCCAGTTCCATCAGTTCCTCGGCGTGGGCCAGGCGGTTGCGCTCGGCGAGGAGCTCTTCCTCCTCCCCCGGCTGCAGGCGGGCGGCCTCAATCTCGCCGATCTGGTATTCCAGGAGGTCTACGCGCCGGGCCAGTTCCCGCTCGTCCTGGCGCAGGGCCTGGAGTTCGGACCGCACCTGGCGCAGGCGGCCCACCAGGTCCGCCACCTCCTGGCGCAGGGAGAGGAGGCCGCCGTAGCGGTCCAGGAAGTTCAGGTGCTCCCGCACCCGCAGGAGCGAGAGGTGCCCTCCCTGGCCGTGGATGTCCACCAGGTGCTCCCCCAGCCAGGCCAGGACCTGGAGGCTCACGGCCCGGCCGTTGACCCGGCAGAGGTGGCGGCCGTTGCGCCGCACCTCCCGGGCCAGGATCAGCGTCCCCGGCTCGCCCTCCAGTCCCTGCTCCCGCAGCCACGGCTCCAGGACCTCCGTGCGACGGGGGTCCAGGAGGAAGATGCCCTCCACACGCGCTTCCTCACACCCTGCCCGGATGACCTCATGGCTGGCCCGCGCCCCCAGGAGCAGGCTCACGGCATCTATGATAATGGACTTGCCCGCGCCGGTTTCCCCGGTCAGGACGTTCAGGCCCGGGGCAAACCGCAGGTGCAGTTCGTCTATGATGGCGAAGTCCTTGACGAACAGTTCGCTCAGCATGTCCTCCCGCCGTACCTCACCGGAGCCGCGCGTAGACGGTGCCGATCCCCAGGGCGGCGAAGGCCCCCAGCCAGAGGAGGGCCCAGAGGGTGCGGGCGAAGAGCAGGGCGGCCACCCCCGTGCCCAAGGCGATGCCCGCGCTGCAGACGAGCCACAGGTACCGCCCGCGGCGTCGCCCCGCAGCCCACCGCACGGCCTCGGCGATGAAGCCGCCGGCCACGGGCGCCAGGAAGAGGGTCAGCCAGCCCACCGTGCCCGTCAGGAGCGCGCCGACGAACCCCAGGGCCGGCGAGAGCGCTGCCGCGGCCACGTAGTCCCAGGTGCGGATGTTGTAGAAGCCAGCCTGCTGCTGGCGCACGCAATCCCTGCAGCGGTACCCCACGGGGGTCTGGACGGCGCAGTCCAGGCAGATGGGGCGGCCGCACTTGTTGCACCGCAGGAGGGTCTCCCGCGTGGGGTGGTTCACGCAGTAGAGGACCTCTCCTTCCTGCGGGCCTTCGGGAGCGCCTACACGGTCCACCGGAGTTTCTCCATCAAGGTGCGGTAGAAGGCCGAGGGGGGGCCCAGGCGGACGAAGCGGCACGTGTGAGGGCTGGCTTCCACCACGACGAAGTCGCCGTCGTTCAACTCCACGTGGAACTGGCCGTCCACCGTGAGCACGGCCCGGTGGTCCGTCTGCACCTGGAAGCGGACCTTGGCGCCCTCGGCCAGGACGATGGCCCGGTTGAAACTGAGGTGGGGGGCGATGGGGATGAGGAGGATGTTGTGCAAGTCTGGCGGCAGGATGGGGCCGCCCACGGCCAGGGCGTAAGCCGTGGAGCCGGTGGCCGTGGAGACGATGACCCCGTCGCAGACGTAGGTCGTCAGGTAGTCGCCGTCAATGAAGGTGGGCAGGCGCACCACCCGGGCCAGGACGGCCCGGCTCACCACCACGTCGTTGAGGGCCTCAAAGGCTCCCTTCGGCACGCCACCCTGCAGGTGCGTGGCCCGCAGCATCAGGCGGGCTTCCAGGCGGTAGCGCCCCTGGAGGATGGCCTCCCAGGGCTTCCGCCACTCGTCGGGGCTCAGTTCGGCCAGGAAGCCGATGCGCCCCAGGTTGACCCCCAGGATGGGGATGCCCCGCGGCGCCACGAGGCGTGCCGCCCGGAGGATGGTGCCATCTCCCCCCAAGGTCACGACCAGGTCCGTGTCGTCCAACTGCTGCTGGATGCCCACCTCGTCCCAGGCGGAACAGAGCCATGCCGTCGCCCCCAGGCGACGGGTCTCCCCCTCCATCTCCTGGGCCAGGGACAGGGACTCGGGCAGTTTGGGGTGGTGCAGGAACGCCACGCGCCTCACGGGCGGCGATGTACGCCTCATGCCGAAACCGCACTCCTAGTGAACTCGGCCCATTGTACCCAAGCGCGGGGAGATTGTCAATCACCGAGCGCGCAGGTTTCCCACGCGCGCTTCATACGCCAGGGAGGCGCGCCTCCCGCGTGCCTCCGCACGTGGTGCTGGGGGCTTGGTTCCCCCTCTTGACAGTGGGTTTTTCTGTGATACAATGGCATTGGGCGGCGACTGTATGGCTCCCAGTTATAAAAAGGGAGTCATGCAAGATAAGAATGGAGAGTCAAGATAATCACGAGTTGGGCGGGACAACTGTGTACTTGTCTATCTCGGGAGAATTGCTTTGATTGCCAGACTGAAGAGCCAGGCTCGCACCCTTAAACGGGAAGCTTATGCTCTTTACATAGCTGCTCGCGATCCGCGAGTCCCCTGGCACGCCAAGGCTTTCCTGGGCCTGGTGGTAGCGCATACTTTTAGCCCCATAGATCTGATCCCAGACTTCATTCCTGTTCTCGGTTACCTCGACGACTTGGTTGTAACACCTTTGGGAATCGCATTGGCTTTAAAAATGGTTCCGCCTGAAGTCATGGTTGATGCTCGGCGGCAAGCCGAAGAGCTAATCCAGCAAGGGAAACCAATCAGTCGGGCCGGAGCCATTATGGTGGTTACTATCTGGCTTGTTATCATCATCGCTGTCGTATGGTCAATTGTGCGTGCAGTAAAAGGTTAGGCTACCTGTGGATGGGAAGCGTATCGTTTTTCTCTGGCTATTGCTCCATGAAGCCAGAACTGTGCCCCACACGCGCTTCCAGCCCACAGCGCTCTGCTTCGCTTCGCGCAACGGCTTAAGCACCAGCCGTTAGCCTGCTTTTTGCATCAACCAACTGTGAGCTCAAATGGAAGTTCTGCTTCCCTACATTTCAAAGTGGTTTCTGGATAAAAAGAGCATTTCGCGGCTTTTGCACAAGCAGATAGCCGTATTGAAGGCTGGTTCAAAGCAGAGTTGCTCGTCCTATTCAACCGACTGGTAGCAAGCCGAGTGATTGAGAAGTTTGATCGTGAAGCCAGCGTTCCATCACCAAAAGATGGCAAGCGGAAACAGGTTGATTTTAGGCTGCAAATTCAAGGTCAAGAACATCTTTGCGAATTGAAAGCCTTGTGTATCAGCCAAGCGGCAGGTACTCCCCGCAATTTGCGCTTTTACTTCCGAGATAACCGCGTTGGGCTGATAAAAGACTTCAAAAAGTTGGACGAGATTGCTGGCCCCAACAAATGGGTCATTGCTTTCGTTTATCCTGCTCCTGATTCAAAGGAGTGGAGCAACGCTATAGCATCATTGCCAAGCACGTTGAGACACTGGAAACCTGTAACAAGTCCCAACGACTTTCCAAGATGGGTATATATTGCGCTTTGGAAAGGATGGGAGATGACTTCAATCCCAGAGACGGCGGACTAACCAGCGCATCCAGCCGATAGCGCTTCGCGGCGCGGCCGACGCGCAACTCATGCCCCCATCCGTCAGGCCCTCGGAGTGCACCCCCTGGCCTCCGTAAGTCCACCTCTTCCTCTCTGCAACTTGAGCAATTTGCCTTCCCCAAAGCGCTTTGGTATAATGCGCCAACGTTGGCGGCGCCAACGGGGGCTGCTAGAGGGCGGAGAGCGACATGGGCAAGTGGCCCTACTGGGCGGAGTTCTTCCAACTCGGTTGGGTGGTCGCGCTTTCCCTCCTCATCCCCCTGGCCATCGGCCTGTGGCTGGACCGGCGCATGGGCACCATGCCCCTGTTCCTCATCATCGGCATGTTGGTGGGCACCCTCTCGGCCACCGTGGGCACGGTCCGCATGGCCATGCGCATGATGCAGGAGATAGACGCTCGCCGGGAGGAGGAGAAGGGGCACAGAGGCCCCCCACCAGAGGAGGGCCCCCCCGCCGGCCCAGAGGGTGGCTGCCCCACCTGAGCGGCCCTGCCTGCAGCGAAGGCTCAAAGACGTTCCAACGGAGGAATGCCTGGTGCTCAGACTCGTCCAACAGAAGATCTTCTGGTACGCCCTGGCCGGTCTCGCCGTCCTGGTCGCCCTGTTCGCGGTCACGAGGCTCTTCCTCCCCCCTGTGGTCATGCCCGCCGTCTCCATCGCCCCAGAAGTGGTGCTGCGCGTCGGGGGTGTTGGCATCACCAACACCCTGCTCGCCTCCTGGGTCACCATGATCGTCCTGATCGTGGTGAGCGCCCTGGCCACCAGACGCATGGAACTGGTGCCCCGCTCCTGGCTGCAGAACCTCTACGAGATGGTCCTTGAGGGGTTCTACAAGATGGTGGAGGACGTCGTCGGGCCAGAGTGGGCCCGGAGGTTCTTCCCCATCGTGATGACCATCTTCCTCTTCATCGTCACCTCCAACTGGCTGGGGCTGACCCCCCTCTACGGCGGGTTCGGCGTGTTGGAGCACCCGCGGCACGGCGAACAGGGGTACGCGGTGCAGTGGGTCGGCTCCGTGGGCATCCTGACGGGGAAACTGGCCGCGGGGACGGCCGAGGCGGCATCGGAGGGAGAGCACGGGGCGTCCGCCTCCGGCTCGGAGGAGGGCTCGTCGGGGTACGTGCTTGCGCCCCTCTTCCGCTCGGCGGCCACGGACCTGAATACCACCATCGGCCTGGCCCTCGTCTCCGTCATCCTGACCCAGTACTTCGGCCTGAAGGCCCAGGGCGCCAGGTACCTGCGGAAGTTCTTCGCCTTCCGCCCCAACTTCCTGGGGATCATTGAGGCCTTTGTCGGCCTCTTGGAACTGGTGAGCGAGTTCGCCAAGATCATCTCGTTCTCCTTCCGGCTCTTCGGCAACATCTTCGCCGGCGAGGTCCTGCTGGGGGTCATGGCCTTCCTCATCCCCTACGTGGTCTCGCTGCCCTTCTACGGGCTGGAACTGTTCGTCGGCCTGATCCAGGCCTTGATCTTCATGATGCTCACTGTGGCCTTCTTCAAAGTGGCCGTCTCGGGCGGCGGCCATTGAGAGAGAAGCGAAGCCCCAGCCCCTGGAGGCGGGGTTCTCAATGAAAGCGAACTCCATAACCACACTGCGCAAGGAGATGAGAAGATGACACCGGAAACCATGCGACTGTTGGCAGCCGCCCTTTCCATCGGCCTCGGGAGCGTCGGCCCGGCCCTGGGGATCGGCATGATCGGGTCCAAGGCCATGGAGGCCCTGGGCAGGAACCCAGAGGCCAGGGATGCCGTCTTCGTGCCCATGGTCCTGGCCATCGCCTTTGCCGAGGCCGTCGCCATCTACGCCCTGGTGCTGGGGCTGATCATCAAGTTCGTGTGAGGCGCGGGAGGCGGCATGGCCCCCCGCACCTCCTCCGCACAGCGTAAAGGGGAGGGTGGCGTTTGGAAGCGCTAGGCATCAACTTGGGGTACCTGGTCTCCCAGGTGGTCAACTTCACCATCCTGGCCCTGTTCCTGTACTTCGTGGGCTACAAGCCCGTCCTGCGCATGATGGACGAGCGCCGGGCGCGCATAGAGAAAGGCCTGCGGGACGCCGAAGAAGCCAGCCGCCGGGCTGCTGAGGCGCAGGAGGAATTTGAGCGCCGCTTGGCCGAGGCCAAGCGCGAGGCCCAGGAGATCCTCGCCCAGGCCACCGCCCAGGGGGAGAAGGCGCGGGAGGAAATCCTGGCCCAGGCCCGGGCGGAGGCCCAGGAACTCCTGGAGCGGGCCAAGGAGGAGATCCGCCTGGAACGGGAACAGGCCTTCCAGGAACTCCAGCGGCAAGTGGCCGACCTCACCATCCTGGTCAGCAGCAAGGTCCTGGGCGAGGTGGTGGACGAAGAGCGGCAGCGGCGGCTCATCCGCGAATTCATTGAACAGGCCGACAGACTCTAGCCGCGGCAGCCCCACCGCTGCCACCGGATTGGGACGGAGCCCATGAGGAACAAGAAAGAGGCCATCCAGGAATACGCCTCCGCGGCCTTTGAGGCTGCCATCGGCGCGTGGCTTCAGCCCCTGAGCGACGTGGCCGACGCCCTGCAAAGGGACCCAGACCTCCTGCCGACGCTCCAGGACCCCTCTCTCCCTTTTGAGGAGCGCAAGCAGGTTTTGGACGAGGTGATCCCTCCGGGGACACTGGAGCCGGTGCGCAACTTCCTTTACCTCCTCCTGGAGGACCGGTTCCTCTCCCGCCTGCCGGAGGTCCTCCGGGAGTTCCTGCGCCTTGCCAAGCCGGAAGAGGCCGGGCCGGTCGCCCAGGTGGTCACCGCCATCCCCCTGAACCCGGAGGAACAGGCGGCCCTGGAGGCTAGGCTGCGGGCCCGGTTCGGCGAAGGGTTGCGCTTCGCCTACCAGGTGGACCCCTCCATTCTGGGCGGCGTCTACGTCCAGGTGGGCGATGTGGTCATAGATGGCAGCCTGGCCGGGCGGCTGGGGCGCTTGCGGGAACAACTGACAGCCGACACGGACTGAGGGGCGCGAGGCCCTTTCTGTACAGATGGAGGTGGAGACGGTGACCCTGCGGACGGACGAGATTGCAGCGAGGCTCCGAGAGCGGATCGCCCGCTTTGAGGCCCCCTTGGAGGCCGCGGATGTCGGGCGGGTCCTGGAGGTGGGCGATGGCATCGCCCGCGTCTCCGGGCTGGCCGGGGCGATGGTGAGCGAACTCCTGGCCTTCCCCCACGGGGTCATGGGCATCGCCTTCAACCTGGAAGTGGACCAGGTGGGGGCCATCATCATGGGCGACTACACCCTGATCCAGGAGGGGGACATCGTCCGCACCACGGGCGAGATCGCCTCGGTCCCCGTGGGCGACGCCCTCATCGGGCGGGTGGTCAACGCCCTGGGCGAGCCCATTGACGGCAAAGGCCCCATCCGCACCGACAAGCGGCGCCCAGTGGAGCGCATCGCCCCCAACGTGGTCACCCGCAAGCGGGTAGACACCCCGGTGCAGACCGGCATCAAGGCCATTGACTCCATGATCCCCATCGGGCGGGGGCAGCGGGAACTCATCATCGGCGACCGGCAGACCGGGAAGACGGCTCTGGCCATTGACACCATCATCAACCAGAAGGGCAAGAACCTCATCTGCATCTACGTGGCCATCGGCCAGAAGCAGGCCCAGGTGGCCCAGGTGGTCGCCACGCTGGAGAAGTACGGAGCCATGGACCACACCATCGTCGTGGTGGCCTCGGCCTCGGAGCCGGCCGCTCTCCAGTACCTGGCCCCCTACGCTGGCTGCGCCATGGGCGAGGAATTCATGGAGCGGGGGCAGGACGCGCTCATCGTCTACGACGACCTCCTCAAGCACGCCTGGGCCTACCGCCAGGTGTCGCTCCTCCTGCGGCGGCCCCCAGGCCGGGAGGCCTTCCCAGGGGACGTCTTCTACCTGCACTCGCGCCTCCTGGAACGGGCGGCCAAACTGCACCCGGACTACGGCGGCGGCTCCCTGACCGCCCTGCCCATCATTGAGACCCAGGCTGGCGACGTCTCGGCCTACATCCCCACCAACGTCATCTCCATCACCGACGGCCAGATCTACCTGGAGAGCGACCTCTTCTACGCCGGCATCCGCCCGGCGGTGAACGCCGGCCTCTCCGTCTCCCGCGTCGGCGGGGCGGCCCAGACGAAGGCCATGAAGCAGGTGGCCGGCATGCTGCGCCTGGAGCACGCCCAGTACCGGGAACTGATGGCCTTCGCCCAGTTCGGCGCCGACCTGGACGCGGCCACCCGCGCCCAACTGGAGCGGGGGGCGCGCATCCAGGAGGTGCTGAAGCAGCCGCAGTACCAACCCCTTTCCCTGGGGCACCAGGTCTGCATCCTCTACGCCGTGGTGAACGGCCACCTGGACGACATCCCAGTCGCCGCCATCCAGCGCTTTGAGGAGGCCTTCCACCGCTTCCTGGACACCACACACCCGGAGATCCTGGAGGCCATTGAGACGGAGAAGGAGATCTCCAAGGCCACGGAGGAGGCCCTGAAGGCGGCCATCGCCGAGTTCAAGGCCCTGGGGACGTACTGACGGGCAGAGGGGTTGAGTCGCCTTGGCTACGCTTCGGGAGATCCGCCGCCGCATCCGCAGCGTGAAGAACATTTCCCAGGTGACGCGGGCCATGCAGATGGTGGCCGCGGCCAAGATGCAGCGCGCCCAGGAGCAGACCCTCGCCACCCGGCCCTACGCCGAGAAGGCCTGGGCCCTCCTCGTGCACCTGGCCTCCCAGCGCACGGGCGGGGAGCCGCTCCACCCTCTGCTCCGAGAGAGGCCGGTCCAGGCGGTGGGGATGCTCCTCATCACGGCCGACAAGGGCCTGTGCGGCGGCTACAACCACAACATCCTCCACGAGGCCCACGACTTCATTGACCGGTCGCCCTATCCGGTCCGGCTAGTGGTGGTGGGCCGGCGCGGCTGCGACTATATGGCCCGGGCGGGGATGAAGGTGGTGGCCTCCTTCACCAACATGCCCTCCCAGCCAACCCTGATGGACATCACCCCCATCTCCCACGTCCTTCTGGAGGAGTTCCTCTCCGGGGCCGTGGACCGGGTGGTCATCGCCTACACGCGGTTCGTGAACACCCTGGTGCAACGGCCGGCCATCCGCCACCTGCTGCCCATCCGCTACGCGCTGGACGCCGGGGCGGTGGGGGCTGCGGAGCGGCCGACCGAGTACATCTACGAACCGGACCCCAGGACCATCCTGGAGACGGTGGTGCCGCGCTTCACCGAAATCCAGGTCTACCAGGCCATCCTGGAGTCCACGGCCAGCGAGCATTCGGCCCGCATGGTGGCCATGCGCAACGCCACAGAGAACGCCATGGACCTGATAGACGCCCTGACCCTTGCCTACCACAGGGCCCGGCAGGCCGCCATCACGCGGGAGATGCTGGATATCGCCAGCGGAGCCGAGGCCCTGAGGCGGGCAAGGCAGATGTAGAGTGATGTAGGAGGGATGCATGACCAAGGAAGCCACAGGCCGCATCGTGCAGGTGATGGGGCCAGTCATTGACGTGGAATTCCCGGCGAGCGACCTGCCCGAGGTGTACGATGCGGTGGAGATCTACCGGGGCGAGGGGCAGGAGACCCTCATCGCCGAGGTGGAGCAACTGCTGGGCGACAACTGGGTCCGCTGCATCGCCATGGACACGACCGACGGCCTGCGGCGGGGCATGCCCGTGCGGAACACCGGTGCGCCCATCACCGTCCCCGTGGGCAAGGGGTGCCTGGGGCGCATCTTCAACGTCCTGGGGCGGCCCATAGACGGCCTGGGCCCCGTGGAGGCCGAGGCCTACTACCCCATCCACCGGCCACCCCCGCCCTTCGTGGAGCAGGTCACCGAGCCGGAGTTCTTTGAGACCGGGCTCAAGGTCATTGACCTCGTCGCCCCCTTCACCAAGGGCGGCAAGACCGGCATCTTCGGCGGCGCGGGCGTGGGGAAGACCGTCATCATCATGGAACTGATCCGCTCCATCGCCACGGAGCACGGCGGGTATTCCGTCTTCTCCGGGGTAGGCGAGCGTTCCCGCGAGGGGAACGACCTCTGGTACGAGATGCGGGAGTCCGGCGTCATTGACAAGACGGTGATGGTCTTCGGCCAGATGAACGAGCCGCCGGGCGTGCGGCTCCGCGTGGGGCTGACGGGGCTCACCATGGCCGAGTACTTCCGCGACCAGGGCCAGGATGTGCTCCTCTTCATTGACAACATCTTCCGCTTCGTCATGAGCGGGTCGGAAGTGTCGGCCCTCCTGGGGCGGATGCCCAGCGCCGTGGGCTACCAACCCACCCTCGCCACAGAGATGGGCGAACTGCAGGAGCGCATCACCTCCACCCGCCGGGGCTCCATCACCTCCATGCAGGCGGTGTACGTCCCGGCCGACGACTACACCGACCCCGCCCCGGTGGCCACCTTCGCCCACCTGGACGCCACCATCGCCCTGGAGCGCTCCATCGCCGAGCAGGGCCTCTACCCCGCGGTGGACCCCCTGGCCTCCACCTCCCGCATCTTGGACCCGCGCATCGTGGGCGAGGACCACTACCGGGTGGCGCGGGGGGTGCAGCAGGTGCTCCAGCGCTACAAGGACCTGCAGGACATCATCGCCATCCTGGGCATGGACGAACTCTCGCCCGAGGACAAACTGACGGTCGCCCGGGCGCGCAAGATCCAGCGCTTCCTCTCGCAGCCCATGTTCGTGGCCGAAGCCTTCACCGGCCGGCCTGGCAAGTACGTGCCCATCCGGGAGACGGTGCGCGGCTTCAAGATGATCCTCAGCGGCGAACTGGATGCCATCCCGGAGCAGGCCTTCTACATGCAGGGGACGATTGACGACGTGCTCAAGTCCCAGACCATCACGTTGAGCAGGGCTGAGGGGTGATATGGCCTCCCTGACGTGCGAGGTGGTGACGGCAGAACGGGTCCTCTTCTCCGGGGAGGTGGACCTGGTGCTCGCCCCGGGGATTGAGGGGCAGTTGGGCATTTTGCCGCACCATGCCCCCCTGATCACCGCGCTCCAGCCCGGGGAACTCATCGTCCGGCGAGGGGAGGAGGAGGTCATCTTCGCCGTGGGCGGAGGCTTCCTGGAGGTCGTCCACAACAAAGTCACCATCTTGGCGGATTCTGCGGAGCGCGCCGAGGAGATAGACGTGGAGAGGGCCCTGGCGGCCAAGAAGCGGGCGGAAGAGCGGTTGGCCCAGAGGCGTGCCGAGGACGTAGACCACGCCCGCGCCGAAGCCGCCCTGCGCCGGGCCATGGCCCGCCTGCGGGTGGCGGAGCACGCCAAACGGCGCAGGACCCACTCCTGCCCCCATGAGGAGTAACCGGGCTTTCGCCCTTTCTCTGGAGGAACGTCGTTGTTTGAGAAACGGATTGGCATTGACCTCGGGACGGTCAACGTCCTGGTCTACGTGAAGGGCCGGGGCATCGTCCTCATGGAGCCCTCCCTGGTGGCCATCTCCACCCGGGACAACCGGATCGTGGCCGTGGGGACCGAGGCGGAGACCATGGTGGGGCGGACCCCCGAGAGCATTGAGGTCGCCCGGCCCCTGCGGGATGGCGTCATCGCCGACTACGTGGTCACGGAGGCGATGCTGCGCTACTTTATAGAGAAGGTCTGCGGGCGCTTCCGGCTTTTCAAGCCGGTGGTCATGCTCAGCATCCCGGTGGGGGTCACCAGCGTGGAGAGCCGGGCCGTCCGCGATGCCGCGCTGCAGGCTGGGGCGCGGGAGGCCTACCTCATCCCCGAGCCCCTGGCCGCGGCCTACGGCGCGGGCATGCCCATCGGCACCCCCTCCGGCAACATGGTGGTGGACATCGGCGGCGGGACAAGCGAAGCAGCCGTCATCTCCATGTACGACATCGTCGTCTCCGGCTCCGTGCGCATCGGCGGCAACAAGATTGACGAGGCCATCGTCAACTACATCCGCCGCAAGTACAACCTGCTGGTGGGGGAAAAGACGGCCGAGGCCATCAAGATCCAGATCGGGAGCGCCCTGCCCCTGGCCGAGGAGATGCGCATGGAGGTGCGGGGGCGGGACCAGGTCTCGGGCCTGCCCCGGACCATCACCCTCACCTCCGGGGAGGTCACGGAGGCCATCGCCGAGCCCCTGGCCAACATCGTCGGGGTGGTGCGCGCCGTCCTGGGCAAGACGCCCCCGGAACTGGCCGCCGACATCATTGACCGGGGCATGATGCTCACGGGGGGCGGCGCGCTCCTGCGCAACATGGACCGTCTCCTGACGAAGGAAACGGGGGTGCCCTGCTACGTGGCCGAGAACGCCCTGGCCTGCGTGGCCATCGGGGCAGGCAAGGCCCTGGAGAACTACCACATCATGCACCGGACCCTGCTGGCCGAGGAGGCGTAAGGGCAGGCGCCCATGCCTGCCGCGGGGCGCGCTTTCCGGCGCATCGTTCCACATCATGGGGGAAGGGCAACTGACTGCCCGAAGGCCGCTTGGGTAGGGACGATCCCTGAATCGCCCCTACCCAAGCGGGTTTAAGTCACGGCCCGCCTTTTTTTTACTCGTCGTCCAGGTAGAAGGTCATCCGCTGGAGGTGCACGACGGGGTCCACGTACTGGACCTGGACCCCTTCCGGCACGTTGAGGGTGATGGGGGCGTAGTTCAGGATGGCCCGGACGCCCCCGGCGACGAGTTCGTCCGCCACGGCCTGGGCCCCGGAGGCCGGCACAGCGATAATGGCCACCTTCAGCCGCTCCCGGGCGATGACCTCCCGCAGGTGCGCGCTGTCCTGGATGGTGAGCCCAGCCATGGTCTGGCCGATCTTCTTGGGGTCGTTGTCAAAGACGGCGACGATGCGGAACCCTTCCGGCGGGAAGCCGGCGTAGTTGGCGAGGGCATGGCCCAGGTCGCCAGCCCCCACCAGGGCGACTGGCCATTCCCGGTCCACGTGGAGGATCCTCCGCAGTTGTTGCATGAGGTAGCCGATCTCGTACCCCATCCCCTGCCGGCCGAACTCCCCGAAGTAGGAAAGGTCCTTGCGGATCTGGGCCGAGGTGGTCCCCAGCCGCTGGGCCAGTTCTTGGGACGACGTGACCACCTTGCCCTCCTGCGCCATGTGCTGGAGGGCCCTCAGGTAGACCGGCAGCCGGCTCACCACGATGCGGGGCACTGGTTTCTGCGAGGCCATGATCTGTTCCTCCTGTCCCGGGGTATCCTAGGCGCGCGGCGCGGGACGAGCGCTTCAGCATCATATTACCATACATCATTGTTGTAAGCAACTTGTCGCGCCTCAGGCCAGGGCTTTTTCGGAATGCGCGGGCACAGGCCTCTCCCCAGCCCCCGCTGCCTGCGGCGGCACCTCCTTCCCCACCGGCAAGGGGCTAGCAGATGCGCGGCAGTTGCGCCCCGGCCAGCATCTCCACCACCCGCCGCGCCCCGAAGGGGGTCCGCAGGACCACCCGCCGCGGGTGCTCCTCCGTCACCCGGCCGATGTGCGCCGCCTCCCGGCCCAAGGGGTGGGCCCGCAGGGCCGCCAGCGCCCTTTCCGCCGCCTCTGGGGCGACGGCGACGAGCACCTTCCCCTCGTTGGCCACGTAGAGGGGGTCCAGGCCCAGGAACTCGCAGGCGGCCCGCACCTCTTCCCGCACGGGGATCGCCGCCTCTTCCGCCTCTATCCCCACGCCAGCAGCCTGGGCCCACTCGTTGAGGGTGGTCGCCAGCCCGCCGCGGGTCGGGTCCCGCATGCAGCGCACTGCACTCCCGCAGGCGGAGAGCACCCCCTGGATGAGGCCGTTGAGGGGGGCGCAGTCGCTCACAAGGGCTGATTGGAAGGCGAGCCCCTCCCGCTGCATCATCACCGCCATGCCGTGATCGCCGATGGTGCCGCTCACCAGGAGCACGTCGCCCGGGCGGAGGTTCTGGGGCGTGAGGCAGAGGTCCTCTGGCACGAGGCCGATCCCCGCCGTGTTGATGAAGAGGCCGTCCGCCGAGCCGTGGTCCACCACTTTGGTGTCGCCGGCCACCACCTCCACCCCCGCGGCACGGGCTGTCTCAGCCATGGAGGCTACCACCCGCTCCAGCGTCTCCAAGGGGAGCCCCTCCTCCAGGATGAACCCCGCGCTCAGGTAGAGGGGGCGCGCGCCGGACACCGCCAGGTCGTTGACCGTGCCGCACACCGCCAGTTTGCCGATGTCCCCGCCCGGGAAGAAGAGGGGCGAGATGACGTAGGAATCGGTGGTGAAGGCCAGGCGCGTGCCAGGGAGGGTCAGCGTGGCCGCGTCGTCCAGCGAGGCCAGGACCGGGTTGCGGAAATGGCGCAGGAAGACCTCCTGCACGAGTTCGTGGCTGAGTTGCCCCCCTGACCCGTGGGCCAGGAGCACGGTGCGCGACCTTTCTGCCACAGGTTGCCCTCCCCGAGGTCCAGACCGAACTTCAACCCCTTGCGGCGTCCCCCTCCGCAGGGGGCCAGGTCAGCCCTGGCCGTACTGGTAGTACGCGGCGCAGGCCCCCTCCGCACTGACCATGCACGGGCCCACCGGCGTCTGCGGCGTGCAAGCCCGCCGGAAGAGGGGGCATTCCGGCGGTTCCAGCACTCCCCGCAGGACCTCCCCGCAGCGGCACCCCTTGGGCTCTGGCGCTGGCGCAACCTCCACCGGGAAGGCCTGGGCCGCGTCCCGGTGGGCGAATGCCGGGCGCAGCGCAAGGCCGCTCGCCGGGATGGCGCCGAACCCCCGCCAATCCGCCTCCGCCACAGTGAAGACGCGGCCCATGACCTCCTGCGCCGTGGGGTTCCCCTCCTCGCGCACGCTGCGGCCGTAGGCGTTGGCCACCTCGGCGCGGCCATCCTCCGCCATCTCCACCAGGGCAGCGATGGCCTGCAGGAGGTCCAGGGGCTCAAAGCCGGCCACCGCGCACCCCACTCCGTACTCCTCCGGCAGGAAGCGCCAGGCCCGTGCCCCGATGACGGTCGTCACGTGTCCTGGCCCGAGGATGCCATCCAGGTGGACCTCGCCCGCGTCCAGGATGGCCCGCATGGCCGGCGGCGTCAGTTTGTGGACGCTCAGGACGTAGAAATTGGGCACCCCCTCCGCCTCGGCCTGGAGGAGGGTGGCCGCGACGGCCGGGGCCGTGGTCTCAAACCCCACCCCCAGGAAGACGACCGGCCGCTCTGGGTGCCGTCGGGCCAGGTCCAGCGCGTCCAAGGGGGAGTAGACGATGCGCACGTCGGCCCCCTGGGCCTTGGCCTCCTGGAGGCTCCCGTGGCTTCCCGGCACGCGCACCATGTCGCCAAAGGTGGCCAGGATCACCCCGGGCACGTGGGCCAGGGCGATGGCCCGGTCCAGGTCCGCGGCGGAGGTCACGCAGACCGGGCAACCCGGCCCCGAGCGCAGGCGCACCGTGGGCGGGAGCATCTGCCGCAGCCCGAAGCGGAGGATGGCGTGGGTGTGGCCGCCGCAGAACTCCATGAACTGGACTGGCCGCGTGCTGCGGCGGGCGATGCGGTCCAGGAGGCGCTGGGCCGCCGCCGGGTCGCGGAACTCGTCCACGTACTTCACCGCTCGCCCTCTTCCCCGGCGTCCTCCAGGGCCGCGATCTCGGCGAAGAGGCGCAGCGACTCCTGGGCCTCTTCCTCGTTCAGGACGCTGATGGCGAAGCCGGTGTGGACGATGACGTAGTCGCCCACCTGGGCCTCCGGGGTCAGGGCCAGGCTGACGGTGCGGCGCACGCCGCCCATCTCCACCTCGGCCATGAGCCCCTCAATGGCCTTGATCTGTGCAGGGATAGCCAGGCACATGTGCTCTTCTCCTCGGGATCGGGCAGGGGGTCACGGGGACGCGCCGCCGGCCCACCCGGCGATGGCGGCCTGCCCCAGGCTCACGCCCCCGTCGTTGGCCGGGACCTGTCGGTGCAGGAGGACCCGGAAGCCCGCTTTCTCCAGGGCCGGCACCGTGAGCTGCAAGAGGAGGCGGTTCTGGTAGCAGCCGCCGCTCAGGGCCACGGTGCGCAGGCCCGTCTCCCGGGCGACCCACTGGCAGGCTGCGAGGGTCATTTCGGCCACCGTGCGGTGGAAGCGCCAGGCCACCTCCGCCGCGGGCCGCCCCGCCGCGGCTTCCGCCCGGAGGGCCGCCCAGAGGTCCCCCAGGCGCACCACGGCAACCCCATCTACCTCATCCATGTGGAAGGGATAGGGTGGAAGGTTTCCCGCCCCTCCAAAGCCGTGTGCCAGCATCTCCAGTTCCACGGCGGCCTGGGCCTCGTAGGTGATGCGGGTGCAGACCCCCAGGAGAGCCGACACGGCGTCAAACAACCTGCCCATGGACGACGTGAGGGGGCAGTGGACGCGCCGCTCCAGTTGGGCTCGGAGGAGGTCCCGCAGGGCTGGGGGGACATCCCCGGGCACGGCCTCTTCGGGGAACTCGCCCAGGAGGGCGTGGGTGTAGGCCACGGCGATGCGCCAGGGCTCCCGCGTGGCCGCGTCGCCGCCCGGCAGGGGCAGGTACTCCAGGTGGGCGGCCCGCCGGAAGCCGCGGTAGTCCGCCACCAGCCACTCGCCGCCCCAGATGCGCCCATCCAGGCCGTAGCCCGTCCCGTCCAGGGCCACGCCGATGGTTGGGCCAGCCTCCGGGGGCCAGGCGCTGTCCGCCAGGCACGCGGCGATGTGGGCATGGTGGTGCTGGACCGGCACGGCTTCCAGCCGTCCGTCGCCGGCCAGCCGCTCCTGGGCGTAGCGGGTGGCCAGGTAGTCCGGGTGCA
>Ga0272449_1001910_pt1 | contig 20261 bp, 20 predicted proteins | sample YNPCB0241_FD_198679 | JGI IMG/M metagenome (GOLD analysis project Ga0272449, IMG submission 198679) | Hot spring sediment microbial communities from Yellowstone National Park, WY, United States - YNP-CB-024-1 | ecosystem: Environmental > Aquatic > Thermal springs > Hot (42-90C) > Sediment... | reverse complement strand
AACTTTATCTGATGCATTTGCAAGGGTATGAATTTCTTTATCTGAAAGGTTGCTAAGCTTAGCTTTTATTTCAGCTTCTGATAAGCCAAAGGCTTTAAGCTTTTCCTGAACAATTTTGTTTTCAAGAGCACGTTGAATTTTCTCAATTTCCATATCTCGTATTGATAGGGAAGAAGTATTGTCTGGAGATATAACGGAATAAACCATTCCAGCAATGCCTGGTGATGTATAAAAAATGGATAGATATATTGCCATAAGAATTGTTAAAAAGGGCATTTTAAATCTTTTAAACATAATCTACCTCCTCTTTTTTTTCAAATTATAACAAAAGTGTAAAAATATTCAAGAAATAGAAAATAATAACATTAATACTCGCAGATATGTTTTGTTTTATAACCCATGACAAATTTAAGGCTTTTTAAAAAATCTTTTACTACTTTTTCAGAAAAGTTGTCCTTTTCATATTTTTTTTTTGCTTTGTTATAAGATATTAACGTCCCCTCCTTTAAAAGGGTAGTCATGATTGTTTTATCAACACTATATTTTAGACTATCTGTAAGTTCGAAGATATTTGTATCCTTACCTATAAAGTCAATGTGTTTTTTTACAAAATTGATGAACCTAGTAAGTTTTATTAAGGTTATTATCTCTTTTCTGCCATATGTGTTGTTAACAGGAAATATTGCACTGGAACGGGCATATTTAAAATCAAAATTTTTATAGTTAGTAAGATAGTCATAAAATGCTCTACTTCCTGGTGAAAGGTAAAAAATGCTTGGTCCTAATAATACTTTTTTTTCGGAGAGATAAATGATTGTTTTTATAATGTGTTCTAAATTTTGTTGTGGGAGACCAATAATAAAGTGAGTCTCAATGGGAATGTTTGTTTCTATAAACTTATCTAAGATTATGTTAAAGTCTTTAAATTGAGCTCTATTTATATCTTTTTGGATACTTTCATTTGCATCTACGAGGGATATGTTTATACGTTGAAATCCTGATTCCTTTAACAATCTTTGAGTTATAGTGTGTATTTTAGGGACTATGCCATTCATTGCTGTTATATTAATTTTTTTTGTTTTTAACCATGACAAAAGTTCAGTTATATTTTTTGATGTAAGATCAAGGTAGTCATCTTCAAAATCAATGGTATCAAATCCTGCTTGGATGAGTTTTTCTATATCTTTCTTAACGTTGTTTATGTTGTAAAGGTTGAACTTAGTTTTTGGTTTACCACAAAAATAGCAACTATAGCAACATCCTTTACTAGTTAATACTGGCGCTACAAAACCTTTTCCGTAGGGATAGTTTTCTTTGGGGATAAGTTCCCTTTTTAAGTTTAATTCGTTTGTGGTATTTGAAAAAATCTCTGATATTACAATATCACCATCTTGTTTATAACAAACACCTGGAATGTTTGAAACAGGTTTTTTTTTCATAAGGTTTTCTACAAGCAACCTAAATGGTTCTTCACCATCTCCTCTTATTACAAAGTCTATACAGAAATGTTTCAGGACTTCTTCTGGGAAAAGTGTTGGGTGGTTACCGCCTACAATAATTTTGGTGTCGCTTTTTATACTTTTGACTATATATGCTACTTCAAGGGCTTCATTGAAATATGTTGAAAATAGACAGCTAATACCAACAATATCTGGCTTTTTTTCAATAATGATTTTTTTTATTTCTTCCCTTCTTTTCCCAAAGCGGTAGTATCTATGGAAAGTGGCAAAAGGAGAATAGTTTTGCGTATAATATTCTTCGAGTTCTGGGAAAGCAGGTTTAATTGGTATAGGCTTTTTACACTGTCTTGAATCAATTATTTCAACATCGCAGATATCGTAAAGTTTAGAGGCGATAAACAAAAGCCCTAAAGGGTAATTTCTTATTGGTGTTGTATAGTAGTCCTCAATAGGTGGCTGGATGAGTAGAACTTTCATATCTTTTCATAATATAAAATAACACCTTTAGGCATTTAATCAAAATAAAATTGCTATTATAATAATTATTATGTCTCAAAAATTTAAATTATCTACAAGTTTTACACCGCGAGGTGACCAGCCTCAAGCAATAAAGGAGCTTACCGATGGCATAAAAATAGGCTTAAAACATCAAGTACTTCTTGGCGTTACTGGTTCTGGTAAAACCTTTACAATGGCAAATGTCATTAATAATGTTCAAAAACCAACGCTAATCATTGCTCCGAATAAGACTTTAGCAGCACAGCTTTTTTTTGAGTTTAAAGAGCTTTTTCCTGAAAACGCAGTTGAATACTTTGTAAGCTATTACGATTACTACCAGCCAGAGGCTTATATTCCGGAGACAGATCTGTACATCGAGAAGGATTCTTCCATAAATGAGGAGATTGATAAATTAAGGCACAGAGCAACTTACTCGCTTTTGGAAAGAAGAGATGTAATTATTGTAGCATCTGTATCTTGTATATATGGAATTGGGTCTCCCATTAATTATTCAACGATGCATTTGAAGCTAAAAATTGGAGATACTACTGAGCAAAGGGTAGTAATGAGAGAACTGATAAAAATTCAATATGCAAGGAATGATTACGACTTTTACAGAGGAACTTTTAGAGTGAGAGGGGATGTCCTTGAGATTTTTCCAGCACATGAAGACAAGATTGCTTATAGGATTGAGTTTTTTGATGATGTAATTGAAAATATATATAGTTTTGAACCTGTCACTGGGGAAATTTTTGAGAAGCTACCTTATATTGATATTTATCCTGCAAGTCATTATGTCACACCAGAAGAGCAGTTAAAAAGAGCAATCAAATTGATAAGGGAAGAATTAAAAGAGAGACTTGATGAATTAGAAAAAAATAATAAACTTCTTGAAGCTCAGAGGCTAAAACAAAGAACACTTTATGATATAGAAATGTTAGAAGAAATGGGTTACTGTAAAGGTATAGAGAATTATTCGAGACATCTTGATGGTAGGCCTAAAGGTGCTCCCCCATTTACTCTTCTTGATTATTTTCCAAAAGATTTTTTACTGATTATTGATGAATCACACTTAACTATCCCTCAAATAAGAGGTATGTATGAGGGAGACCGTTCAAGAAAGGAAACACTTGTTGAATATGGTTTTAGATTACCTTCTGCTCTTGATAACCGTCCCCTTACTTTTAAAGAGTTTGAAGCAAGGGTGAACCAAGTTATTTATGTTTCAGCAACACCAGGGCCATACGAACGGGAAAAAGCTGAGAATATTGTAGAACAGATTATAAGACCTACTGGTCTTGTAGATCCAGAAATAATAGTTAAACCTGCAAAAAACCAAGTAGAAGACCTGCTAAAAGAAATACATAAGGCAGTAGAATCAAAGGAAAGAGTACTGGTAACAACACTAACAAAGAGAATGGCAGAAGACCTAACCTCTTACTTAACAACGCAGGGTATTAAAACAAAATATCTCCATTCAGATATTGATACAATAGAAAGGGTTAAAATAATAAAAGAACTTAGAAAGGGCGAATATGATGTCCTTGTAGGTATTAACCTTTTAAGGGAAGGGCTTGATATACCTGAAGTTGCTTTAGTTGCTATTCTTGATGCAGATAAAGAAGGGTTTTTACGTTCTGAAATATCTTTAATTCAAACATGTGGAAGAGCTGCAAGGAATGTAAATGGGAGAGTAATATTCTATGCTGATAAGATGACAAAAGCCATGGAGGGAGCCATTTCTGAAGCTAAGCGTAGGCGAGAAAAACAGCTTTTTTATAATCAGCAAAATAATATAACTCCTGAAACAATAAAGAAGAATATACATGAGGATTTTGGAATACTTTGCGAAAAGGATTATTACACTGTTCCTGTTGAAGAACCTGTAAGTCTTGAATATCTAAGTGAAGAAGCATTAGAAAAGGTTATTAAAAAGTTAGAAAGGGAGATGAAGAAGGCTGCAAAACAATTACAGTTTGAAAAAGCCGCTAAGATAAGAGATGAGATAAAAGCACTTCTTGAGAAGGCAGTAATTGGGGCTTAGCAAATGTTGTATTTTCCTTTTCTTAATTCTTCACAGAAATGGGCCATATCAGCAAGTTCTTTCTCTATTAGTTCAACAATTTTTTTAGCTATGTCCATTGTTTTAATGCCTTTATGGGGTATTATCTTTGCAGTGGTAATTTCAGGTTGGTTAATAGGTTTGCCTATCGTACTTACTATATAAACATAAACCTCTTTTAGCCCTTCAATTTTTTGGTGTATCTTTTTTGCTAAATGATGAGCAAAGACATTATAAATTTTACCGACGTGACTTACAGGATTTTTACCAGCAGATGCTTCCATGCCCATAGGTCTTGTAATTGAAATTAAACCATTTACCCTATTACCTCTACCAACCTGTCCTGAGTCAGCATCCTCCAAAGATGTACCTAATAAAGAGAGATATACACCTTTTTCTTCTTTTCCTTTCTCATCAAGAGTGTTTAACTGTATATTAATCTGAAAAGAGCTAGAATATTTTCTTAAATATTTTTTTATTACATTTGTAACCTTTTCCTTTCTTTCAAAATATTCCTCTTCACTATGAATCAACTCAGCAAGAAAAGGCATGGCAATAGTTAAATTAAGCTCATCGCCTTTTCTTAAAGCCATGATTTTTACATCTTCACCTGTTTCAGGATATAAAGTCTTAAAGTTTTCCGAATTAAGATATTTTTCTAAATCTAAAACAATTTTTTCAGTGGGCGTAAGGGGATAAAAACCAACCGCTGCAGAAGTGTCATTTGCAGGCATTAATTTACTTTCTGAATCGAAAATGCTCATAAGTTGTGTTGAGCCTTTAGACAATACATTTTTGAATACAATATGTTTTTCAGGGTCAATAAATCTAATATTTTCACGAAACCATTTTTTTGTGGTTTCAACAATAATCTCATCTATCTTAATTTTTTTCTTATTTACTTCTAATGTAGCTCTATCACCGATCATTAATTCTATTGGTTTTAAAACATTGCCACCACCAAAATGTTTTTCAACTTTTCCTGCACAGAAAAGGGCTTTGTCGATGTTGTAATGTAATATTTTGCCAAAAGTTTTCAAGTATTCATTGTTTAGTCCAATAGATATAGCTTCAACAACAGAGTCGCAGATAGTATCAGGATGCCCTTTGCCTTTTCTTTCCACTATTTCGACAAATTGTTCAGATGCAGTATTTCCTATTGTTGATTCAACAAAAATCATAAAAAAATAGTAACATAAAAAAATTATTTGGCAAATACTTAATCTTAACATTGTGTATTGTGACAACTTTTTGATAATATTAACTTTATGGAAAAATATTTTTATAAGGATGCTCCACAGGCATGTGGAGTTTATTTAATGAAAGATAGTGATGGCAATGTAATTTATGTAGGTAAGGCAAAGAACTTAAAAAAAAGGCTTACTTCATATTTCAAAAATAGTGAAAAAAGATACCAAATAGGATTTTTGCTAAAAAAACTTGACCATATAGAGTACATTATTACTAACAATGAGAAAGAAGCACTTATACTTGAGAACAACCTAATTAAAAAATTCAATCCTCGCTATAATATCCAGCTTAAAGATGATAAAAACTATCTTTGTATAAAAATTGATATAAAAAAACCATTTCCAAAAATTGAGTTTGTAAGACGTATTGAAGACAAAGATGCTCTTTATTTTGGACCATATCCATCTGCAAGAAAAATAAGGGAAATTATAGCAAATTTGCATAAAATCTTTCCTTTAAGAAAGTGTAATGATACCACTTTTAATAAGCGAACTGTACCATGCCTTTATTTTGAACTGGGACAATGTATAGCACCCTGCGTAGATAAGGAACATAAAAAAGAGGAATATAAAAACATTCTCAATAATGTAATTTTGTTTTTAGAAGGCACAAAAACTAATAAAATTAAGAATTTGTTAAAAAAAGAGATGTGGTTGGCATCGGAAAGACAGGATTTTGAAAAAGCAGCTTTTATAAGGGATACCCTTTATGGCATTGACGAATTTCTAAAATCGCAGGGTATACAAAGCAGTTACTTGAAAAATATTGATGTAATAGGAACTTTTGATGCCCTTGACAATTTAAACGTTTCTATCCTTTACATTAGGGGTGGTAAGCTTATCCACAAAAAAGATTTTACATTGAAAAAGCCTGTTTCAAAGGAAGAGTCTTTGGAAGCATTTATTGTAAGCTATTATCAAGGCAATGTAATAATTCCTGATGAAATTATTGTTGAAGAGAGCATCGAAAACAAACAAGAAATAGAGCAAATTTTAAGGAATATAAAAGGGAAAAAGGTCAAAATAAAACACCCTTACAACAAACAAACAGAACAGTTGATGAGAATGGCAAAATTAAATGCATCAAGCTTTTCTCCACAATCTCAGGACAGTTTAGTAGTTATTAAGAATACCTTTGGTTTACCTAAAATACCAGAAAGGATTGAGTGTTATGATGCTACACATCTTCATGGGCTAAAAAATGCCTGTGTTATGGTTGTATTTGAAAATGGAGGTTTAGCTAAAGAGGCATATAGGATTTTTAATATTTCAGAAAAAGGATTTGATGATTATAAAGCTCTTTATGAAGCACTCCGTAGAAGGCTTGAACATAAAGAATGGAAGTTTCCCGATATCATAGTTTTAGATGGAGGAAAAGGCCAGCTTTCTGTTGGAAAGAAAGTATTAGAGGATATGAACATTAGTGATATATTCTTAATGGCGATTGCAAAAGATGAAAAGAACTCCATATATATTGTTGGCAGGAAAAATCCTCTTATCCTAAAGGATAATAACCAAGGACTAAAACTCTTGTTGAAATTAAGGGAAGAGGCACATCGATTTGCCAATATGCATCTCAAAAGAAGATTGAAAAAGTATTTTTATGAATAATTGTCTTGAAATATCAAAAATTTGTTTTAATAAAATTTTGATTAAAGTTATAATTGTGAAATATGAGCTTGGTAGGTAGATTAGAAGATTTAGGACTTGGAGAAATACTACAGATAGTTGCATTGAGTGGTAAATCAGGTATTCTCCATATAACAAGCAAAAAAAGGGAAGGAAAGATATATTTTTATAAAGGCAAAGTAGTAACAGCCTACTCAGATGCATATAAAGTCAATCTGGGGGAGTTACTTGTTCATAAAGGCTATATTACACCTGAGATTCTAGAAAAAGCTCTTGAGTTTCAAAACAAAACCGATAAAAAAGCTAAACTTGGTGCTATTTTAATCAATCATTTTAACATACCAAAAGAAAAGATAGAGGAATGTGTTACAGAGCTGATTGAAAAAGCTGTTTTTAGTCTTTTCTACTGGCTCGAGGGTGAGTTTAGGTTTGAGCTTACTGATGATGTAGTGGAAGATCAGCTTTGCGTTGATTTACTTCAATATGACCTTACTAAATCACGAGGGTTAAATCCGCAGTTTCTTGCTATGGAAGGGTCTCGTTTACTTGATGAGGGACAGCTTGAAAACGTTATTAAAGAAAGTGAACAAATAAAACCTATTGTTATAGAAAAAGAAGAGAAAGAAGCTGCGAAGGCTATAGAACCTTATTTGCTCTATATTGATGACAATCCTTTCTTTTTAAACCTTTTTCAAAAGACCCTTGAAAAAAAATTTAAAATAGAAGTAGCAAATGGAATAGAAAAGGGATTTGAAGCGTATAAAAGGCTTAAAAATGAAGATAAAAATCCATTTGTACTTGTCTCCCTTTATATGAGAAAACCTGATGGTAGTGGTATTTTAGGTGGGTTTGATTTAGTTCAAAGAATATATGATGAAGGCTATAGGAGGCTTATTGTTGTCAGTGAATATGCTTTGCCAGAAATAGAAGAAAAACTCAAACTTTTGAACATAAACGTAATAAAGAAACCAAAAAGAAGTGAGATTACTAAAGAGAATGTATCAGAGCAAGTAGATTTTTTTATAAAAACCCTGCAAGCTACATTAAAAGAGTTTGATGACTCCAATATAGACACATCTATATCACAGTGGGATAAGGAAATTAAAGATGAATTTGAGATAGAGGAAAATAAAAGTAACATTGTCACAACCCCAGGTTTAACGATTTTAAAATCGATGATAGCAGAATTGAGTCAGGTTTCTACGGGTAACGAAATAATATTACTCATATTAAGATTAGCAAGTGAGATTATGCCAAGGGGGGTTCTGCTTGCAGTAAAAACAAATACGCTTCATGGCCTTGGGCAGTTTGGGCTTGAAGGTTTTATTGACCAACCGCAAAAAACGATTAGGAATTTAGTTTTACCTTTAAAAGGTTTTTTCAATGATATTGTAAATAACAATTTACCATTTAAAAGCACGCCTCCTCAAAATGATGAGGTTTATCAACTTTTTTTAGAAAGAATAGGTGGTAAGATACCAACTGAAATCTTTCTTGCCCCAATAATTTCTTCTGGAAAAACAGTAGCAATTTTTTATGGTGATAATCTACCTGAAAAAGAGCCAATTAGAGATACAGATGCATTAGAAATCTTTCTTACTCAAGCAGGGTTGACCATGGAAAGGCTTCTACTTGAAAAAAAAGCAAAAGAGGAGCAAAATTAGCTATGGAAGAGCGCAAAACGATTCTTATAGTTGACGACTCAAATGCAATGAGAGCTTTTATAATATCAGGATTAGAAGAGCTTGGTGATTTTAACTTTAAAGAAGCCCGTACTGGTTTTGAAGCACTGAAAGAACTGCCAAGAGGTAATTATGTTCTTATTATTTCTGATGTTAACATGCCTGATATTAATGGATTGGAACTTTTGAATTTTATCAAGACATCGGAACAATATAAAAAAATCCCTGTTCTCATGATTTCTACAGAAACGAAAGAAGAAGATTTGCAAAGGGCGCTTTCTATGGGAGCTGATGACTATTTGACAAAACCTTTTGATATAAAGACCTTACAGAAAAAAGTTAAAAAACTTCTTGGAAATTAGTTATGGTTGAAAATAAAGCACTGATGGAATTTATCGCTGAAGCTGAAGAGTTAACAGAAAATATCGAGAAGAAGTTACTTGAGTTAAGAGATATTATTAATAGTGGTGGAGAATCACCTGACTTAATCAATTCTTTGTTTCGAGACTTCCATTCTCTTAAAGGCATTTCTGGTATGTTTGGTTTTTCCAATTTATCTAAATTAGCCCACCAGCTTGAAAATTTTTTAGATAAAATTCGCCTTGGTAAGGTAAATCTTGATGATGATGTGATAGAGGTTCTAATAGATGGTAAGGATATAATGCGTGAAATGATCGCTAAAATAATGGATAGTAATAGCGATGAGTATAATATTGAAAGCTTTCTTGAAAACATAAGTATCATTTTTGCTCGGCAAGAACAAGTTTCTGCTAGTGAAAAAGTTCCAGGTATTGTTGAAGAAATTTTACAGGTTTTGACTGAATATGAAGAACACAGATTGAGAGAGAACATCAAAAAAGGCAAAAATATATATAGTCTTAGTTTTCGTTTTACCCTTGAGGAGTTTGATGAAAAATTGTATGAAGTTACTAATATTCTTAAAACCAAAGGAGAGGTAATAAGTAATTTACCAAAACCTTCAGATGAGCCAGGAAAAATTGTATTTACTGTTGTATATGCAACTGATTTAAAAGAAAAGGACATTCCTATTGCCGGCATGTACGAATACGAGATTAAACCTTTAACGGAGCAGCAAAATGCTTTAAATATTGGTTTTGATAAAAAAGAGCAGGTAATTCAAGAATCTCAAAAAACACAATTAAAAAGCATAAGTAACACTGTTAGGGTTGATATATCAAAGCTAGATAGTGTTATGAATATAGTTGGTGAGCTTGTAACACAGAAAACTGAACTTATTAGGTTGATGGAGAATGTAAAGAAATGCTTAGACAATGAAGAATTAGTAATGGGGCTATCAAAAATTACAAATGCTATGGAAAAGAAGATTAATGAACTACAGGAATCTGTAATGTCAATAAGGATGGTCCCATTGAGTCAACTCTTTGATAAATTAGAGAGAAATTTAAAAAAGATATCCCATGATTTGGGAAAAGAAATTAAAGTTGTAATACATGGTGGCGATACCGAGCTCGATAAATATATTATGGAAGAATTAGCTGATCCACTAATGCACATCATTAGAAATGCCATAGATCACGGCATAGAGTCAGCCGAAGAAAGAACTGCTCTTGGAAAACCGCCGTATGGTCAGGTTACATTTAATGCCTATCAAAAGGGAAGTTATGTTTTTATTGAAATTTCCGATGATGGCAGAGGTATAGATATTAACAAAATAAGAAAGAAACTCATAGAGACAGGTAGATTGAGCCCAGAACAAGAAGTAAGTGAAGAGTACCTATTGCAAGCAATTTTTTCTCCAGGCTTTAGTACAAAAGATAAAGCAACTGAGCTATCAGGTAGAGGTGTGGGTCTTGATGTGGTGAAAAATAATTTGGCTAAATTAAGAGGGCTTGTAGATGTGAAAACAGAGGTTGGTAAAGGCACAACTTTCATACTAACCCTACCCTTAACTCTCATAATTGTTAGGGCAATAATTCTAAAGACCAGTGGTAAGGTATTTGCGTTACCTATAAATGCTGTGGACGAAGTAGTTGAGATTGATAAAAGCAATATAATGAAGATTTCAGATGAAAATGTTTACAACTTAAGAAATATACCATTGCCTATTTTCTATCTTGAGCATATTTTTGAATTTGGTACTCAGCCTGAAGAGTTAAAGTATATGATAGTTGTAAAGGTAGGTGAAAAAAAAGCAGGAATGATTGTTTCAGAAATTTTAGGCCATGGTGATATTGTTATTAAGTCTCTTGGTAAATACATAAAAGTAAATGGTATTGCAGGAGCAACCCAGATTGGTAGAGGTAAAACAGTACTGGTTTTAGACCCTTCAGGGCTTATTAGTTCTATAGCAAAGGTGTGATATGCTTGAGTTCTTTGGGTTAAAAGAGAAACCTTTTTCAAAAACACCCGATCCAAAATTCATCTATCTTTCTCAGAAGCATAAGGAAGCGCTCGCAAGGATGCTATATGGTGCTGAAGAAAAAGAAATTATTGTTATAACTGGAGATATCGGTTGCGGCAAAACAACCTTGTCAAGAAAGCTATTAGATGAACTCGATGAAGAAACCTTTGTACCTGCTGTAATAATAAACCCTAGGGGAAGTGCAGGTAATTTTTTGAGAAATATTGTAAAGCTTTTTTCCAAAAAGGAGCCCAAGTATTATAAAAAGGACCTCATGGAGCAGATATATGAAATTCTTTATAATTTCTATGAACAAGGCAAGGTGCCAGTATTAATAATTGACGAAGCTCAGTTGATATCATATAAAGAGGTTTTTGAAGAAATAAGGTTGATAACGAACTTTCAGATGGATGATGAAAACCTAATCTCAATCATTCTTCTTGGGCAACCGGAGCTTAAACAAAAACTAAAAAGAGGTAACTGGGAAGCTTTTAGGCAAAGGGTTGGTTTTTTTTATCATATAGGCCCTTTAGATTTAGAAGATACAAAAAAATATTTAGAGCACAGGTTTAAAGTTGCAGGTGGTAACTATATGCCTTTTACTGATGAAGCAGTGGAAATTATTTATAGTGATTCAAAGGGGATACCAAGGGTTATAAACCACTTAGCTCAAAACTCTTTGTTAGTTGCTTTTGATAGGGGTTCAAGATATATTGATAAAGAAATAGCTTTAGAAGCTTCTAAAGAATACAATGAATGGAGTTAAGAATTGAATATAGCGGAGATCAGGAAAAAGAAGAAAAAATTAAAGGAAAAAACAAAAGAAGAAGTAGTAATTGAGAAAGAGAAGGTTGAGGAACCTTATTTAAATACTACCCTCCCTGTTCCTCAAAACCAGGAAACTTTACCAAAGGTGACTTTAACTACCGATGAAAATATAGGTTTTATCGATGAAGATGCGTTCTATGCAACAATAAATAGAGCAATAGAAGTAAAAGAGCAAAAAGAGTTTTTATGTTTCCTTCTGGGAGATGAAGAATATGCAATAGGCATTGAACTTACAAGAGAGGTTTTAAAATATAGAGAGATAACTGAGGTTCCAAAAACCTCAGAAATAATCCTTGGCATTGTTGCAATAAGAGGTGAAATGATACCTGTTTTTGATATAGGAAAATTGTTAGGATTAGAAGAAAAATTGTGTGATTTAAAAGGTAAGAAGCTAATACTGCTCAATATTAATGGTGAATCTCTTTGCATACTAGTGGATAGAATAACAATGATTAGAAAAATTGTAGAAGATGCAATAGAACCACCTCCTATGAATCTCAATTTGACAAAACAGGAATTTATTTCAGGTGTTGCATTAATAGATGGTAAGATGGTTAGAATTTTAAATATAGAGAATATGTTGAGCTACTAATATGGAAAAAAAGTATGTCATTTTTAAATTAAATGAAGATTCATTTTCAATTGAATTGACAATAGCAAGAGAAATTATAAATGTAACAAGTATAAAACCTGTTCCATCAATGCCAGATTTCATTGCTGGTGTAGTGCATCTAAGGGGTTTTATGCTACCACTAATTGATTTAAAAAAAATAATTGGATTACCCGAAGGTGAATATAAAAAGCAAAAGAAAAAAGTTATTATTGTTTCTTGTCAGAAAAAGATATTCGGTATTTTAATAGATGAAATAGAAGATATCGTATCAATTGATGATGAAAAGTTAATAGCAACCCCTGCACTTATAACTTCAATGGAAAAAAATTTTTTCAAAGGTGGTTTTTGCTTAAATGAAAATATAATACTAATTATCGATTTGGAATTAATTTTAAAACAACATATAAAACACATACCAAAGGAGCTTAGGATTGATAATAACTTGTAGTAAATGCAACACAAAATATAAAATAAAAGATGAAACGATAACTAAACCAAAAAAATTTCGATGTACTAGGTGTGGTTTTGTTTTTACTTCTACTCCACAGATTTCAGAAAACTATGGCTATTTACCACTTATATTAGTTGCCCATGATGATTATCGAGTCGTAAATGTAATAAAAAAGGTTTTAGCTCCTATTAAATGCATTATAGAGACAGCATTTAATGGTTATGATGCTTATAAAATCATACAAGAAAAAAAACCAACTATTGCAATTATAGATGTTGCATTACAGGGGTTATTTGGTTTCGAACTTTGTGAGAAGATAAAAAAAGATCCCCATTTAAAAAGCATAAAGGTTATACTTGTTGCGTCAATATATGACAGAACAAGGTATAAAAGAAGACCACAAAACCTTTATGGTGCGGACGATTATATAGAAAAACATCACATACCCGATGAACTCCATCAAAAAGTTTTATCACTTCTTCCAGAAGATCAAAAGTCAAAAATAACTATTGATACCCAACCAAGAAAGGATATTAGTAATGAGAAGGCATTGCTAAAAGATAACAGGGATTTGCTTTTAGAAAAAGCAAAAAAAGTGCTAGAAGAAAGAGCTGAGATAAGGAAAAATGAACAGATGGTTTTGGATGATATACCAGAAGTTACTGGGAAAGCGAAAAAACTAGCAAGACTTATAGTTTCAGATATTGCTTTGTATAACCAAGAGATATTAGAAAGTGTTACCATAAACAATTATCAAGAAAAATTGAAGTTAGATTTTGAAGACTCTGTAAAATATCTTGCTCAGCGTATTCCAGAAGTAAAGGATGATGCAAAAAAGTATATAGAAGAGGCTTTTATTGAACTTTTACAAAAAAGAAAGGGATAATATATGGACTTAAAAAGTATAGATTTGAACAATGAAGAAGAAGTAAGAAAAGCTCTTAAAGAGGTCTATTACGACTTTAAAAATAACAAAGAAACTCTTGATTTTTTAAATGCATGTCTTTCACATCCTTCATGGAGAGTAAGAAAGGATGCAGTTGATATAGTGTTGGTAAATCCCGAAATAGAAGTAATAAAACTTCTCATTGATGGGCTTAGTTCTGAGGATAACGCAGGACTTAGAAACGCCTGTCAGGAAGCATTAACAAAAATAGGGAAAAAGACTGCAAAATATCTTATAGAAATTTTTGATGAGTCTGATAAAGATGTTAGAAAATTTATAGTTGATATCATAGGTGATATTGGCGAACCAGAATTTTGTAGCTTCTTAATAAAAGCTTTGAATGATGAAGATGAAAATGTAGTAATTGCTGCCTGTGAAAATCTTGGAAAATTAAAATGCAAAGATGCAGTTAAAAATCTTCTTGGTCTTTTAGATGCCTCAAACCAATGGCTTTCCTTTGTAATTCTTGAATCAATTGCTCAGATAGGATACATATCAGATGCAATATCTTTAACACCTTTATGGAAAGTAAACTCTTTAAGAAAGCCTATTTTAGATCTTTTACCCATGATAAAACCAGAATATACAATTGAGATTTTTAGGAAGGCCTTTTGTGAGAAATCCTCCTATATCATTGAAAATGCTGCTAAAAGTTTGTATAAACTTTTTTCAAAAAACAAAGACAAGCTACCTTTGCTAAAAGAAAATCTAAAAGATGTAATTGTTTATATCGATTCGTTAAATGTTCTTCTTGAGAAAGGCAGTGACAGTGAAAAAGCTTATGCCCTTTGTGCATATATTACAGAAAGTGAAGATTTTTTTGTTAATCTTTTAGAAAATGCCTCAAATGAGGCTTTAGAATTTTTTGGAAATCTGAGTAATTTAGCACCTTTCAATAACAAAGAGTTAATATTAAAGCTGATAAAAAGATATACAAATTCAAAACAAGCGTATTTAGTGTACCTATGCGGAGTATTTGGGATTAAGGAGTCTATACCTTTAATAATTGATTTTTGTAATGCAAGTTATGGACACACAAGACAGGCTCTTGCTTTTGCACTTGGAAAGATTGGTGGAAAAGAATCTATTGATTGCCTTTTTTCTCTAATGTTGGATAAATATCCCGATGTGAGGGAAGAAGCAGTCAAGGCTTTATTAAAACTGTTAAATCCAGAAAATTTTCCAAAAGATTTAGTAGACAAAATAATAAATTCAGAAAATCAGGAACACATAATAACTGTTCTAGAACTCCTCTCAAGAATTGGTTGCTATGACAAAGGTTATATTGATAAAACATTAAAAAGCCCCTATCCTAAAATCAGAGCAAAAACACTCGATTTAATAAGAAAACTTTGCTTAAAAGATTTTCTACAGGATGTACTGTTTTATTTAACCGATGAAGATGAAGAGGTTCAAATTAAGGCTATAGAAACCATTGGTGTTATTGGCAATGAAGAAAATGTCAGCATGCTATCAAATTTCTTAGACAGAGATGACTTTAACATAAAAAAGACCGCATTAACAAGTATTTATAAGTTATCTCCAACATATATAAAACAAATTGAAGAAAAAATATTTAGTGATGTTCATCCATTGCTGTTCATAACAATTCTTGATCTATTTGGTGAAGGAGGAAACTTTTCTACCCCTTTAATAATTGATACTGCTTTAAACTTTGATGATGAAGATTTGTTTAAAGAAACAATAAATGCCTTTTTAAGAGCAGGAAAAATTCATGATTTAAAAATCTTTTTAAAAGCCTTGGAAGCAAGAAAAGGTAAAGACTACGTCCAAAGCATTGCGCCTTCCCAAGTAAACGAGGGATAATAAAATGTGGGATATAAGTTCAGGTCCATCTCTTAGCAATGAAGAGTTTGAAAGTCTCCGCAATTTAATAAGAGATAAATGTGGTATCTATTTCGACGATAACTCAAAATACATTCTAGAAAAGAGATTGGCAGGTAGACTAAAAGAGTATAAGTTCAACAGCTTTAAAGAATACATTTTTTTTCTCAAATATGATAAGAAAAAAGAAGAAGAGTTTACCTTCATTTATGATGTAATCACAACAAATGAAACATATTTTTTTCGAGAAGATTATCAGCTAATAGCGTTCAAAGAAGAGATAATACCTGACTTAATAAAGCTAAAAGGTAATGAAAAAACAATAAGAATCTGGTCTGCAGGATGTTCAACAGGTGAAGAACCATATTCTATTGCAATGATAATTTCAGAAATACCTGAAGTTATGAATAATTACAAAGTAAACATTTTTGGCAGTGATATAAGCCAAAGGTGCCTTAAAATTGCAAGAGAAGCAATATATTATGCAAATTCCTTCAGAACAACCACGGAACTCCAAAAGAGAAAATTCTTCGATGAAATAGAACAAGGTAAATGGCAGGTCAAACAAAATATCAGGGAACTTGTAAGCTTTGGACAGCTTAATCTTTTAGATAGAACAAAAATGAGTATATTACCTACTATGGATGTAATTTTTTGTAGAAATGTGCTTATATATTTTGACATAAATTCACGTAAAAAAGTTATTAAAAACTTTTATGAAAAATTGATACCCGGGGGTTTTTTATTACTCGGTCATGCAGAATCATTGATAAATATATCAACAGATTTCACAATCAAACATTATAAAAATGATATGGTGTATGTAAAACCAGGAACATGAAATATGAAAAAAAAGAAAATACTCATTATTGATGATTCTCCTTTTACACGAAAAATAATCAGAGAAATGATTGAAAGCGAAGCTGATTTAGAAGTAATTGATACAGCAGGCAATGGTCTTGAAGGATTGAAAAAAGTTTTAAAATTAAAACCTGATTTAATTACCCTTGACTTAGAAATGCCCGAAATGGATGGTTTTACCCTTTTAAGATTCATTATGGCTCAGCAACCAACACCAGTTATTATAGTTTCAAGTCTCAATACATCAGAAGACGTTTTCAAAGCTCTTGAATTAGGAGCAATTGACTTTATCGCAAAACCTACTTCAAAGGCATCATACCAACTTTTAGAAATAAAAAAAGATTTGCTTTTTAAAATCCGTGCAGCACTTCATATAAGACAGGAAAAGCCAAATATAGAATTAAGAATTCCAAAAATTCAGATGTCGGTTGATTATTTTATAGCAATAGGTTCATCAACAGGTGGACCTCAGGCAATACAAAAAATTCTCACTGCTTTTGAAACTCCCTTTAATGCTCCAATACTAATAGCTCAACATATGCCCGAAGGTTTTACAAAGGTGTTTGCAGAAAGACTAAATAGAATATCCCGATTTGATGTATGCGAAGCAATGGATGAAATGGCTATAGAAAACCATCATGTCTACATAGCTCCTGGTGGATATCATATGGGGATTAATAAGAAAAATGGAAAATACTTTATAAAACTAGTTAGAAAGAAAGAAAACGATATTTATGTTCCCTCAGTTAATTATTTATTCAATTCACTTGTTCCTTTTGCGGAAAAGACGCTTGCAATTGTATTAACTGGTATGGGCTCAGATGGCAAAGAGGGAGCTATAAATTTAAAAAACGCAGGTGCAGAGATATGGGCAGAATCTCAAGAAACAGCTGTAATTTTTGGCATGCCTAAAGAGGTCATAAATGCAGGTATTGTAGATCACATCTTGAGTCTTGATGATATACCTATAGCATTAAAGACAAAGTTTAATTTGTGATTGAAAAAAATTTTTTTTGAATATATTATTCATATAAAGAGGATATCATGTCAAAAGATAGGACAGAAGAATTTCTAAATACTTTCAAAAAAACAGCTGATTTTGTTAAAGAATTATTACAAGAAAACGAAAAACTAAGATACCAGGTTGCCAGTCTTCAAGAAGAGTTAAAGTCCTATAAAGAAAAAGGAGTGGGTGTAGATGCCCATGCCCAATGCATAGCAAAAATAGCTGAATTAGAAGCTGAAAAAAATGAAATACTAAAAAAAATAAGAGAAGTTGAGGCAGAAAACAAAAGTTTCGCTGAAAAGTATATAGAAGTAGAACAAGAAAACAACAATTTAGCCAATCTTTACATTGCAAGCTACCAGTTACATTCCACATTAAATTTCAAAGAAGTTGTTCAGATAATAATGGAAATAATAATAAACCTCATTGGCGCAGAAATTTTTGTACTATTTTTGCTCGATGAAAAAACTAATGAACTATCCCCAATTGCAACGGAAGGTATTGAAATAGATCAAGTGACTAGTGTAAAACTTGGCAAAGGTATAATTGGACAATCTGCTAAATCAGGAGAAAACTATTTTAGTGATATAATCCCAATGTTCGATACATTTAAGCAGGACAATCCAATCGCCTGCATACCATTAAAGATAAAAGAGCACACAATCGGTATTATAGCGATTTATAAATTACTTGTACAAAAGAGCACATTTAACGAGTTAGATTACGAACTTTTTACATTACTAGCAGGTCATGCAGCGACGGCATTGTTTAGTGCAAAATTGTATACAGAATCAGAAAGGAAACTGTCCACAATACAAGGGTTTATTGAGCTTCTGACAAAATAACAAGGAGATTAACATGGCAAAAATAGATATTCTCGTTGTGGAAGATTCGCCGACGATGAGACAATTAATAGTATTTGCACTAAAAAGATTGAAAGATGTAAATGTAACAGAAGCATCAGATGGTGTTGATGGTTTAAAAAAGCTTTCAAACAACAAATTTGACCTTATGATTGCTGATATAAATATGCCAATCATGGATGGACTAAAACTAGTTAGTTTAGTAAGACAGGACCCAAAATACAATAATATGCCAATTATAATAGTAACCACAGAAGGAGCAGAAGAAGATAGAAAAAGAGGACTAGCCCTTGGTGCTAATGCATATTTAACAAAGCCAGTGCAAACAACTCAATTACTTGCAACAGTAAAAGAGCTTTTAAAACTACAGTAAAATGCTCTTGTTTAAAATAAGAGATAAATGATATTATATAAAAAATGAGAAAATTTCGTTGCAAAAGTTGTTTATATATACATCGAGGAGAAGACGCACCAAAATTTTGTCCCAAATGCGGTGCACCAAGCGAGCAATTTGAATTAATACCAGAAAATCTTTCTACGCTAATAGACAGGTCTGGATATACAAATGAACTTTTAATGAAAACTTACAACATAATAAACGACTTGCATGATGCCTCCATTAAAGGTATAAATGATAATCTCGATTCAAGTTGTTTATACATTTTTAGGCAAATAAGTGAGTTTTCACAAATAATTAAAGCGATGATACTTGCAGAAATAAATACCCATATAGAAAAAGGTAAATGGGGATAAAAAGGAGGGATACATATGAAATGGCAATGTACAGTTTGTGGCTACATTCATGAAGGTCCAGAACCACCAGATACATGTCCTGTTTGTGGAGCAGACAAGTCTCAATTTGTAAAGATTGATTAAAAATGATAACAAAAGAGATAAGGGATAAAGTTACTGATTACTTAAAATGGGAAACGATGAACATTTACACAAATATGGCATTATCAGAACACTTAGAACGTAAAGGATTAAAAAATAGTGCGCGATACATAAAGGCTATAAACCAGTCAAGGTTATTTATAATCAGTAAACTGTTAAGAAACCTTGAAATGCCAGAAGATGATATAGGAACGCTCATTAAATTAAGAGAAGAACTGAAAAATGAGAAAGCCAAATACTTTAATGAGATTGAAGCGTTAGCAGAAAAATCCAACTTACCTGGCTGTAAACAGACAATATATTTTAGCAAAAATGTGTTAGAAAAGGAAAATGAACAACTAGAAGAAATTATAAGAAATGCAAAACTTAATCAAGATAGCTCCTTTGAAAACATATATGTATGTCCTTTATGTGGTTTAGTAATTTTAGAAAATTTAGAAAGATGCCCATTATGTGGCGCAAATAAAGCCATATTCAGGGAATTTTAACTAAAAAAGACAGGGAGGTGATTGAAGATGGCATACTACATAAACGATGATTGTGTAATGTGTGGTAGTTGCAAAGATGAATGTCCCAATCAGGCAATAAGTGAAGGAGATCCAAAATACATTATTGATCCAAACAAATGCGATGATTGTGGAACATGTGCAGAAGTGTGTCCAGTAGGCGCACCACAACCAATGAAATAATAGTTAATGAGAGCCCGAGTAAAAACTCGGGCTTTACTTTTTTTAAAATTGACAAAAAATAAAAATATACTAAAATATAAGAGAAAAATAAACAAGAAGGTTAAAGCTGTCCAATAATTTAATTTTTTATTTCTAATAAATCGTTAAATTTTGATCTTTTACATTTAAATTGTGAAACAGATTTATTGTTCCTATTGAAACATGGCAAAATTGCCACAACGTGGCTTGTAAGACATTGATATTGCAAAATAAAAAAAATAGGGGTGTAGAAATTTAGACCTCATCTAAAAGGGATTGCGAC
>Ga0272449_1001903_pt1 | contig 20313 bp, 20 predicted proteins | sample YNPCB0241_FD_198679 | JGI IMG/M metagenome (GOLD analysis project Ga0272449, IMG submission 198679) | Hot spring sediment microbial communities from Yellowstone National Park, WY, United States - YNP-CB-024-1 | ecosystem: Environmental > Aquatic > Thermal springs > Hot (42-90C) > Sediment... | reverse complement strand
CCACAGTGGATCTAGCTGTGAAGGATCTCAGGCTGGCGATGGAGGTGGCTAGGGATGTTGAGGTGCCTACGCCACTCGGCTCCATGGTCAAGGAACTTTTCACAGCAACCGCTCAGATGGGTATGAGAGAGCTCGATGTGATGGCTATAGCAATAGCCTATGGAAAACTGGCTAATGAGAAGATCTCGAAGCATGTATAACAAGTTATGCGGCCGCCGGGATTTGAACCCGGGATCCCCAGCGTGGCAGGCTGGTGTCATACCAGGCTAGACCACGGCCGCTTGTGTCTTGATTGTTCTTGCGTTTAATAAGAATATTTCTTATAGGCGCCCGGTCTAGGCAAAGGCTATCGTATATCCTCGCTCATGGATGGTAAAGGGTTGAATGAGGCTTATAACCCGTCAAGGCCATAAGAGTAGGGTGTCCGACCTCGGACACCTATTTAAACCCCTAAATACACCCTAACCCATCCACTAATAATACCCCTCAACTTGACAAATTCATAGATGTTCTCAGCATAGACTGGCTGTCTTCAACAGGCCGTATAAGCCTGCCCTGCCTCTGGACAAGCTGTCTCATGGGCCTCTTTATAATGGCTGTTGTTAGGGAGAGGCAGACTATGGGTAAAGTCTCTATCAGGCTTAAGTAAGAAGATACTCCAGATACCAGAGAAAGACGTTTTAACAGCCCATATAAAACAGTATAGCTTTCAGGCAAGATATAATGTATCATGCTCAAGCTTCAGGATTAATCTTGGTTCAGCCTATACACCACTATTTGTGGGAGAGGGTAACAGGATTAAAGCGGTTTTAAAGGTCTATAATGGCTCGGTAGAGCTATTCTATAAACAGGATGAGGAGGCTACCTATCCACCGTCTATGAATAGGCCCGATTATGGTAGGGGTTTCTACTTTTGTAGTGTATGTGGTGTTTCTTGGATGGATATGGGTAAATGTCCTAATTGTAGTGTTAAATTAAGGGAGAAGAGCAGGAAGAAGAAAGATAATAACCCCACAAACTAACTAATATAAATGGTCATCAATGGAAAAACACTACGAGAGAGGTGCACCGACTTCATGTGGTTCATGAGGGGGGCCTCCATCTACAGCGGTAATCCATTTTTGTTTTTATAGTCGGGCCTGAAATCATGAATGAGCTTGTTGGACGAGGAGGAGTATCTCCGCTGGGTCGAGATGGCGCGGAGAACTTTGAGGTCGGCGGAGAGGGATTTGGTGGGCGGGGACCATAATTGGGCATGTTTCAAGGCTCACCAAGCCGCTGAATATGCTGTTAAGGGGTTGCTGCATGGCTTGGGAATGGGTGCACACGGCCACAGTATTTCAGCTCTGTTAGCTAAACTCCCTGGGGAATTCGGTGTTGTTGATATGATGGATGGTGCAAAGCTTCTCGACAAGTATTACGTTCCTACAAGGTATCCCAACGCATGGTCTGAAGGTGTCCCAGCAGACTACTATACTCACGGGGAGGCTGAGCAGGCCTTAATGCAGGCCAGAAAGATTGTGGAGTGGGTTGAGGATAAATGGATATTATTGAGGAGAGGATGAAAGCCCGTGAGGCGGTTGTAGCTAGGGTTGGGGAATGGGTTAGCATGCTTGACTTCTCTGTTACGGCTGTTCTGGTCGGCTCCTATGCAAGGGGTGATTTTAACCTGTGGAGTGATGTCGATGTGCTGCTTGTCTCGGATAGTTTTCCGGAAAGGCCGTTGGACAGGCTGAAGATGGTTGACCCGCCTGAAGGCGTTGAAGTGATCCCCCTCACCCGGAAGGATTTTTACAGGCTGGTGAATAAGAAAAACCCCTTGGTTGTTGATGCTCAAAAATACGGCATTCTTCTACGGGATGACTTGGGCCTGTTCAAGGACCGGCAGAGCAGCACATAAAAGTCCGGCTGTGTTGATTACTGTTCTCCTTGCCATCATGCTTTCCCGATGGTGATGCAGGGTGTTGTCAGCCAACGGTGCGTAGAAGAGAAATACAAAGGTGTGTAAGATGAACGAGTGTTCCCTACTCTAGGCTGGAGTGGTTAGTAGTTTTTTCTGACGTATCTTCCCAGCGGGTCTCTTGTTATGAGGTTTTCCTCTCTCAGCTCTGACCATATGGTGAGAAATCGCCGGTATTTTTCGCCGCTGTAGTTGCGGGCTATTTCTCCGAAGTATCTGGGCTGCTGGAGCATCTTGAGGATTTCCGCTTGGATGGGTTCTTCTGTGGACTCTTTTCCTATGGGTTTGGGTGGTAGGCATGGTTCGAAGCGGTGTCTAGGTCTATCTACTGGTATTGTTGCGTCGAAGCCCATCTTGGATGTGGTGACTGGCGGCATGTCGGTGGGCAGTGATGGGTCCAGCGGTATGGCTTTCATGTCGTCGAGTATGATGATGTCTTGGGATGGCTGGGCCCGGTACGTCATGGCCCATATCACCATCTCATCATCCTCTATGTCTATGTCCTCATCAACTACAACGGCGTATTTGGGAAATGCTTGACGGGATGCTGTTAGGAGGAGGTATAGGGCTGTTCTGGAGTCTCCCTTGGCCCGTGGCTTGATGCTTGCTATCGCCCACATCCCACATCCTCCGGGATGTAGACGTATTCCCCTCACATCAATTCCAGCATATCTAAGGGCTTTGTATAGGTCCAGCTCAATTATTGGGAAGAGTAGATGGAGGTCGGTCCAGCCTGGATGTCTTCCGCCGTGGGTCGCCGTTAGGAATATGGGGCTCCGCCTATGTGTTATCGCCTTAACCTTGAGGACTGGGTTCATCTTCAGCCCACCATATGTGCCTGTGAACTCTCCATATGGTCCTTCATCCTCGGTCCATCCTATAGACGGCATCTCACATTCTAGAACTATCTCGGCATTGGCTGGGACGTAGAGGTCCATGGTCTCACATTTTACTATCTCAACCGACTCGCCTCTGACACCACCCAGCACCTCATACTCGTCCACATCATAGGGTGATGATATCTCGGCTCCCAAGAGGTCTATGGTCGGTAGCCCCACCACGACAGCCACCTCAAGTGTCTTGCCCAGCTCTAAGGCCCTCTGGTAATATGCCCTGAGCTTATGCGGTGCTGTCACATCTACCCCTGTCTCCCGGCTTGTTCTCAGCATCAGACGATATATTCCAAGGTTGTATACCGCTCTCTCCGGGTCCTTGGCTATCGCAACCGACGCCGTTATATATGGTGCCGCATCAAGCTCATGTTGTAGATGTAATGGGAATACTGTAAGGTCAGCTTCTTCGCCGATCTTAATGACTTGCTTGCATGGTGCGTCGCTGACCTTTGTTGGTGGTATTCTTCTCTGTATTCTCCTCTCAAGTTCATGAATGACATGCTTCTCCTCGACACCCAGTGCTAGGGCAATCATCTTTCTATTGGAGGCGATGTTGGCTGCTAGGGGAATGTCATATCCAGCTATCTTCTCGAAGAAGGTGGCCTTGGTATAGTTTTCCGAGATTATCCAAGCGATATCGTGTATCGAGACCTCATGGCTGATTCTGTGGAGTAGGTTATTCTCCTCAAGTGTTTTAAGCCAGTCGGCTAATGTGGTGGCCAAGTCTGGGGTTTGGGAGTGGGGCCTCCATATTTAGCTTTGCATATATCTCCACTTACCGCTGCACTGTACTCCAAGCATCTTAACAATCCTGAGCCTTCGCATGAGGCGTTTTCCCTCCTCGATCACGTCTGTTTCAACGAGTCCATGGAAGAGGTCTTGGATAAGGGCTGCATCCACAGGGGTTAGGGTTTCATGATTTATAGTCACTATGAGCCCTGCTGCTGCCTTAACTGTCTTAGCCAGCGTTGTTCTTAGGAAATTCAGGGTTCTCTCAGCTCCGGACTCGTTTAAGATGTGTGTCACAGAGTCTATGATGATCCATTTCCTAGGACCAGGTAGGAGGCTAAGGGCCTTGGATATGTTGATACTGATGTCTGTTAGGTCTCTTGAGGTTGTGAATTTTTCCTCGGGTTTTATGCCTGAAAGTTGTAGATAGCCTTCTACTAGGATTAATCTGTTATTCTTCTCGCATTCTCCAACATTCACGCCGAGACGGTTTAGATTTTTCCTCACTTTTTGTGCATCATAGTCTAGACAGAACAAGGCTATTGAGTCACCGTCCTTCAGACGTGTTGCCGACAGTTTGTTGATTATGGATGTCTTTCCAGATCCTGAGGGGCCCATTATTAGCATGCTGCCTAGGTGTGGAAGACCGCCTGTTTCGTCGTCAATCTCTGTGACGCCTGACGTAATGGACTCATGATATTTTGTTTTGGGAGAGATGAGGGTGACATCCATTCGGAGGGAGGCTATCAGCATGGCGATACCTGCGACTGAACCTGCAATTGGCACAACACCTCGCCAGGTATTATACTCAGTTAAGCTGAAAACGCTGTACAAGTAGCTTGACGCAACGTAGAGAAATATGCCGCCAACGACTCCGTGGAGTAGTGAGCCCGAGAGTGGTAGGAAGCCACTGCCAGCACCTAACCTTCTTTCAAGACGTGAGAGTAGAAGGGATGAATATGAGAGTAGCATCCAGAAGATAAAGCCTTGGTATAGGATTTGGGCTGGGAGCGGATCTTGTATGATTGGATTATGGCCTGATACTCTCTGATATGCTGATGCTATGGCAGGCCCAACCGCTATCAACGGCAAATATATTTTGACCGGGATGCTTGGACGCAGCCCTACACGTATCAATATGCTGGTCATTCCCAATGCGGCGATTAGCCCCATAACCGCCCTAGAAAGAGTGCTGTAGTAGATGCTGACAGGCCCTGCCACTATATATCCCAGCCGCTCGGCTAATAGTGTTGCCACATGTCCGCCAAAGCCGATCCACCCTATTGGGAATAGCCACCATGGTATATTGAGTCCGGCACCCCTTCCCAACCTTCTAGCCAGCCGCATGATGACTAGGAAAGGAAGTACGCCGCCCAGACTTGTGAAGATGTCGCCCAGCAACTGGAGGTCCAACGCATACACAGCATGAATGGGTGCCTCATCCTATTATTCCTTTTTCTTACGCATAATAGCTAAAAAATCTTTTGAATTCTCCGATTAGGTCTTAAGAGCCATCCACTCGCCGGAAACGTGGACACCCTCAGCATAGAGAACTCGATAGAGCCTCTCAAGCTTCCCCCGCCTCTTCTGTAACGCAAGCTCCAACACGCCCTCCATACAATCCTGGACCAATGATGTAACCTGCGGTGGGAATGCTGTATGATTGTATGAGACCCACAGACTCACACCAGCCACCTTGGCCTTGGCCGCCAGAGTCCTCAGCAGCTTCACACCCAAGCTGTGGCCTGCCTCATCCATTATAGTGGTGATAGAGTCTATGATCATCCACTTTCTACCGCTTCTCAAAGCCGCCATAACTTGGGAGAACATGATACTCACATCCTGCGGATCTATCTTCACACTATATCTCTCCACCCTGCCAGGCGCGGGAACACCACTCACGATTATGAGACGGCCATCAGCCTCAAATGATGATACATCACAGCCGAGACCTGTGAGCAACCCCCTCACGTGGTCAGCTATATCATCAAATGCGAAAAAAGCAACGCTGTCCCCAGCCTTTAGCCGCGTCGCAGCCAGCATGGTGAGCAGCGATGTCCTTCCACTGCCAGGCGGTCCCATAACAAGGATGGTGATCGGGTATCTACCCCTAATCTCCCTATCAACACCCTCCAACCCCGTCATGACCCACCTCTTCTCGGGAACCTGCTTAAACACGGGAAAGCGGAGAATGACAATATACGCTAGCAGTGAGCCGATAAATGCCATCACAGCCTCCACCCAAAGGTAAGACTCGTAGACGCTCAGAGAAACTAGACCATATAGGAGGCCGCCAGTTGTATAGAGATAGAGGGATCCCACCCCCACAGATATGATTGAACCACCATATGCTAGGACCGCCGGCCTCAGGCCAATAGCCTCAGAAAACCTCCCAACTATACCATATAGATAAGCCATGTATATCCAGAAGATGAAGCCATAGATCATTGTTTGGAATGTGAGAAGTCTATAGGTTATGGGTGCGCCGATGGATGAATAAGCTATTGTAACGGATATGGGTACGGCTATGCTGAGGATAAACAATGGTGGTACAAGACTCGGCCTAAACCTCCCTATCAGCCATATATATGACAGCATACCTATGATACTGGATGCGACTACAAGGACCCGTGCAAGATATGAATAATAGAGATACTCGACGAAATCACCGATAAAACCAAGCGATCGAGAAACATCAATAGATATGTAGCCTGCAAGCCCTGCCGCCGCCATCCCCAAAACCCATCGATACCCCTCACCATGCAGCCTAGGAAAACTTATACGAAGTACGATGAGAATCGCCAGAGCCGATGTGAGAATAATTACATGAATAATATGAATAAGATATGAAAACATGGATAAGAAAACCTAATATCACCTTATAAGTCTGGCCTACGTCTTGAAATCACGGTGTTCAACCTAATTGCAACAACCTACAGGGGCTTGGAGCGGCAGGCACGTAGGGAGATCCAGAACCTACTAAGCACACTCGGCGATCCCAGCCCAAAAGCTGTGACAACATCCGTAGCTGGACTCATAACAGCCCAAACCACCCTAGACCCATTCGAAGCAGTAACCCGTATCATGAAAAAGTATTCCGAAGACCCGCTCAGCATACAATATCTAATACGTGTAATCCCTGTAGAGGCTGTTGTCAACACCGATATTAACGAGATGGCAGGTATAGTTGAGAGGCTAGCGCCTAAAATCGCTGTTGATGAAACTTTTAGAATAACTGTGGAGAAGAGGCGGACATCCATACACAGCGGTGACATCATCAAGGCGGTGGCCCAGAGGGTTGAGAGAAGGGTTAGCCTTGAGAACCCTGACTGGGTGATACTGATAGAGGTTATAGGAGGTGTGACAGGCATATCGGTACTCAGACCATCCCAGATATTCCATGCGCTAAAACCACGGGAGACGGTGTAAGGGAAGCCATAGGAGCAGCTATATACAGCATATCCATTGAACGGCACATGCCCAAGCTAACCATTTCGGAGAACCACTTCAGAAAAGCCCGAGAGATAATACCTGGAGGTGTCAGCTCAAACCTCCGCTTCTACAGCCCCCATCCCATCTACTTCAGACGAGCCGAGGGACCATACATCTGGGATCTTGATGATAACAAGTACATCGACTGCGTGATAAGCCACAGCGGCATAATCCTAGGATACAAATATCCGAAGGTTGTTGAAGCCGTTAAAGCAGCCCTTGAGACAGGCCTAACCACCTCATATGAGACTGAGCTGGCGTATAGGGTTGCAAAGCTTATCAAGTCCGCAGTGCCGTCGGCTGAGATGGTGAGGTTCGCATGTACTGGAAGTGAGGCTGTGGCCAAAGCCGTGACCATGGCCAAGGGCTATACCGGCAGAGACTGGATTGTCAAATGTGAAGGCGAATACCATGGATGGTATGACCCTGTCCACGTAAGCCTTTTTCCGCCAACCGAGAAGGCAGGCCCGCCGGATGAACCGCTCCCAGTGGTAGAGACCCAGGGTATGATGCGGGGAGTGGAGAAGACCCTCGTAGTACCCTATAACAACTCAGAAGCTGTTGAAAAGCTCTTCAAGAGAAGACATGATGATATCGCATGTATGATACTTGAACCCGTGGCACATGGAATGGGTGTTGTGCCGCCAAAGCATGACTATCTAAAGGAGTTGAGGGAGTTGACAGAGCAATATGATATACTCCTCATATTTGATGAGATTATCTCAGGCTTCAGACCATCTGTCGGCGGCGCACAACAATACTATGGGGTGAAACCAGACTTAACAACTCTTGGAAAGGCAATGTCCAACGGATTCCCATTAAGCGCTGTAGTAGGAAGGGAAGATATTATGATGGTTGCAGCGCCTACAACTGGAAAGATATCATATTCTGGGACCTTCAATGGTTATCAGATAGCGTTGGCCGCGGCGGAGGCCACGATAACCGAGATAATAGCCGAGGATGTCCCCCAACACCTCCATAGGGCTACAAATCTTCTAGTACAGTCCTTCAACAAGCTTTCGAGAGATCTGGGAATTAATGCGTTGGCACAGGGCCTTGCAGGACAGTTCCAAAACTACTTCACTGACAAACCAGTCTATAACTACCGGGATGTTCTCACAGTGGATGACAACCTATATAGACACTTTAGAGAGGGTCTCCTCAACAATGGGATCTTCTACCTGCCTTACAAATTCTTCCACCACGGCATCACCTACAGCCACCGGGACGCTGAATTAAAACAGATAATACACGCCTATGAGGTTACACTTCAACAACTTAGGCAGATTCCACAATCCACTGGGCTTTCGTCAAAGCCATCTCTCTAGCCGGTCTGCCCTCCCCGCAACCCGAGGAAAACCTGCTGAAGGTCCAGCGTCATCAGCTCCTGGGGGCTGCCCTCATAGGTCTTGACACCGGATACAAGCACGCATATCCTATCGGCCAGCTCGAGGGCGAACTTCACATTCTGCTCCACAATAATGACGGGTATGCCACTGTCCCTAATAGCCCTGACCTTCTGGGCTAGGGAAGAGGCTGCCTTTGGCGAGAGGTTGGCGGTCGGCTCATCAAGCATCAAAATCTTGGGACTGGTCATCATAGCCCTTGCTATAGCAAGCATCTGCCTCTCACCACCACTCATGAGACCGGCTTTCCTTCTCCTTATGGGCTCTATCTCATGGAAAACCCCATACATCTCCCTCATCCTATCCTGTAGAATGTTCTTATCCGCTATGTTATAGCCTCCTAGCTCCAGGTTCTCATCTGCATTAAGGTTGGTGAAAACATTATCCACCTGCGGTGTGAAGGCCACGCCTAATCTAGCTATATCCTCGGTGCTACGACCCACCAGTTCCAGCCCATCAAGCCTAACACTTCCTCCGAAAACATGTGTAAGGCCGACAATACTCTTGAGAAGGGTTGACTTGCCGCTGCCATTAGGCCCTATAATGGATACAATTTCCTTATCACCCACCGTAAGATCTATGCCGTGGATGATCTCCACCTGCCCATACCCCGCCCTTAACCCCCTCACCTCAAGTTTCGTCAACAACTCTCTCCTCCGCCACGTAAATTGACATAAGTCTCTTATCGGCGAGAACTTGGGATGGGGTGCCGCTGAGATAGAGATGGCCCCTATGCATCACATAAATCCAATCTGTAAACTCCTCCACAACATTAAGCCTATGCTCAATCACGAAAACCGTCAACCCGGTCACATCCCTAAAAAATGATATGGTTTCAAATATCTTGGAAACCAATATTGGGCTCACGCCGGCGGCCGGCTCATCCAACAGCAGTAGCTTAGGCTCAGCCATCAACGCCCTGCCAAGCTCTAGAAGCTTTAGCTGACCTCCTGAAAGCTCGCTCGGATACCTCTCAGCATATCCCGCCAGCCCCAGCTTCTCTAAAATCTCCAAAGCCCTGTCAATCAGCTGCCTCTCCTGCCTCTGAAACCTCCATCTCATGAAAACCGCAATCAGAGGATTATCACCCAGTTGCCCCCGTGCTGCAAAGATGAGATTATCCAACAGCGTCATCCTGAAGAAAACCCGTGGAAACTGGAAGCTCCTAACAATCCCCAGCCTATATATCTGGTGGGGCTGTAAGCCTGTAATATCCCTACCCTCGAAGATTATCCGGCCTGAAGCCGGCCTATAGACACCCGTAATCAGGTTGAACAGCGATGTCTTCCCACTACCATTAGGTCCGATGAGTCCGAATATCTTGGAGCGGTCAACCCTAAGGCTGACATCATCGACAGCCTTAAGCCCGCCGAAGCTAAGGCTCACATTCCTAGTCTCGAGAACAGCCTCACCGTCTAACACTTCTAACCCTGCCCTCCTTCAGAATCCCCGTCGGCTTGAAGGTCACAACCAGCACCAGCAAGGCGCCCGTTAGTATGAACATGAGATTGTTGGCGTCAAGTGGAAGGTTCAGGAAATCCTTCAGTATACGTGTACCCCTACTGATGGATGTCACCAGTAAAGCCCCGGCGAGTCCTCCCAGAATAGTGGCGGGTCCGCCCAGTATACTCATAATCCAGATCTGCAGTGTTATGGCCAGTATAAGTAGATCCGGTGAGACGAAACCCACATACTGTGAGTAGAAGCTACCAGCGGCCCCAGCCATAGCCGAGGCCACGCCGAAGACAACAGCCTTAGCAGCCGTATTGTTCTTACCGTAAACACTTGATGCAAGCTCATCCTCTCTAATGGCCCTGAGTATCCTTCCGAATGGTGAGTTGGTTAGAAGCCATCCAGCGGTGGCGAAGATGGTGAAGAGAATCAGTACGAAGACTGCCTGACCTATAAGGTGGGTATCATATGAGATACTCCTGAGATCTATCATCGGAGGGATGCCCCTTATGCCTAAAACCCCGCCTGCCAGCCAGCTCTCATTCTTGAGAATAACCCTGATCGTCTCTGCGAACACCAAGGTGATTATGGCTAGATAATCACTTCTCACCCTGATAGCCGGGATCGAGATGGCCAAGCCTCCCAGCCCCGCTACAGCCATAGCCATAAGAACCGCTAGAGGTGCTGGAAACCCGTTCGTGGTTAGTATGGCGGAGGTGTAGGCTCCCAGCGCGAAGAAGGCAGCCTTACCAAAATCTATCAATCCCGAGTATCCATATTCTATGTTGAGGCTGAGGGCGAGTATTGCGAAATACCCAGCGGTTATCAGCCCATCCAATATGAAGAGATCAATGTTAGTCACGTCTAACCCTCTCCTTTGAGATTATCGAGCTAAGTCCAGTGGGTAGGACGATTATCGTTGCCACGAGCACTGCAAAGGCTATGAGCGCCTTGTACTCTGTTGATAATCCAAGTCTGCTGAGGGCGACAACCCCGAAGCTCTCGGCAAGACCAAGGATATAGGCGGCCGTGAAGGCTCCGCTTACACTTCCTATACCTCCCAGTATTGAGACGGCGAACATGGGGATCAGGACCTCAACGCCCAGCTCAGGTATTATCCTAGTGTCAGCAGCCCTCAAGGTACCGCCTAGGGCAGCCATCATGCCTGCCAGCATCCACACCAACAGTATAAATATCCCAGACCTTATGCCTGAGAGCCTAGCTAATACTGGGTTGCTCGCCAGACCACGGAGAGCCTTTCCCAGCCTCGTCTTGTTGAGGAAGAGGATCATGAATGTGACCGCGGCTACCGCTGCCAGTATCATAGCTAGCCAAAGGGTTGTAAGCCTGACAGGCCCCACGTCAAAGGGTGTGAAGGGCTGGGTGAAGAAATAGGATTTCCGACCCGCTATCTCCCACATAAGATATCTGAGCATAACACCCAGGCCGGCTGAGGCTATTATAAGATGTAATAATGAAGCACCACGGATCATCAGAGTCCTGAAGACAGCTAGATATATGCCTGAGGCCAGGGACCCAGTTAAGAGCATGCTTAGGGCTAGGCCGGGCCAGAACCCTATACGGATCACGTCAGCGAAGAAATATGTGAGAAACGCTCCTATGGCAAAGAACTCCGCATGGGATAGATTTGGAAACTTCATGAGCTGATACTGGAGTGTAAGACCCACAGCCGCTAGAAAGTAGATGCTTCCCGTAATCAGCCCATTCGTAATTGTTTGGAGTATGGAAAGTTCTATCACCAATTCCTAGCCCACAGACATAGACAAAAAGATTTGGGGGTGCTGGTTAGCCCAGCTTAAGACCTGCAGCAGTATCCCAGCTGCCTATACTTTCGATCTTATATTCATCACCAGATTTGACTACACGCCAGATATCATAGGTTGCTAGGACGGCGTCGCCGAACTGGTCCATGAGCTTATGACCGCTGGGGCCAACATAGTGGTAAGCCGCAGGCTTGATCTGACTGGCTATCTTAGCCCCATCATACACTCCCGCCCTTGCTATAGCCAATGCGGCGACCATTGTTGCATCATATGTGGTGTCGCCGAAAAGACCAGGCTCCTCATTAAACTCTTGTTTATAGTCCTGGGCGAACTGCTTGGATGACAGTGTCTCGGATGGTGCGCTGGGGCTGGTTCCCATCATGTTTGTCTGGAGCAGGTATTCGGCCGCCTTAGCGTCTGCGAAGAACGCTGTATCCCTCATCCCCTCTGCTCCGAAGCTTCTTATGTTTGTGAGACCTAGGTCTGAAGCCTGCTTCATGGCTACTATGCCGCTCTCCACCCACGTAGCCCAGAGGATTGCGTCAACATTTGCATCCTTTATCCGGCTTAGCTCCTCCCTATAGTCGCCTTTTGCAGGATCATAACGTATGCTTAGGGCCACGATATTCCCGAGGTTGGCCTTCACTCCCTCCTCAATACCTATTCCATAGTCATTGGATACTACGAAAGTTGCCAATCTCCTCACTCCCTGAGATCTGATGAGGTCGGCCAGTGCTCTGGTCTGTATAGCATCGCTGGGAACAACTCGGAATATATACTGCCCTCCAACCCTCGAGACGGCTGCAGCGGTCGCTGACATGCTAATTATAGGTACCTTCCGCTGTATAACATAGTCGGCCACCGTCAAAACCTCAACACTTGTGGCTGGTCCCGCAATCACCTTCACACCATCGACTTCCACCAGCTTTTTCACAGCCTCCAAAGCCTTATCAGGAAGTGCTAGACTATCCTCGGCCACAACAGTCACCGTACTGCCTGCAATACCACCCCATGAATTGACTAGCTTCTCTGCCAGCTTGGCACCGTTAAGCATCTTAATACCTATAGGCCCGAGCTCACCGCTCAGGGGCAGGATAACGCCGATCTTAACCTCCTTCGGAAGCTGTGAGGCGGTAACAGTCTGCGTCTGCACGTTGGTGACGGTCACTGTCTGGCCGCCAACCGTTACGGTCTGCCCGCCTACAGTCACTGTCTCCTTCTGTGTTATGGTCTCCACTCTGCCCCCGGTGGATGTGCCTGCGAAATAACCTCCAAGCCCTGCTACAATACCGACACCCACAACCGCACCAGCTGCCGCCGCGCTGCTGATGGCCTTACGACGACTTATCTTGATGCCGCCTTTCTTATTTACGGTCATGTGGATAGGACAGTCCGAGATGCATATAAGCGTTTTGCCCAATCCTATAAATGCGATTTTATCCCAATCTGACTAGGGCAGTGTATCTAATTCCTCTGCTAGATGCCATGGAATGCTGTAGTAGATGTCTTCAAGTATGACCCTCGGGGGAAGCTGCGGCTCCTTCTCCACCATATCTATCTTAGAACTCACCAGCCTCTCGCATTCGTCATAAAGCTCACGCTCTCTTTCATTATCCCACACACCCATCCTCTCCAGCTCACATCTGAGCCTAATTATGGGATCCCTCATCCTCCACATCTCCACCTCATCACTGGACCTATACCTGCTAGGATCGTCGGCGGTAGAGTGGGGTGCAAGCCGGTACGTGACAGCCTCTATCAGTGTGGGCCCGCCTCCAGCCCTAGCTCTCTCCACAGCCCTCAACGTGGCGTCAAAGCATGCGATGACATCATTCCCATCTACTCGGACACCTTCAAATCCATAAGCCACAGCCTTAACCGCTATTGTCTCGGACGCGGTCTGCCTATTAACGGGTACGGAGATCGCATACTGATTATTCTGGCAGAAGAAAATCACCGGCGCATCCAAGACTCCGGCCATATTGAGCCCCTCATTAAAATCACCCTTGGATGTAGCACCATCTCCGAAGTAAACCAGTGCAACCGTATCCTCACCACGTTTTTTTGCAGCTAGGGCGAATCCAACCGAAGTACAGAGATGGGCAGCCACTGGACCGGGCCCCGTCACAATCCTATACCGCCTATCACCAAATAACAGCACTTCATGACCCTTCAGCGGATCCGATCTTGAAGCCAACTGCCTAGCTATGAGAAGCTCCAATGGAACACGTCTAGCTATATACGCTCCAGTCTCCCTGTATGTGGGGAATATCCAATCATCAGGTCGCAAAGCATATGCGCTCCCAACAACGGCGGCCTCCTGCCCCTCAGAGGATGTGTATGCGGCAACTCTGCCCATCCTCTGGAGGCGGACCATCCAGATGTCGAAGACCCTGGCCAGAACCATATCCCTATACATTTGCAGGAGTAGGCTGGTGTCCATGCCCGTCCGGCCCAACTGCCTGATAAAAAGGATGTGTTTTGAGTAAAGGTTTTTGACAACCCCGACCATACCACATATGATGGCATGGCCTCATTCACGGCCCTAGAGGTTTGGTCGTCGCCTGCGGTCAGAGATAGACTCAGCTGGTATTATGAGGTATCCAATAATCTCAAACCAGCCAAATATCTCATATGTAGGCGTGTGCCTGTTGAAGATGATATACGGTCCGCCAGTGAGGCTGAGCTGTGGGAGCATCATTCCAAGTCTTCACAGGAATTCAGCCGGATTTTCAAACGCATTAGGGAGGGCAGTCTCACCTTGGATGAACTGCAGCCGGCTAAACCCAGCCTACTAGATCTTAAAGTTATACTGACCAAGAAGATGCTAAGCCACTGTAACTTCTGTCGATGGAACTGTAGAGTAGACAGGACTGCAGCCGCCAAATACGGTACATGCCAGCTGGGATCAGAATCCAGGGTATCCAGCTACTTCCACCACAGAGGAGAAGAGCTACCCATAAGAGGAACTAAGGGCTCGGGCACAATATTCTTCACATCATGCAACCAAAGATGCGTTTTTTGTCAAAACTCGGATATTTCCCATGATAAGGATAATGGTGTGGTCTTTACACCACATATGCTGGCTTGGGCCATGTGGCAGCTTAGGATGGAGGGTTGTCATAATATTAACCTCGTGGGTGGAGAGCCGACAATACATCTCCACACCATTGTAGAAGCCATCAGTCTTTTAAGGTTCTTCAAGGGTGTTGAGGTGGGTGCTCTCGAGGCCAAAGCCGATTTATACATACCCTACAGGATGGAGTCACGTAACGCCCTCTACATGGGTGAGTTCAACACACCAATCCTCTGGAACTCCAACATGTTTATGAGCGGTGAGACGATGGCCATACTCCGTGAGCTCGTGGATATTTGGCTGCCTGACTTCAAGTTTGGAAATGATAGATGTGCTGTGAGGCTGGCTAGAACACCATGGTACTTTGAAACAGTATCGAGGAACCACAGGCTTATCTATGAGTGGGGTGAGGATATGGTGATAAGGCATCTCATCATGCCTGGGCATGTTGAATGCTGCACAAAACCTGTCCTCAAATGGATAGCTGAGAATATGCCGTCAACACCTGTTAACATAATGGATCAGTATCATCCAGACTGTTATTGCAATCCGGCAGACTCTCGTTTTGACAGACGCTATGTGGATATGGCCCGCTACCCATCAAGGGAGGAGATACTGGAGTCGTATAGGTATGCGAGGGAGCTGGGACTCAACTTTGAGGAGATAACTTTCGAGAGATCTGTTCATGGTCTGAGATACTAGCTAACCGTATTACACGCACATCCAGTCCAGACTTTTTCATGTATATTAATGTCTTATGCTATGAGTCGTGGCAAATGTATCGCATCAGCGTTATAGAAGGTGATGGAATAGGCCCCCACATAGTACAGCTCTCACTAGACCTACTCCGGTATCTCGGCGATGTATTCGGGTTCAGCATGGATTTTCTCGACGCCCCAGCCGGCGACGGTGTGAAGGAACGGTTCGGTGAGGCTCTTCCAAGTGATTCCCTCAAGACTATCATGGGCTCTGACGCATGTCTGAAAGGGCCGGTAGGTGAGACAGCCAGAGACGTAATAGTCTTTCTACGGCAGAAACTCGACCTTTACGCCAATATTAGACCCTTCAAAACATATAGGGGTGTGCGAAGTAAATGGGTAGGTGTGGACTTTGTGATAGTCAGGGAGAACACTGAGGATGTTTACAGATCTGTTGAGGATCTAGGTCCGGATCATGGTGTTGCGATGCTTGTAGTGACCCGACGTGCTACCGAGCGGATAGCGCGGATCGCATTTGAGATGGCGCTGAACAGAAGTAAAAGGGTTACAATCATACATAAGGGTAATGTGGTGCGGGCATATCAGTTCTTTAGAGACATATGCTACAGGGTGGCACGGGAGTATCCCGATATCAGAGTCGATGATATGTATGTGGATAATGCAGCATATCAGATGATCCTGAATCCACAGTCTTTTGATGTGCTGCTGACACCTAATATGTTTGGCGACATACTCAGCGATGAGGCTGCTGGGATCGTGGGAACCATAGGCATAGCCGGCTCCGCCAACATCGGAGACAGATATGGATTGTTTGAACCGGTTCACGGCTCAGCACCCACCCTGAAACCCGAGGAAGCTAATCCGACAGCCCAATTGATCGCGGCTAAAATGATGTTGGAGTGGCTTGCCCGTGTCAAGAATGATGGCAGGCTGTTGCGAGCTGCCACAGCCCTCGGAAGATCCCTTGAGAATCTTCTGGATTCGGGTAGGGTGCTAACTCCTGACCTGGGCGGCTCAGCTAAAGCATCGGTATTTGTTGATGAAGTCCGGAAGGGAATAGCGGCAATTCTGTGATGGAGATGGTGGTAAGGGTTAGGGTTCCAGCCTCATCAGCCAACTTAGGACCCGGATATGATGTCTTCTCAGTCGCCCTTGAAAACCCCCATCTAGAAGTCTATGCCGAGGCTGTTGAAGGTGAGGGCGTGAAGATTGTCAATATTGGAGAGTATGCGGGTGAGGTGACGGATGACCCTGAGAGGCATGCTGGTGCCAGGGCGGCCCATAAGCTGCTGTCTGATAGGATGCCTTCCAAAGGTGTTTTAATCAGGGTGAATGTTTCAATCCCACCTCGAAAAGGCCTAGGATTAAGTGGGGCCGAGGCCGCTGGCGCCGTCTATGCTGTGAATCATCTCTACAAGCTTGGACTCACCGCTAACGAGCTCATACAATATGCCGCATATGCGGAGCCGGGCGGCCATCTGGACAATGTCACAGCCTCGCTGCTGGGTGGCTTCACAATCTCGATGAGGGATTCACTCCTCGGTGGAATGGCTTTCAAAACCCTCAGACCACCTGATGACCTAGGCCTCACAGTCATCATCCCCGATGTTCATAAAACATCCACGGAGGATGCCCGCAAAGCCGTGCCAGATCAGGTCAGCCGTCAACAGCTTGTGGAGGCTGTTGCAAGATCATCTTTGGCCACCGCATCCCTAGCCCTCTCCGATGTGGATCTACTCTTTAGATGCGTCCTCTATGATCCATATGTGGAGTTGGCGCGAGCTGATGCAGGCGTATATGGACATGGTGTGGACCGTCACGCTCTGTTGACTGAGAAGCTTGAGCTATACAAGCGGTATCACGTGGTTGAAACGATAAGTGGCGCTGGGCCCTCAAGGCTTCTATGGTATAAACTCTCCGAGAACAGCGGTGGTGCGGGAACTAGACCAGTTGATAGAGCTGTGGAGATGATTGGGGAGAACCTAGCATCGGCGGGATATAAAATATCACGGATATACCATACAAGGCCGAGTGCGATGGGGTGTCAGCTTTATTAGAAACATGCAACACCGCCATGGTATAAGATGACGGACTTCCTAAAATATGTGGAAGACGAGTATAAAGACTACGTCACATATAGGGAGTTGGCTAGAAGGGAGAGAAATGGAGGAAGGCGGGAGGTTCTTGAGCGGCTGGCCGAAACAGAGTTCCAGCACTATAGGTTCTGGAATAATTATGCTGGTAATCACGAGCCGCAAACATCCAAACTCCTGATCAACCTCCTCCTGCTACTAAGGCTACTCCTTGGACTGACATTCACCATAAAATTATTGGAAAGACATGAGGAAAGAACAATACAGACATACAGGACTTTTGCGTCCAGTCTGACGGGTGAAGAGAGGACGAGAGTCGAAGTAATCATACAGGAAGAGTTGGAGCATGAGAAGTATCTCCTCGCACAGATCGATGAGGCTGTTGTGAGGTACCTGGGCTTCGTAGCCCTCGGCCTTGCGGATGCAATAATCGAAATAACTGGAGTGCATGCGGGATTTCTCGGTGTCACAAGCTCTACACTCATAGCTGGAATAGCGGGCCTGGTCGTGGGCTTTGCAGCTGCCATATCGATGGCCTCAGCGGCCTATCTGCAAGCCAAGCATGGTGCATCCAGCTCACCTACCAGATCAGCGATCATAACAGGTGCCGCATATCTCCTCACAGTCACCGTACTGGCTCTACCATATTTTCTCCTAGCTGATATGCTCCTAGCCTTCGGTTTATCAGTATCATTGGCCGTAGTCACTATGGCCGTCTTCACCTTCTACGGCGCTGTTATATCTGAAAAGAGTTTCCCACGTGAATTTCTCATAAGCCTAGCACTGGTTATGGGGACAGCTCTGGGAACATATCTTTTCGGCGACTTCCTCGGAACTGTTTTCGGAATAAAACACTATAGATTTTTCTAGGCCGTCCACTAGCAAAAGAAAATAATGAACCTGCATCTTCCTGGCAAGCGTGAGTTGGATGATTGTGACTGATGAAGCCCATAGACCTTCCAGCCCACTATGTTGGCATGATGGTATCTAGGGGGTTCTGTGAAGGTTTCCAGGACGAACATAATATGCAAGAACTATCATCAAATATGCCGGAGTATTGTTAGATCTTTCTGTAAATGAAGTCCACCCCCCATGGATACGCAACTATAACCAGTCCAATCTTCTTTTCTCTGATTAGAAGTGCTAGAATCTGTGCTATCTCTACCCAATCGAATTCTCCGTCTAAACCTGTACATATGTCTTCGATGGACATCGGGATAGTCATTTTCTCTAGAATTCTTCTACACAGGTCCTGTGTAGACAATCTCACCACCTGAGTCTGGAGATGGTTAGCAGTTGAAGAATCATTTTTTCACGCTCCAGTCCGGTGTCTGATGTTGTTGGATTAGGGCATTGGTCCTTCACAGCGCGTTTAACGTCGCTTGACATGTCGTATCGTTGATGTATGTGATATTATGTGTGGTGCCGACGTTTGACGGTATCTTGCGTCCGCCGTCACATGCCTGCTAAATGCTTATATTGGAAGCGGTGCCCCCCAGTCCGTGTACGAGGTAATTTTCAAGATAAGACATAGGAGCTGCCCGTTTAACATGATTTCAGTGAAGTATCCGAACGCTGTTATTTCATCATGGTGTAATGAAAGGGTTGATGTGTTTGACGTTAAGGGTAAGACTGAGGATGTCATGGGTGTTCTGAAAGGCGTCCAGGGACTCGTATATGCAGTAGGGGAAAAGGTGAAACATAGGTCCTATGATGGAACGACTGGCCGTGTCTTAGCCGTTAGCTGGGGTAAAAACTGTACATGCCATAGAATAATGAAAAATGCAAAGGCTATAGAGATAGACCGGCTGATCCAGCGACATTTCTGCGTAAATATTTACCCAACTGTGTACCGGGACGGGTATGAGCAGTATAGAATAATGGGTTCTGAGCTATGTAGTCTTTGGTAGACTCGCATAGCTCTTGGGATTCATAGGCCTTGGGCTCCTCTCGGGTTCATCGGAGCCCTCATCAGCCTCCTCCCCTGTCGGGGTGAACCCGCTCCAACCCCTCATAAGCCCGTTGAAGAGCTTTGGGGTTGGAGAAAGCCCCTCCATCTGAAGGTATAGGTTTATTGATGCGTTTAGCTGTCTATTTATCCTCAACCCACAGACTCCACATAGGTATATTGCTCCTTTCGGGGAATTAATCGTCCCACATCTGGAGCATCTTCTAGTGGAGTTCTTTGGGTTGAGGAGCACGACCCTTGATTTATAGCTCATGAATGCTATGATTGTCTTCCAACTACTCTTCGAGATATCCCTGTTATGCTTTTTTGAGCCGTTAAACATCCTCTCCTTCCTCAGATACTCAAAACCGTGGACAATGCCGTCGAACTCCCTAGTAATGGATGTTGTCAGCTTATGGATATAATCATTAGCCCTATTCCTCTCCCTCCTAGAATATTTTGTCAGAACCTTTCTTAGTGAGGGCTTCTTTGATGCTTTCTGCTGTAACCTCCTCCTCTTTACCTCATAGACTCTATGGATGTGGAATAGCCTTGTCAGGTCTATCCTGATCCATCCTATATCTGGGTTAAATCCATCTAGGCTCTTCTCGTTACAGTCCCAAGCAATCCCACCCCTAACCTCCCCCTTCCTCTTGAACCTGAAACTAACCGTCAGATACTTCTCGTTTAGTATTAGCTCACCCATCTCACCCCTAGCTCTGCAGAGAAACCAGGCCCTAGAAATATCGAACTCAAGATAC
>Ga0272449_1001902_pt1 | contig 20316 bp, 12 predicted proteins | sample YNPCB0241_FD_198679 | JGI IMG/M metagenome (GOLD analysis project Ga0272449, IMG submission 198679) | Hot spring sediment microbial communities from Yellowstone National Park, WY, United States - YNP-CB-024-1 | ecosystem: Environmental > Aquatic > Thermal springs > Hot (42-90C) > Sediment... | reverse complement strand
CCATGCTCTTTTTGGCCTTAATCCCCGCCTCCCCGGCGATTCCCGCCACCCCTCCGAGCGAGGCGGGCCTCCCCGTTAGGGTGGTCGAGGAACGATGGGAAGTGGCCCCGGGGATCACTGTCCCGGTGGCGGTCTACTTCCCCGACACCGGGGGGGAAGCCAGGTATCCTCTGCTGGTGATGGTCCATCCCTGGGGCTGTGACCGCACCTTCTGGGACAGGATGGCCCGGGAATTCGCCGCTTACGGTTATGTTTGCGCTACCTACACCGTAAGGGGATGGGACGGGTCGGATGGGCAGATCACCGTCATGGCCCCGGAAAACGAGATCCGGGACCTGAGCACCATCATCACACTGGTGGGGGAGGATCCCCGTTTCCCAGTGCTACGGGACGAGCGCGGGCCCATAACCGGCGTCACCGGCTATTCCATGGGCGGCTGTCATGCTTATCTCATAGCCCCCAGGGAGAATCCCATGGAAGGGGACCCCGGCGACACCCGGGTGCGGGCGGTGGTCCCCTTGCACGGCGGGGCAGACCTGGTGTTCTCCATGTTTCCCTACCGTACCACCAAGCTGCTCATAGGTCTCATGCTCGTCGCCACCGCCTACATCGGCAGGCTATCCGGCTTCTTACTGAACACAATCAGCCTCCTGCAGAGAGCCGACAAGTCGCCCTGGGATAAGTTCTACGGTGTGATCGATGGGTTGTGGAGGGCCCTTCCCCTCATAAGCTCGGTGGACGACATGATGCCCTGGATGGCCGGTGCATCGCTGGAGCGGCGGACGAGCGACATGGTGAAGGTCAGGGAATATATGAACCGGCGTTCCATCCGCTATTGGTGCGACCCAGACATGGATGATCGTGCGGATCACCCCGTCACCGCCCCCATGATGATCCTCACCGGTTGGAACGACGACATCTTCTACGCCAACGAGGGGCTACGGGTGTTCTCCCGCCTTATCAAGGAGGGAGTGCCCAAGCGCATCTTCGTGACCAACCATGGGCATATGGGGGGAATGGTCAGCAACCCCATCTTGGACATCCCCGAAAACGAGGAACAGAACTGGCTCCGGGGTGAGATCCGACGCTGGTTCGACCGCTTTCTGAAGGGTGTGGACAATGGGGTGGACCGGGAGCCCGCCCTGGTATATTACGCCGGTGACGTGCCCGGGGACTTCCGGACCGCGAACTCCTATCCCCTGCCGGGTACCCGCAAGGTGAAGCTCTACCTGTCCAAGGCCCCCGACTGGTCGGGAAGGCTCGAGAGGCGGGCCCCGGCGGGATGGGGCACCTTCCCCGACCTGCTGGTCAACACCGGGGTCACCGGTTCCATTTCCCTCACGTACCTGAAGGACGCCGGTGCCCTCTTCGGTTCTCCCGGGGAGATAGACATACCCATCCGCTTCCGGTTGCTGGACATCCCCTTCGCCCAGCAGTATTACCTGAGCGACCCGTTGCCACGGGACATGGTTATCATGGGCACCCCTGGGATCGAGCTCTACTTCCAGAGCCAGCAGGCCTTCTGTCAGCTTGTCCCCTTCCTTTACGAGGTCACACCCGGTGGTGAGGAAGTGCTCGTCAGCCGGGGATGGTTCGAGGGACAGGATCTCGCTCCTTGGGGCATATCATCCACCGGAGGAGAGTTGGAGATGCAGGCGGTTTACCACCGCTTCCGCAAGGGAAGCCGCATCAAATTGGAGCTGGCCACCGCTGACCTGCTGAGCCTGTGGCCCTACTGGGGGCTCAACATCATTCTGGTACATCATTCCTCCGACCGCCCATCGTCTATAACCTTGCCGGTGGTGAGTCTCAACTGAAAGACCGCGAGGGGGATCCATCCATGGCTGATGGCTCTCCCCCGGTTCCCTTCCCTCCGGCCCACCATCCACGCACTCGGGCACGTACTTCCAATACCTGGCAGGCAGGTGTGCTTTCTTGAGACGTGGATTCGATCTTTCGGGAAGGCAAATGGAGAAGTAGTACTCCCGCCAAAGGGCCCAGGTCTGGTCCCGGTCCGGGAAGCCCGCGTCAGTGATGTCGCCCGCCGGGAAACGGGGGTCAGCCCGGCAAACCACCTCCTTCCCCCTTTTTACATCCCTGATCGCCCAGCTCAATCCTGACATCCTCCTCCAGAAGTGACGGGCTAAAAGGTCGAGGATATCGGCGGAGGGCTCTATCTCCGCCACGAAAAACCCTGCCTCCTCCCGGTAGCGGAAACGGGTTATCCCCTTCCAACGGTGATATTCCCGCCAGGTGAAGCGGGCCATCCTCTCCACCCTCTCCACCTCTGGGGAACGGGGATGGCGTTCCCATCCCTTCCCTTCCCTGAATCCCAGGCGTAGGAAGTCGAGGAGGGCTTCCTCCCTCCCCGGCAGCTCCGACCGGAAGGTCAGTTCCACCCAACTCCCCGCCTTCTTTCCCATGCGCCGGACTATGCGGTCCTGCATCCGGGCAGCATCCTCCGGGGAGGCCTCGCACCATAAAAACCCGCTCAGCGCGAGCTGGGCCTCCTTGCCCATCCTTATCTCCACCACCCCTTCCTCCCTTTCTAATACCGCCAGGCAGGCCGATAAAAAGCCTTGGTAGGTCCCGTCATAGAGCAATACCTTACGCACGGTCATCACCCCTTAGGGATAGGCAAATCCTGGCAACACGAGCTGAGTGCTTCCCTTGCGCTCCATCCCCGAAAACCAGCCGAGGACCCTCTCCCGACCCTCACCCTTCCACCACTCCGACAAGGTGAAACAGTCCACGTCACGGTCTGGGCTTCCGACACAGACCAGGAAAGGCGACGCCCTTTTCATCACTACACCCAGGCGTGGCAGGTCCTCCCAGCGGAGAGTGCGCTCCCGCCTTGCCCGAAGGATCCTGCTCGCCGAGACCTGTCCTATCCCTGGTACCCTGAGCAGGCGCTCCCGCCCGTCCCGGTTCACGTCCACTGGGAAGAAATCAGGGTGCCTGAGGGCCCAGTCCAACTTAGGGTCGATGTCGGTATCCAGGTAAGGCCTTACCGGGGAGAGGAGCTCCTCCACCCGGAAACCATAGAACCTGATGAGCCAGTCGGCCTGGTAGAGCCGGTGTTCCCTCCGCAAGGGAGGATGCGAAACCCCCGGGAGCCTGGGGTCCTCACCTACCGGTATGAAGGCCGAATAGTAAACCCTGCGCAGACCGAACTCGGCATAGAGGCGCTGGGTAGCGGAAAGGATTGTCAAGTCATCGTCCTTGGAGGCACCTACCACCAGCTGGGTGGTATGGCCCGCAGGCATCAGCGGGCTCCCTCCGCGACCTCCTTTCACCCTCTCCCTCCCCTCCCTGGCCAGCTCCGCCAAGAGGGCCATTTGCCCCAATATACCTCGGAAATCCTTCTGCGGCGCCAAACGGGAGAGACTTTCCTCCCGGGGCAGCTCCACGTTCACGCTCAAACGGTCGGCGTAAAAGGCGGCCGAGCGCACCAGCTGGGGGTCGCAGCCCGGGATCACCTTCAAGTGGATGTAACCCGGGAAGGAATATTCCTCACGCAGCACGCGGGCCGTTCCTATCATCAGCTCCATGGTGTGGTCAGGATTCCTCCACACCCCAGAGCTCAAGAAGAGCCCCTCCACGTAGTTTCGATGAAAAAGCTCCCAGGTGAGGCGGGCAAGTTCCCGGGGCTCGAAGTGGGTGCGGGGACCGTCCACGGAAGAGCGGTGGGCACAGTAGGCACAATCGTTGACGCACCGGTTGGTGAGCAAGACCTTGAGGAGGGATACCGTTCTTCCGTCCTCCGCCCAGACGTGGCACACCCCGAGGGGCGGCGAACCCCACCTCCTGCCCCGGCATCCGCGGAGGCCGGTGGCGGCGCAGGCCACGTCGTACCGGGCGGCAGCGGCCAGAAGCTTCAACCTTCCCTCGAGGTCCATGGAGGTTATGCCTCCGCTCCTCTGCCTAGCGAAATCCACCTTCCCTTGTTCCTTCCTTTGGTAGTATTCTCTCCCACGCCGACGACAACCCGGCGCGCCTAATGCCTGTGCACATGAGGAAGGGAGAAAGGTCACGAGCCCTCGGCTGAGCTGGCAAAGCCCTGCGAAAGACCCGCGCCGCCCATTATGCAACCCCGTGCGAGACCTTACCTGTCCTACGAGGTGGCAGGGTATCGTCCGCCGCCCACCACGGCGCAGGAGGAGGGGTTGGGACGCCCTTTTGGTGAAGCGTTGACCTTACGGCGATGCCCCTACAAAACTACCGGCCGACGGAATTAGAGGTCCGGCGAGGCAGGGTATCGTCCGCCGCCCACCACGGCGCAGGAGGAGGGGTTGAAGGGGTTGGTCCTCACCAGAAGGGAATAAAGGTAAGGATAGTTCTTTTTCAGGTGGCGAGCGTATCTTAGCCATTCCCTGGCCAGGAGCCGGTAAACCCGGTTCATGTCCCCTGCCAGGTGCTCCAGGTCCGAGGGGGGAAGGCGGTCCGCCATGTCCCGGTACCGGAGCTCCTCCGCCAGGTGGAACACCGCCCACAAGAGGTCAGTGAACTCCTCGTGCTCCATCAGGCTGGGGTTCTCAAGCAGGGTGACCAGGAAATCCTCCCACGGCACGAAGAAGTCCCTGAGCTGCCTCGCCGTTTCATCGGTGCAGAAAAGCGTGCCGCCCACTTGGGCCACCGTCCGGAAGGCCTCCAGAAAGTCATCCTCATCCCAGTCCTCGCCCAGGCAGATTTTTTCTTCCAGTCTTTTCCTCTCGGCGTCGCACCGAGCCAACAGAGCCAGTAGCTCGTTGCCCATGCGCCCGAAGAATACGCCGATTATGGTGTTGAGCTTCTCCACCCTCCTCCTCTTCTCTCCCATCTCCAGGACCCGGTGCACGATCACCGCCACCAGCAGCACCTCTATGGGCAAGAAGGCCAGGTCCCCCACCATGTAGATGAAGATGTGCCTTACGTCGCGAAAAACCAGGAAGTGGAAGAGGTACAAGACGCCGCTAAGGAGTAGCAGTAAAAGGGCAAGTGCCAGGTACCATCTCAGCTCATCTCTCTCCTTCATCTCGTAGCTCCTCCTGAAAGAAGAGGTGAACGTACCGCTAGCCCGGGATGGCTGCCACGGGCAACCCGCCGGTTCGCCCGGAATCATACTTCAGGTTAACTGCTATCGTACCCTTTCGCTATGCCCAAATCCGCCTCCCGGTCCGAGATAGAAATGCCGGCAATGGAAGGGAGGCGAAGATGGATAGGACGAGGCCACCGGAGAAGGCCAGGAAGAACGGCTCCATCGACGAGGAACTGGTAAGGGGTTACTCCTGGCTGGTGAACTCGGTGGCGCGTTCCATAAGGAAGAGGCTGCCGCCCTCGGTGGAGCTTGCCGACCTCGTGGGCTACGGTTTCCTGGGCCTATTGGACGCAGCTTCCCGCTACGACCCTGAGAGGGGCATCGGGTTCGAGGACTACGCCCGCAAGAGGATCTGGGGCGCCATCCTGGACGGGTTGCGCTCGGAAAAGAGGCTGCCCAGGAGCCTCTTGGCCAAGATGCGGGAGGTCCAACGTGCCATAGAGAGCCTTTCCTCCCAGCTGCAGCGTATGCCGGGGGAAGACGAGGTGGCCAGTCACCTCGGGCTGGATACCAGCAGATACCGACGAATCATGCAGGACATCGACTCCGCCCAGGTTATCTCCCTGGAGGACTTGGTGGGGCGCCGCGACCAGGACGACGGCCTGGACATCCTGGAAAGCCTAAGGGACGAGAGCGCCCCCGACCCCCTCGAGGAGGCGGAAAGACAGGAGTCCACCCTAAGTCTATATCGGGCTATAGAAAGCCTTCCCGAGAGGGAAAAGGTGGTGCTGGTCCTTTATTACTTCGACGAACTCAGCATGAAGGAGATCGGGGAGGTCATGGAGATATCCGAATCAAGGGTCAGCCAACTGCACTCCTCGGCGTTGCGGAGCCTGCGCAGGCTCCTCGCGGGGACCGAGACCGGCAAGCGAACGGCGTGAGGCGCGGGTTGGCCCGTCGGTACCCTTCCCGCCGAACCTAAAGGGAAAGGCCAAGCACCTTCTTCACCGTTTCCACGACCTTGGCGGGCTGGAAGGGCTTGGTGATGAAGTCCTTCACGCCCATTCCCAGGGCCTCCAGCATCAAATGCTTCTCGCCCAGAGCGGTACAGACCACGATGCGGGCCTCCGGGTCCATGGCCATGATGTTCCTTATCGCCCGCATTCCGTCCATCTCGGGCATGTTTATGTCCATGATCACCAGGTCCGGCTTCCACCGTCGGTACTCCCAGAGGGCCTCGGCACCGTTCTCCGCCTCCACCACGTGCCGGAAGCCGTGCTCTTGCAGGATCTGCCGCAACAGGCTCCTGGTGAAAAGGGCATCGTCTGCTATGAGGATGGTGTGCGCCATCTTCCACCTCGTATGCCGTCCTACCTATTTATCGGAAGGTTCGACTGCCCCTTTGATAACCACGGCTCACCCCTGCGCCCGGCGAAACCAAGCCCCTCTCCCTGATAAGCCACTCGACTTTCGATGCCATACGACCGCCCTGACCCGTTGGCAGGCCTTTTTCGGGGTACCTGGAAGGGAATTGTTATAATTATCAAAAGGATGCGTCATCGCCGGCAAAGTGGGTGGTTATCGGTCTGAAGACCGTCCTTACGGGAAACGGCTGAGTAAGGGCCATTCTCCCAAGGAAAAAGGGGAAAGTTAAAATCTCAGGGCGGAGTCCGGGAACGGTGAACTCGGAAGTCAACTATCCCGAGGGATTCTACGAGACGCTCATCTGGTCCGTGCTGGACCTGATCAGCGTGCTAGACCCCGAGGGAAGGATGAAATACCACAGCCCCTCGATAAAGCACATCCTCGGTTACGATCAGGGCGAGCTTTACGGCAAGAACGTCTTCGACTTTGTGCACCCTGATGACCTTCAACAAAGCCTTGCCATATTCAGGAAGGCCCTACGTTCGAGGGGCAAAAGCGAGGTCCTGGAGCACCGCTTCCTGCACCGGGACGGCCGGTGGCTTCACTTCGAGTCCGTGGGCTGGAACCTTTTGGACCATCCCCTGGTGGGTGGCATCGTGGTGACCTCTCGGGAGATAACCCAGAGGAAGCGTATGGAGGAGGAGCTACGGAGGTCGGAGGAGCTTTACCGCAAGCTGGTGGACATCTCCCCGGACGCCATCACCATGTCGGACCTGGAGGGGAACATCACCTTCGTCTCAAGACAGACCTTGACCCTGCACGGATACCAGCATGAAGGGGAGATGCTGGGCATGAACGCCATACACCTGGCCGCCCCCGAGGACCGCGAGCGGGCCCTTTCCGTTTACCGGCGGGTAATACTGGAAGGCCAAGTCCGCCATGCTGAGCTCACCGCCTTAAAAAAGGATGGGTCGAGGATCATCATAGAGATCAGTATTTCCCTCTTACAAGACGAGGAGGGAAATCCTCAAGCCATGGTGGCCTTCTCCCGGGACATCACCGAGAGGAAACGCATGGAGACCCTCCTCCAGCGGCGCAACGAGGAGCTGGAGGCCTTTGCCCACACCCTCTCCCACGACCTTCAGACTCCCATCGCGGTGGTGGAGGGATATGCCCGGGCCGCCCTGGAGGCGGACCAGGAGGGGCGGACGGAGGCAGAGCGGGAATGCCTGGAAAGCATCGTGAGCGGCGCCCGCCGCATGCGGCAGATGGTGAATTCCCTGCTGGAATACGCCAAGGCAGGGCACCTGGAGACGGAATTCCACCCCGTGGAGCCCGAGGAGGTCCTGGCGGAGGTCCTCATGGACCTCGAGGAGGGATTTACGAAGAAGGGGATCTCGTTGAGCATCCACGACGACATGCCCCTCGTCCTAGTGGACCCGGTACGGCTGCGGCAGGTCTTCTCCAACCTGATCAGCAATGCCATGAGGCACATGGGGGACGTGCCCTCTCCCCGCATCGAAATCGGCGCTCGCCAGGCGAAGGGAACGGTCACCTTTTACGTGAGGGACAACGGTCGGGGCATTCCCCTAGAGGTCCAGCCCCTCATCTTCCAACCCTTCCGGCGGTACTCCTCACATGGATCCCCTGGGCTGGGCATCGGCCTTTCCACGGTGAAGAGGGCGGTGGAGAGCTGGGGCGGCAGGGTGTGGGTGGAGAGCGAACCGGGCAGGGGAGCCACCTTCTTCTTCACCGCGCCCCTAGCCCCTTGAGACACGCTCCCGTCCGTGGTCCTGGGAACTCCCCTTTGCCGCTTATGGTCGATACCCGGACTCCGAAAAACCTTCCTCCGTGACGCACTTTGACCACCCCTGGCAGCATCGATTCGAGACTTCTTTTGGCTCCCTGGACCCAAACCCGGTGATTCCCAGGGACCCCCTACACCCGGACGCCGGGTTCCTGGGTCCTTACCCGGCATTTCCGGCCATGGCGTGGGGAACGCCCCACTATTGCCTCCCCGGCTCCCGCAATGAGATACTTCCGATTCGAGCAAGCGCTACGATTCGAGCAAGCGTTAACCGGCTCCAACCCGGGGAGGTGATGACGCGGTGCAGGAAGCCGAGGTGAGGATATTCGACCTGGACGAGGAGGGGGCCGGCTTGGGCTGGAAGGACGGCCGCCCCTTTCACGTGTGGGGAGCCCTCCCGGGAGAACTGGTCAGGGTCAGGGTCACCAGTAAAAGTAAGGGAGAATTCCACGGCGTTGCCGAAGAGGTCCTGGAGCCCTCCCCTCGCAGGACCACGCCGCTGGAGGACCACTTCCTCTCCTGCTCTCCCTGGCAAATAATGGATATCCAGGGCGAGTTGGAGACGAAGCGTGAAAGGGTTGAAAGCTTGCTCTCCTCCGCCCTGGGCAGGCCGGTGGAGCTGGATATCTTCCAAAGCCCCCAGGTTTTCGGCTACCGCAACAAGATGGAGTTCAGCTTCCTCCGGGAAAAGGTATCCCTGGCTTTCTTCCGCCGGGGAAGGAAGGGCAAAGTGGAGCTCCCGGGCGGATGCGCCCTCGCTCACCCTGCCATGAATTCCGTCTCCCTGAAGCTCTGTGCCCTCTTGCGGGAAAGCGGGTTTCCCGCGTCATCCCTCAAGTCCCTGGTGGTACGGGCCAATTCCGCCGGCACCACGCTGGCGGCCCTATTTTTGCGGGAAAAACCCGGCAGGCTACCCTTCGTCGACCTCCCTGTCGTTCCCTGGCTGGCGGGCCTGCGCGTGTTCTACTCCGACCCCCGCTCACCCGCCTCAGTGGCCACGGAGGAGCTGGCCGACCTCGGCCGCTCGGAGCTGGAGGAGGAGGTGCTGGGAAGAAGGTTCCTGTTCTCCGAGACCTGCTTCTTTCAGGTCAACGTCCCTGCCTTCGAGGAGGCCCTGCGCGACATCCTTCGTTTCACCTCAGAAGCCCAGACCCTCTACGACTTCTATTCCGGTGTGGGTACCATAGGGCTTTCCTCTGAGGCGAAAAAGGTGGTGCTGGTGGAATCGGACCTTGAGGCCACCCGCTGGGCGGCTCTCAACGCGGAAATCAACGGAGTACCCGACTTCGAGGTGGTGCTGGAACGAGCCGAGGACTTCATCCCCTCGGCCCGCGAAGGATCGGTCTTCGTGTTCGACCCTCCCCGCACGGGCCTGCACAAGAAAGTGGTGTCCGCGCTGCTGGAGAAAGAGCCTAAAAGGATCGTCTACCTCTCCTGTAACCCTTACACACAGGCCCGAGACCTGGAGGCGATATCCGCACGCTATGGCCCCGTCTTCCTGCGGGCCTATAATTTCTTCCCCGGAACCCCCCACGTAGAGTGCCTGGTGGTTATGGACCGCCTGGTCCCCTGAAAAGACTTGGGATACGGTCAGGAAGCCGGCCTGATGGTGACCACGTGCTCACCCTTCCGAGAAGGGACGTAGCGGAGTATCCCTTCCTTGCGGCGGAAGCTCCATTTCCCGTCAGAGACCTCCACCCGGAATCCCCCACGGTAATGCACCTCCCGGGGTACGAAGATCTCCGTGGGCGGCCCCCCAGGATCGGAGCGGAAGGCCAGCCGGTAGGTCCTGGAGGAAAGATCGAAGCCCTGGCTCAGGGGCTCGCCCTTCAGGCGCACAGCGTAGGGCCGCACGTTGACCTCCAGCCCCCTGGGTCTACCCTCCCGGTCCAGGAGGGAGAAATCCTCACCGTTCCAGGCGTCCACGTCCTGCACGCTGAAATCCCAGTAAGCGCAACCGAGGAAGTTGTTCTCGAAAAGCCGCAGGGCGTTGTCCACCGACCGGTTCCGGGAGCCCTCCGGCCTGGTGCCCCAGTGAGCGCCGAATTCCCCGATGAACAAGGGAAGCCCCAACCCAGAGGCCTTGGCCTTGAGTAATTCCAGAAATATCCAGAAAAGAGCGAAGTCAGGTACGTAGATGAGAAGCATGTTGGAAACCGGATTGTATAGGTGGGGGGCAAAGACCGCGTTGGTGATGCCTGGGCCGGTCATCTTGGATGTGTACATGTCCGGCATGTGAGGCTCGATGAACACGGTAGCGCCTGGGTGTACCCTCCGCAGGGCCTCCGCCGCCCTCCGGTAGAAGGGTAGAAGATACCCTTTCTCGAACTCGCCCTCGCCGTTGGGGATGTCCCCCGCGGAAGGCTCGTTCATGATGTCGTAGCCCAGCACGAAGGGAACGTCGGAGACCCTTTCCGCCACCTGCACCAGGGCGCCGATGTAATGCTCTTGCAGCTCCTGGGACCGCCAGAAATGCGTGAAGCATTTCCTTACGTCACTAGATAGGAAATAGGCAAGTCCCCAGAACTGGCCCCCGAAACCGTTGTTGTGGCTGGGGTCTACTTCGGGCGGGAAAGCCCAGTATGGGGCACCGTCACCTCCCAGGAAACGGCTGTAAAGGTCCTGGTGCATGTCCACCAATACGTAAATACGCCTTTTCGCCGCCTCGCGCACCAGGAACTCCACCTTCTCCAGGTAGGCCCGGTCATAAACCCCCACTTCTGGCTCGATGGCCTCCCAGAAAACGGTGAGCCTTATCATGTTGAAACCCCAAGAGGAAAGGAGGTCGAACCACGACGGGTCCTCGAAGGGGATGAAGGGGGGCAGCTTGGCGTTTCCCGCCACGTTCACCCCCCGGAGGCAGACGAGCCTACCCTCCCTGTCCACCGGCCCCCTGGGAGTCCAGGTCAGGACGGGGCTTGAAGCCTCTTTCTCGCCGTGTTCCAGTGCGTCATACCCCATTTCCGGAAAAGATCCCGGGATGCGAACCATCTTCGAGTGGCTCGCCTTGGCAACCCCGGGGAAGGGAAAGTAAAGGAAAAGGAAAAACTGGAACAGCACGAAATACGTGGCTACCTTCCGCATAGCTTGACCCCCTTCTAAATCCCCCCGCGACCTTCCAATTCCGATCTCTCGCAAACGCCTTCGTCTTTCAGCAAGCCCCGTCAGGCGGGGATTACCCTTACCTCCAGTTCTCCCCTCTCACCCGTTTTCCACTCAGCCCGGCTCCCCGTTTCGTGGCGGGACTCGAAAAGGCCCTGGGCCAGGCCCACCACCATGAGTGGGACGGCGGCGTTGGGCATGAACAGGCGAAGTCCCTCCTCGGACTCCTCGAACTCAGAGAGCAGGCCTATCCCCCTTAGGGCTAGCTGGAATTTGAGGTCGGCGGCGGGCTCCTCCCCCTTCAAGCGGTAAAAGCCCCCCGCAGTGAACCTCTTCTGGGCTTCCACCACCACTTTTGGGATCTCCTCACCCAACTCCCTTTCCAGCTCGCCGAAAACGGCCTCCAGCACTGAAGGTGCAAAGAACACCATCCGCCTTCCCGATTCCCGGTGGGTTATGATACCCCTTTCCAGGTCCCACCGGTACAGGGAAAGGAAGGCGGGACCACCGCAGGAAGGGCACTTTTCATAAGAGAAATCGCCCTCCCCGTACTCGTACCTCCTCATGCGCAACCTTTCCCGGAACTCCTCAGGATGCGGGCTTCTGAAGCCCCGCACCAAGAAGGTGCTGGGGCCCACCTGCTCATGATCCATCCCCATCTCCTCCCCCACCAGCGCCTCGAAGGCGGCCACTGGGTCCGCGCTCCCGAGTATCACCGAGTAGGGGTTCTCCACACGGACCAGCAGAAAATCCTCCTCGTCACCCTGGTAGCGACAGTCCACCACCTCGAACCGTCCATAGCCCAGCACGTGGCCTATGGAGGTCATGCCCTCTATCACCGGCTTTACCTCCACCTTTTTCTCCCTCACCGCCCTTTTAAGCCCCTCGGGTATCACCCTCTCCATGTACGCGGCGGCCGTCCTGCGGCGGGCGTCAACCACTATCCTCTCTATGGGGATTCCCAGTATGCGCTCCACACCCTTGAGAAGTTCCTCCAAGTTCTCGCTCTCTAGGAAGATGATGATGTGGCGGGGATCCCTTCTCTGCAGTATGAAACCGCTGCTGTGCCACAGGTGCTCGGATGTGATGTAAATGGGCACTCCGCACTCCGCACAGGTCTCCACTCCCTGCATCTCTACCCCCTTGAGCCAATGCGACGACCTTATCCTTTCCGCCGGGGCGGCCTTACCGCCGGGGCGGCCTTAATGTGTAATATTATTGGGGTTGTGCCCTTTGTTTACCGTGGAAAGCTAGGTTCCATCCGTATTCTGCTATATCTTATCGGGATTTTCCAGGGAAACCTTCAGTCCCGAATCGGATGTCGGCGAGTTCAACGGTTTCCACGTTCCCAACGTTATGGGCAGTGAAAAGGGATGGTCGGGATCCGCACCGGTTGCCGCAAGGAGATCCGCCGCGTCCTGAAGGATGACGGAGTGGTGAAAAGGGATGGTCGGGATCCGCACCGGTTGCCGGCACCTTCACCGATCGACCCGCTTACCATCCGCTGCCGGTGCTGCGTTGGGCTTCCCGGACGAAGCCCCTTCCTTCTCTACCCGACGGGACTCCCTTTTCCAGCCCCCCTCACGACCACCCCCTCATGCCTGCACCCTGGATCTCCGGACTCGCGGGGTTCTTAGTACGGGAAAAGGGGTCCCTTCCCCGGGAGCCTTAATGGCCTGATCCCGAAGGGAACCTCTCGGCAGGGCAGTCGTCCACCCCCTCCCCGTTCCCCGCCGCCAGGTGCGCGAAAAGCGTCCGAACTCGGGGTTATACCCTAGGGTAAAATGCCCTCACCTCGGCCCCAAGGTCATCAGGACGCCGCGAAGGGGGGAAGGTGGGCCCCGTTGACCTGCGGGAACGTGTTCAGCATCCCAAACTTCCGACGAATTTCCGGCACAAGAAGCTTCTGTGTCCCGAAAAGAGAAAACCAGGCCGGGGAACATGCCCCCTGACCTGGTCTTTTGCTGGTGGCGAGAGGCGGAATCGAACCGCCGACGCCAGGATTTTCAGTCCTGCGCTCTACCGACTGAGCTATCTCGCCGTTCTCGCCACTCGTAATCTTATATAGCTCACCTGGCTCGAAGTATCAACGGGGAAGCCGAAGCTTCCCCGAAACATCCTGGCGGAACCGACGGGATTTGAACCCGCGATCTCCGGCTTGACAGGCCGGCGTGTTAACCTGGCTACACCACGGCTCCGCTGAGCGGCAGGCTGAAAGCCCACGCCGTGCTTATTAAATTCCATTGGTGCCCCCAGCGGAATTTGAATCCGCGCCACCGCCTTGAAAGGGCGGCATCCTAGGCCGCTAGACGATGGGGGCACTGACCAAACCCTTTATATACTAAAGGAAAATCCGCTTTTATCTCAATGTTCCTCGCTTGTCCGGCAAAAACATTATAAAGGAATTTCAGGATCCTTCAAATACTGTTGCTCTACTTGCCACTGATTTGGCACATCCCACCGGATGGTCGAGAAATACCAGGGAAAGGTTCTCATGCGACACAGCCCCTTTTCCGATAAACATGACGGAGGCCCCGGGGAAACGAGAATGGGGACGCTAAGCGGGGGCGCAATGGAAAAAGAGAGAGGGGAAGCTCCGAGGGAGAGCCCTCCCGGAGGGGAGGGTTTGGTGTGGGGAAACGGCGGGCTCGGCATCCTGGAACCTGCCGCAAGGGGAGGGAATGCCGAGTCCGGTGTGATCACGGATTTCCTGGTAAGGCTCTCGGTGGCCTCGAGGTCTAGGTCCTTTTACCCGCCCGATCACCCCGCGGTCAAGGAATCCTTGATGGTGCTCCAGGAGCTCGCGTCCTACATCTATAGGGATCTCAGGGCGGTAACGCTGGAGGTGAGGTCCGACGGTTTCTATCTGGAGGGGAGGGAACTGGCTCGGGGAAAGGAAGGGGTCAGAAAGCTGTGCGGGAAGCTAAGGGCCATGAACGTGAGCAGTATAACAATCAACTTTGACTTTACCTTGAAAGATATCCAGGCCGTGGTGGATCTACTGGGTCAGGATCCCATGGTGGTGATGGCCTCCGGTGGTGCCCAGGAGTTCCTCAAGGAAAGGGAGGTGGAAACCTTCTTTTTGAAGGAAAGCAGGTTGTGTCCTGATGCGGAGGAGGGCAGCCCTGGCTGGCCGGGGGAGGAGGGAGCCGTACCCAGCACCATGGCCTGGAAAGATGGGAAGAAGGGCAGAAAACATGAAGCTGAACTAGAACTTGATATTTTAGGCTGGGAGCTTTTCGACATCCCCAGGCAGGGTGCGGATGCCTTGATGTGGATCTGGAGCGTTGACCCGTCCGACCCACGTGCAAAGGCTTCCCGCATCCTGGAATCGATCGATGCCGAGATCTCCCGCTTCGTGTCAGAGCGGGGCGATGGCAAGGACTTGGAGGCGTTCCTGCGCCACCTGGGTGAAACTCTGCTCTTCTTGGATTCTGGTGTAAGGGACCAGCTCCTTGCCTACCTGCTAGGACCCAGGGGGAGGAAGTTTGAATGGTTTGCCGGACTGTTGACCTCATTTACCGAAAGGGAACTCATCGACTTGCTGGGGGGAATGATATTCAACCTGCCGGAGATGATGGATCCGGTCAGGGATTTCCTCTCGAGAATGTACGGGGAAGCAGGCTCGCGAAGTCTCATGAGGGGTCTGAGGGATAAGATCCTCGACTTGGGAGCACCATCGGAACTGGCGGAAGGGTTCTTGCCCTTCGAGCCGCTGGAAAGGCCGCCTGGGAGGGAAGATCTCCTGGAGGTCATGCGGGAAAGACGTTTACCGGAGGTGGAAGGACCCGAAAGGGGAATGGACCGGTTTGACCTCTGGCGCGAGGCCTTGGAGGAGTTCCCTCCCTTACTCCTTTCCCTTCTCGAGAAAGGTGAGATAGTGGAGAACATGGAGATGGTGGCCGGCTGGGTCAGGCAAATACTGGCTTGTCTGGTAGACGAGGGGGAGCTGGAAAAAGCCGCGGACCTGGTGGGTGGTTTTCAGGACATCGTTTTCCTGGGCAATTTACCACCCAAGGTGGAGGCCTTCCTGGAGGAGACCCTTTCAGAGCTATCCAGTGTCGGTAGCCTGAAAACGCTCGTGAACAGCTCCTTTTACCGTTCCGAGGACAAGGGGGCGGAGGCGGAGAGGCTGGCCTGCTTGGTTGCACGCCTAGGCGAGGGGGCCCTGCGTAACCTAGTGGAGATTCTGGCCAAAGAAGAGAAGGTGGGGATCCGGAAATTCATCTGCGAGGTCCTGATGAGAGCCGGCAGCGGAAACGTCCACCTGCTGGGTTCTTATGTCATGGACGAAAGGTGGTACCTGGCCAGGAACATCGTCTACGTACTGGGAAGGACGAGGAATAGCAGCTCCCTTGCCTACCTGAAGATGGCGATGAAACACCCCCATCCCAAGGTGAGGCGGGAAACCCTGATAGCCCTGGGCCAGGTGGGAAGCCCTGAAGCCCTGGAGGAGCTGGTCAAGGCCATCCGGCACGAGGACCCCAGCACCCGGGTTCAGGCCGTCAGGTGCTTGGAGAGGATCGGGGGAGAAGTCGCTGAGGAGGTGCTTCTCGGGATCTTGGAGAGAGGGTTGGGCAAAAGACCGGATGAAGTCCTCCTGGAGGAGGCGGTGTCGGCGCTGGTGAGGATGAGATGCCACAAGGCATACCCCGCGCTGGCCGCCCTGGCAAGCCAGAGAAGGATCGTGGGCAGGAAAAAATGGGAGAGGATCGCCGTCCTGGCCCGGGAGGGGATGATGGAACTGGAGACGGCGTTCCCCAGGGTGGGGGATGGCGAAGTGGGAGGGAGACGAGCCGATGCGGAGTGATGAATACCCGGAGGGTCTAGAATCCCTGGAGAGGGAACTCGCCCTCCTCAAGCGGTTCTATGCCCTTTGGAAGGCGGGCATGTTGTATCCAGGGGACCATCCCATGTGGAGGCATGCGTGCCGGCAGTTCCTCGAGGCCTTCACGCGCCTGCAGGGAAGCAGGAGCGGTGAGTTCGTCCTGAGGATAGTGGGGGACGAGTTCTACCTGGAGGACACCCTCCTGGTCAGGGAGAGCATACTCTATTATTCCCTCCTGCAGGACCTCAAGAAGGCGGGCATCGGGGGCGTGGCCGTGAGTCCCTCCGTCGGGCCCACGGACCTGGCCGCCCTGGTCTCCGCGGTAAGGGAAGGTGAGGTCCTTCGGGCATCGGAAGACCCCGATGCCTTTCTCCGGGAGAGGAACATCCACGGGATCCGACTGGAAAAGCCGGGGGAATGGAAAGAGGAAAGGGGGCGGGGGGGAGACCGCACCCGACTCACCGAGGAGTACAGGAACGCCGTGGCCGTGATGGGGGAGATCTCCCGGCAGGTGGAGGAGGGGCGGAGGATAAGGGTGGACAAGGCCAGGAGAGTGGTCTCCTCCCTTCTGGAGAGGATAAAGGAGAATCGCACTGCCGTGTTGGGGCTGACCTCCCTCAAGAGCCATGATGACTATACCTGCTACCACAGCATCAACGTGCTTATACTCTCGCTCTCCCTGGGAACCTTGCTCTCCCTGGACAGGCCCGCGCTGGTGGCCTTGGGGATGGGCGCGCTCCTCCACGATCTGGGCAAGATAACCGTTCCCCGGGAGATCCTCCAGAAAAAGGGCCCCCTTACCGAAGGGGAATGGAGCATAATAAGGAGCCATCCCGTGAAGGGCGCGGACATACTCCTGGCCCAGCCGGGCATCCATCCCCTTTCCGTGGCGGTGGCCATGGAGCACCACGCCCATTACGACATGGGCGGCTATCCCAAGATCAGGGGGAAGGAGAGGCCGTCGCTCTTCTCACGGATCGTGGAGATAGCGGATGTTTACGACGCCATGACCACCACCCGTCCCTATCAGAGGGCGCGAACCCCGGAACAGGCCCTGAGGATATTGTTGAAGGACAGCGGTTTCGTTTTCGATCCTGCCCTCGCCCCCATGTTCGTGGCGATGATGGGGATATACCCGGCGGGCACCCTGGTGAGATTGAGCGACGGGCGATGGGGCGTGGTCAGTGAAGGAGCCGTGGTGGAACCCCGTTACCCAGTGGTGAAGGTCATCGCCGACGAGAATGGCCCCCTGACCCGACCTTTCCTCCTGGACTTGGGGGGCGATGTGGCCAGGGAAAGGGGCTTGGAGGTGGCGGAGGTGCTCCTCCCTGAGGAAGCGGGGGTGGACCTGGAGGGGTTCCTGGACCAAGAGGCCCCTTGATACCCCTTCAGGGAAAACATGGAAGGAAGGAAATGGTTTCCCCCGCTCCGACGGGCTTAATGGCGATCTCCATCAACAAGGGTAAGAGCGAGGGTTGGCGATTTACAGGCGCAAGGTAGACGGGTACCGCGGAATCAATCCCCTGATCGGGTAGATGGCCCTGCCGTCATCCTCCTCACACCCGCGAAGAGAAAGGTGGAGAGCAGAACGCAGGCCAGTCCCAGCATCCAGGCCATCCGGTAGCTCCCGCTGAGATCGTATATGAGCCCTGTGACGTACGGGCCCAGGGCTCCTCCTAAAGCCCCTCCCGTGGTCACCAGGCCGAAGATGGAGCCCATGTTCTTCTTCCCGAAGACCTCAGCCACCACCGCCGGGATGACTGGACCGTAGGCGGCATATCCCACTCCAAAGGCCGCGGCGAAGAGCATGAGCGACCAGGGATTCCTCACGAGGAAAAGGAGGAGGAAGGACAGGACTAATAGCGCGCAGGCGGGGTAAAGGGACCTCTTCTTCTCCCCTACCCGGTCGGAAAGCCAGCCGAAGAAGAACCTGCCGAAAATGGAGAAGGCCCCTACCACCGTGACCGACCATCCGGCCCACCCAGAGGATATACCCCGGTCGGTGGCATAGGGGACCTGGTGAACCATCACCCCGTACAGGGCGATGACGATGAGGATGAAGCCGGCGAAGAGAAGCCAGAATGAGGAAGTCCCCAGGGCCTGCCGAAGGGTCAGGTCGCAGGTGTCGATTGACTGGGTAGAGGAGTCCCCGTGGGAAGGACAATCCGTTTCAACGGCCTCGCTGGCGGGCCCTGGTCTTAGGGCGAGATAAGCCGCCGGGGCCAAGGCCAGGGTGACGTATCCCAGGACCTGGAAGGATGCCCTCCAGCCCCAACGGTGGTCCACGAAGCCGATGAGCCGGGGGAGCACCATGGTGCCGAAGCCGATGCCGGTGGTGGCCAACCCCAGGGCGGTGCCCATGTTGCGGCGGAACCAGGACGCTACCGCCGTGTTGGTGGGAACCAAGCCGATGCCGTTGCTACCCACCCCGAAGACCAGCCCATAGAAGAGGACCAGCATCCAAAGGCTCGAGGCCCTGGAGCAGGCCCACAGGCCCAGCCCCCCCAGCAGGGCCCCAGCGGATATCACCAGCCTGGGGCCATAGCGATCCACCAGCCTTCCCGCCAGCGGGGCGAGAAAGGCATAGACCAGGACGCTCACGGTGAAGGGGAGGGATCCCTGGCCCCTCCCTATGCCCAGGTCCCCGGTGAAGCTCTTCAAGAGGACGGTGTTGGTGTAACGGATGCCGTAGTTCACAAAAAGGGCGGCGAAGGCCACCCCCACCACCGTCCACCCGTAATGAATCCCCCTACCCTTGCCTTCCAAGGACCCCTCCGAGCGAGTTAAATGATAGAAAGAACGAGCGGAACCTCCATGAGACCGCCTCAGCCCGTGGTGTCATACGCCTCAGCCCGTGGCGCGGACCAAGGAGCTTTCCGCCGCGAGCTTGTGTCTTAGAGAATAATCCCTCAAAACCGCGGCCGCGTCCACGGCGTCCTCGGCGTCGTCGTAAAGGGGGAATCCGGCTACACGGCGCATCTTTCGTAGGACCTCGCTTCCCGCCAGGAGCCCCGTGACCACCGGCTTGCGATACCTCTCCATGAGTCTCCCGATTTCCTGGATCATATCTTCGCTCATGCCGAGAATGCCGCTGGTCGCCATCTCACCCTCCCTGGTCAGTCGGGCCAACAGTATGAGGATGACCCCGTCGATGAAGTCTTGCTGCAGGAGTCTCTCGATGACGTAAAGCCTGTCTTCCGACCTCTGCACGTCCACCAAGTCCAGGGGGTTGGAGATGTTAACCACCCCGGCCCTCGCCCTCTTGGTGATGTCCTCCACCAGGGACGGAGGAAGGGAGGGGAATTCGAATCCCCTACGTGCGCACTGGTCGGAGGCCACCACCAGGATCCCACCGGTAGGGGAGACCAGGGCTACCCTGTTGCCCCGCAAGGGTGGGAGGGAGAAGACGGTGGAGAAGGTCGCCAGGCGGGAGAGGCGATTCACCCTGATGATTCCGGCCTGGCGGAAGGCCCTGTCCAGCACGTGATCGTCGTTGGCCAGGGCAGCGGTATGGGAGCGGGCGCTCTGCCTAGTCTGGGGCATCACGTTGGCCTTGAAGGCAAGGATCGGCTTGCGGATCCCGGAGGCCACCCTGACCAGGTCCCTACCCCTTTCCACGTCCTCCAGGTAGAGACAGATCACCCGTGTTTCCTCATCTCTACCGAGGTATTCAAGATAGTCCACCTCGTCCAGGTCGGTCTTGTTCCCCATGGAGACCCACTTAGAGAACCCCGCGTTCATCTCCCTTAAGCGGGAGAGGAAGTCCATTCCGATGCCTCCGCTCTGGGTGACCAGGCTGATGCCGCCCTTGGGAATGTCTGGCGGTACCTCTAGAAAGGGTAGACATAGGCCGGTGTGGGCGTTGATCACGGCCAGGGAGTTGGGGCCCACGAAGCGTATACCGTGCTTTCGGGCGGCCTTCACCAGCTTCTCCCGGAGGTTTTTTCCCCTTTCGTCCAGCTCGTCGAAGCCCCCGGTGGAGATGGCGAGCCGCTTTATACCTTTTTTTCCGCATTCCTCCACCACCTCCGGTACCGATGGTGCCGGGATGAGGATGAGGGCCAGGTCCACTGCCTCCGGGAGGTCGGTTACAGAGGGGTAAAGGGGAAAACCCAGCACCTCGCCGCCCCTGGGGTTGATGCAGTATATGCGGCCGCGGTATTGCCAACGGAGCAGGTTCTCGAGGACTACCCTTGC
>Ga0272449_1001901_pt1 | contig 20322 bp, 17 predicted proteins | sample YNPCB0241_FD_198679 | JGI IMG/M metagenome (GOLD analysis project Ga0272449, IMG submission 198679) | Hot spring sediment microbial communities from Yellowstone National Park, WY, United States - YNP-CB-024-1 | ecosystem: Environmental > Aquatic > Thermal springs > Hot (42-90C) > Sediment... | reverse complement strand
GGCGTCTCCGCCACGCGCGGGGGCGGATTGCCCATGCGCGGCGCGAGCGTCAGGCTCTTGGTCACCACCGCACCGATCTGCGCCAAGTCCACCCAGTCGCGGTACTCCAGCCCGTAGCCGAAAGTGCCCGCCGCGACCATCACAGGGTTACGCAAGTGCAACTTTCCGAGCGAAACTTGCAAATCGGGCGTCATTCCCAGACCACCTCCTCCGCGCGGAACACAGGTCCTTCGGTGCAAGCGCGTTTGTACCACACGCCCCCGTCGGGCGTAGCGACTTTGACGGCGCAGCCCAAGCAGACCCCCGTCCCACACGGCATCGGCGCGTCCAGCGACACTTGACACGGCACGCCGCGCTCGATGCAGATTTGCGCCACAACCCTGAGCATCCGATTGGGACCGCAGGCGTACACTGCCGACGGGATAGGCTCCTGTAGAGCGTCCTGAAGCAGGTCGGTGACATAGCCCTGATAGCCCTGCGAGCCGTCGTCGGTAGCGATGCGCACCTCCGCGCCCAGCGCACGGAACTCGTCCAGCCCTACCAGCAGGTCGCGTCGTCGCGCGCCCGCCAGAATCAGCAGTTGCTCACCTGCCTGCAGCGTGGGTGCAAGGCGCGACGCGAAAAAGCACAGCGGTGGCGCGCCTACCCCGCCCGCCGCCAAAATATGCCGCCGCGCCGTGCGTACAGGCACAAAGTAGCTCCCCAGCGGTCCCAGCGTCTGCACCGTGGAGCCAATCGGCTTGAGCGAGAGCAGCTCGGTGAACGCGCTCTGCACCGAGTAGAACACGCTGAATACGCCTTTGTCGGGGTTGGCACGCAGGATGCTGTAGGGGCGTCGCCACAGCGGAGCGTGCGTGCGCATTGGGCGCAGCATCACAAACTGCCCTGGCATCGCCCGCTCGGCAATCGGCGGCGCGTGCAGGATGAGTTCATATTGGTTCGTGGCGCGTTGGCGATGCTCCACCACCACCGCAGGCAACTCGTAGCGCGTCATCAGGTACAAGTGTACCTGCTAATGCCCCGAATGCGACGCCTCCTTCGCCGACTTCTCGGCGTGCGCGTTACCCTCCATGCCTTCAGGCAACTTCAGCCACTCGACCTTCCCCTCGCGTAGGTGGTACACCCCGCCCGCGAACTGCACCTTGCCCGCCTCGTAGTGCTTGCGCACGATTTCGCTGCGCTCCAAGATGACCCGAATCGTATAGCGCACATTTTCCTGAATAACGCGCTCCACCAGCGCGTCGTCCTTGAGATGGGGATGGGTGTGGCGCAGTTGACGAATCACAGGCTCGATGTGCGCGACCAAATGCGGCAGGCGCCCCTCCAACGGTTTCCCAGCAACTGCCGCCTTGACCGCGCCGCAGTGCGTGTGTCCCAGCACCACAATCAGTGGCGCCTTGAGGTGTTCCACGGCGTACTCAATCGAGGCGAGGTTCTCCTCGTTGACAATATTACCCGCCACGCGCACGACGAACAGGTCGCCCAGCCCCTGATTGAAGATAATCTCAGGCGGAACGCGCGAATCGGAACAGGAGACGACCACCGCAAACGGATGCTGACCCTCCGTCTCCAGCGTGTAGCGGGTCATCTCGTCTACCTTCGGTGGCAGCAGTGCGTCCTTGACAAACCGCTCGTTGCCGTATTGAAGCTTACCCAACGGGTCTGTGGGTATCGGTTTGGGCTGTGGCGCGAGCATCCGCCCAGCGACAATGCCTACCCCCGCTGCGACCAAACCTACCGCCAACGCCTTCACCAATGGTTTCATCGCATGGGGGATTTTTCCACACCCTACGCCGTGTGCCATAATATTGCCGTATGCCAGCGATTGTTGTGGAGCGACTGTCCAAAACCTACTCCTCCTACAAACGCCCGCCTGGGGTCTGGAACGCGGTCAAGAGCCTCTTTCGGCGCGAGCGGCACGAGGTGCACGCCGTGCGCGACATCTCGTTCACCATCGAGGAGGGCGAGCTGGTCGGCTTTCTGGGACCCAACGGTGCGGGCAAGACCACCACGCTTAAGATGCTGTCGGGCATTATTTTCCCGACATCGGGCACAGCGCGCGTGCTGGGCTATGTGCCGTGGGAGCGACGCGCCGAAATGCAACGCCAAATTGCACTGGTGATGGGGCAGAAGATGCAGCTCTGGTGGGACCTGCCGCCCTACGAGTCGTACCTCCTGCTCAAAGCGCTCTACGAAGTGCCCGACGATGCCTTCGAGAAGCGCGTCCATGAGCTGGCGGAAATGTTGGAGATTCGGCATGTGCTGCACACGCAGGTGCGGCGGCTGTCGCTGGGCGAGCGGATGAAATGCGAGCTGCTGGCAGCGCTGTTGCATCGCCCGCGCGTGCTGTTTCTGGACGAGCCAACGATTGGGCTGGATGTCGTCTCCCAAAAGCGCATCCGCGAGTTCCTGCGGGAATACAATCAGCGTGAGCGCACCACTATCCTGCTCACCAGCCACTACATGCAGGATGTGCAGGAGCTGGCGCAGCGTGTGCTGATTATCCATCACGGGCAACTCATCTTCGACGACACGCTCCGCGCCCTGGTGGAGCGGTACAGCCCCTCCAAAGCGTTGCATCTGCGCTTAGAGCAGCCTGCCGACGCCGAGACGCTGGGTCGCTTCGGGCGCATCGTGCGCATCGACGGTCTGGAGGCGGTGCTGGAGGTGCCCCGCGAGCAGGTCAGTCGCGTCGCCAGCGAGATTCTGCAGTCGCTGCCTGTGTACGACATCACCATCGAAGAGGTGGACATCGACGAGATCATCCGCGACATCTTCGCGGGCAAGCGCGAGGCGAGTGCGCTTATCCACACGCCCTAATACCCATCGCCGAACCTAAAAACAGCAGTTGACGACCCACTCCTCAAGGTTCCCCCTAATCGCAGGGGGACCGAACCCATGCGCGGTTCCCCCCGCTTCGCGAGGGGAACCGTCTGACAGTGCAGTTGGTGTTAGATGAGCAACCCTTGCGCGATTGAGTCACTTGAGCGTCATCGGCTTGAACAGCCACCAGCCCGCCAAGTCGCGCTGGTCAGCGTAGTGGGGTGAGTTGGGGTCTTCGCTCTGCCCTGGCGGCAGTACCGTCTCGCCGAAAAACTCCGCGCCGAACTGGATAATCTGAATGTACGAACCCCGATCAGTGTACGGCACGCCCGCGAGCTTGTCGCCCCAGCCCATGCGCGGCGCGCTGTAGCGCCAGAGGTTCATCGACGCGCCGTACCGACGCTTCGTCTGCGTGATGGCGTCCGCCAGCGCGACGGTCAGCACCTCTTCGGGCTTCTTGCCGTTGAAGTAGTCGTGCTGGCGCGGCACAGGAGCTTGCTTGCCCAGCAGCGCATAGGCGATGTAGCTGGGCTGGATGGCGAGGCGGAACAGGTCGGGGCTGAAGAAGTTGCCGAGGTCGTCCGCGAACACGCGCGTGCGCACAGCGTCCAGCCAAGCGTCCCAGAGGGCTTTCGCCGCGCTGCCCTCGCGCTCGTGGCAGTCCCACGCCTCCAGCAGGCGCACGGCAGCGCGCAGCTCGTCGCTAAAATTCCGCTCGTTGCGCTTGACGATGCGCAGCATTATCGGCAGCAGTCTGCCCGCGTCCTCGTCGTACTCGGCGATGTCGCGAATGTATGCCTTCACATCGTCCACCGTCAGGCGCGGCTTGCTGCGAATCAGGTCATTCAGGCGGTAGACGCGAAAGATCATGCCCCACACAGGCGTGTCGGCGTTCTCCCACCAGACGGCGGGCTTGTTGTTCCAGTTCGCGATGTAGCCTTGCTTGGGGTTCACCACACGCGGCATCTCGGAGAAGGGGATTGTGCCCTTCCAGTCATACTCGCCCGTGCCCAGCGCAGGCAGGCGGGGATCTACCCCGTCCGCGCGGATGGGTGCGCGCCCGCAGTAGAAGTAGGCGATGTCGCCCGTGCGCGTGGCGCAGAAGGCGTTGAACGAGGCGGGAATGTGCGACGCGGCGCGTTCGAAGTCCTCCACCGTGCGCGCCGTCAGGAACCCGTAGTACGCCTGAAACGCCTCCAGCTCGTTGTTCCAGTAGCTCAGCTTGAGGCTCACGGCGACAGCGTTGCGAGCGTCTACAGCGACGACAGGACCGTATACGCTGCGATAAACGGTCAGCTGCACAGGCTCGCCGCCGTTGACGCGGATGGTCTCGGTGCGTTTCTCCAAGTTGCGCCAAGTGCCCTTGTACCAGTAGCGTTCGGGGTTCTGCGGATCCAGTTTCAGGATGAAGGCGTCCACAAAGTCCGCGACGCCTGAGGTGAAAGTCCACGCAAGGTTCTCGTTGGTACCGATCAGCACACCGGGCGTGCCAGGGAAGGTCATCCCGCGCGCGTTGATGCCCGCGCCGCTGAGGTGAATCTCGGCGGCAATGTGCGGCAGGCTGAAGCCCATCTGCGGCGCGCCGACCAGAATCGGCAGCCCCGTTGCGGACTTCTGCGGGCTAATTAGGATCGCGTAGCTGCCGAAGTGGGTATACAGCCCGTGTTCCTGCGCAAACTCGATCTGCGCCTGCCCCGACGCGAGGCGCAGCGCGGGCAGAATCACATTCAGCCCGATGTCGGGCAGAAACTCCAGATGCTTGCGCATCTGTTCTAGCGTCTGGCGCGGGTCGCGGCGGTGCGCCTTGCGTGGGTCGTCTTCTGGGGGCACGGTTGTCGGCGAGGTCGGGTCTTGAATCCACAGCAGGTCGTTCGCCCAGACCGCCGCGAGGTCTTTGTTGCGCGCCTTGAGGAGTTGGTAGAAGGCGTAGTTGCGCAAGTCGCCTGCGGACATTACTCCGCCAAAGCGTCGCAGCATCATCACGGCGATCGCTACCGTGTCGGTCGGTCGCCACGGGCGCGGCTCGATGCCGTTCTCGGCGTACTGTCGGGGCAGTTTGCCTGTGCGCTGCGCCTCTTGCATCCAGGCGTTGATGCCTGCGGCGAAGGCGTCCAGCGCGTCCTGCAGTTCGCGCGGTAGGCGGTCAATTTGCGCCTGCAGTTCCGCCTCAGTGTAGCCCTCGATTCGGGCGGCTTTGTCTTGCTCAAGCGCGCGGCTGCCCATCAGTTCTGCCATCTCGCCGCGCGCCTGGCGACGGTACAGCTCCATCTGCCACAGTCTGTCCTGCGCAATCGCGTAGCCGTTGCCGTACAGCAGTCCGTACTGGGTGCTGGCTTGCACGGTGGGCACGCCATAACTATCGCGGGTGATGCGCACGGTGTCCCCGCGCACATTCAGTTCAACAACGGGCTGGCTCCAGACCGCCCAGCCGACGCACACGCCTAAAACGAATGCAAGTCCTGTCCGTATCGTCATATGAGAAAACCTCCCTGTTGCGATGCCACTTCGCATAGGGAGGTTTTTCGACTCGGCGTTCGAAGTTCCTGCGAGTTGGGTTATACCAATCGCGCAGCCAAAGTTCACAAAAACGAGTATGCCCGATAACCCCCTCCTTGAGGTTCCCCCTGCAAGCAGGGGGAACCGAACCCACGCGCCCCACGCGGTTCCCCTCGCGAAGCGGGGGGAACTTTAAGGAGGGGGGCAATTGTAAACTCTGCCCTTGCGATTGGTATTAGAAACTCAGCCCGTAGGTCGTGCTGAAGTAGATGACCTTCGCTTGCGTGCCCAGCTGCAGACGCAGCGCGTCGTCATGCACATAGCGCAGCGCAGCGTTGGTATCCACGCCGTTGTATTCTGCGACAACCGAGAACCGATTGCCCAGAAACACCTCGCCGCCGCCAATAATCTTGTCGCGGTAGATGCCTGTGCCATAGCCGATATGCAAGCGCAAGCCGACGACGGATTCAGGCGCTTGGGTAGGCACGCGCACATTCACGCTCGCCACACCGTAGATGGTGTTGTCGATGGCGTCGAAGGGGTCGATCGCGCCGAAGCCCAGCTCCAGCCAGTCAAAGTTCTGCGGGATGATGGTCACCTTCGCCGTGGCGATGACCTTGTTATTCTGGTTGTTGCGATCCACGACCGCGCCGCCGATCTCGATACTGTCGAAGATGCCCCAGTTCACCGAGACGGTGCGGATGTCCTTGCCGAACGCGGTACCGAGTTGGAACCGCTCCATGCGCGTGGTGGTGGAGGTGGGCACGGTAATCAGCCCTGTGGGACCCAGCAAAGTATTGACTCGAATCGCGGGATTCTCGCCGCGCGGCTCCACCTGTCCCAGCGTAACCGCTAAAGCCGTCAGCAATGCTCCTAAAGTGATGAAAGTTCGCATGATTCAACCTCCGTGTCGTGTGCAGTATACCTGAAAGTTATCTTGAATACTCGCTCAAAGGCGCGCGCGATTTCGTATTTGACCTGTTCCGTTGGAACGGCGCGCCCCAACACCTGCTGCAGCGAGGTCACGGGTCGGTCAGCAATCCCGCAGGGCACTATCGTCTGGAACAGGCGCAGGTCGTTGTTCACATTCAACGCGAAGCCGTGCATGCTGACCCACTTGGTGACCTTGATACCTATGGCGGCGATTTTGGCGTCGCCGACCCACACGCCCGTGTAGCCCGCCTTGCGATGCGCTTCGATGCCGAACGCGCGTAGCGCGTCGATAATCGCCTGTTCAATGTCGCGCAGGAACTTGTGCAGGTCGCGTCCGTGCTGCGTAACATCGAAAATCGGGTAGCCGACCAGTTGCCCAGGATTGTGACAGGTCACATCGCCGCCGCGATCAGTCGGGTGGAGTTCAATGCCCTGCTGGGCGTAGAATTCGCGGGCGTAGCGCAGGTGTTCAGGATGGAACGCCTTGCCCAGCGTAATCACGGGCGGGTGTTCCAGCAGCAGCAGCGTATCGGGGATTGCGCCCGCCACGCGCTGGGCGTGCAGGGTGCGCTGCAGTTCCAGCGCGTCGGCGTAGGGCACAAGTCCCAAGTCGCACAGTTGGGCGGGGCGACGCGCCATCACTGGATGCTCGCAGCGCGCTGCACCGCTTGCTCAATCAGCGGGCGCAGGGTGGCAGTGGGCAGCACGAACGCCGCGCGCGAATCGTCGCCAAAACTCGTGCGGAACCCGAAGTCGACCTCTTCCTCGCCAATCCCGTGGCGCAACAGCACCACCACCCCGACCGCCTCGCCCTTGAGACTGTAAACGGGTAGCCCCAACGAGCGCACATTCCCCTCGATCAGGAACGCTTTGCGCGGCTTGCTCACCTCGCCGATAATCCGCCCCGACACAAAGTAGGGCGCGTAATCGAAGCCCTTCGGTAGGCGCGACACAGCCAGCACCTCCTTGCCCACCGCCAGCTCCTCATCCGAGAAGGTAATCGGCGTGAGAGTGCGCCCCTCCAAGTCGGTAATCTTTAGAAAGCCAATCCCCAGCTGCGAGTCGGTGGCGACCAGCTTCGCGTCGTACTCTTTCGTCTCGGAACCGAAAATCACCTTGAAGCTCTGCGGGGTGATGGTGAAGGTCATCTCGTCGTCGTCTTCTACGCCCAGCAGTTGCTTGAAGCTCTCGGACGACAGCAGCACGCCCGACGCCATAATCAGCCCGTCGTTGGTCAGCACCACGCCCTGCAAGGTGAACTTGCTTTCGCTGGACTCGGTCTCATCTTCGGACTTGACATCGATTTTGATGACCACGCGCACGGTCACAATGTTCGGTTGCACCTTCTCCAGCACCTGTTTATAGGCGTTGCCCGTTTCGGGCGTCGCCTGCGTCCAGCCAAGTAGCGGCAGGCATAGCGTTAGTAGCCACAGTGGTCGCATAGTGTCCTCCTATTGCGTGATTTCCTTCCAGTCAGGTTCGATGAAGACAAACGAGGTCTCGCGGTCGCGCAGCACATAGAGGATGACGACGGGGGGCTGCTGCTGCACGACGGTCTGCATCGCCTGCTGGAAATCTTGTACGGTTTGGATGGGCTGCTCGTTGATGGCGAGGATGAGGTCGCCGTTGCGCAGCCCTGCCAGTTGTCCCCAGCTGCCGTTGGGTACTTCGGTGACCAGAACACCTTGCTGATCTTCGCGCCAGCGGTTGCGCATGCGGTCTAAGGGGGTGATGTCGCGCACGGCGAAGTCGAGCTCGTTCTGGCGCACGCTGCGGGCGGCTTCGGCGGAGGCAGGGCTTGGCTCCATCACCACGCGCACTTCCTGCCGTTCGCCGTTGCGCACGATGGTCAGCGTCGCTGTCTCGCCGATGGGTAGCCGTTCGATGCGTCGCTCCAGGTCGCGGGCGTCCTGCGTGCGGAACGCCTCCAGCGGCTCGCCGTTCAGCGCAACAATCAAATCGCCCACCTGCAGCCCCGCCTTGCTCGCCTCCGTGTAGGGCAGCACTTCGGTGATGCGGAAGCCCTTCAAGTTCGGGTCGCCCAGCGCCTGCGCGACGGGCTGGGTGATGACCTGCGTGCGCACGCCCAGCCACGCCTTGGGCAGCTCCACATTCGGGCTTGGGGGCGACGGCGGACGGTTGCGAATGACCGTAATCAGCGTCTCCGTGCGCCGCTGGAACACGATAGGGATGTTCTCTTGGTCTTTGTGCGCTTCGATGGCTTCGCGCAGGTCTTGGAGGTTGCGGACGGTGCGCTCGCCGAAGCGCACAATCGCGTCGCCGACATTCAGCTTCGGCTCGGCGGTGTCCAGCGGGTAGCCGGGGCGGATGCCCGTGATCTGCACGCCCGCTTCGGGCAGGCGGCTGGCGCGTGCCATCGGGCGTGTGATGTCCCGCCCTGTGAAGCCCAGCGTGCGGAACTCGTCTTCCTCACCGTAGTACGGCTCCATGCGCTCCACCTGCGCCTGCGCAGTTTTGCGCTCGCCGTTGCGCAGGTACTCAATCGCGACCGTCTTGCCAATCGGCAGCTCGGCAATCTGCTGGTAGACCAGCGGAATCTCTTCGGGGAAGCGCGCGTTCACGGGTTGTCCATCAATGCGCAGGATAATGTCGCCAGGCTGGAGACCCGCTTTCGCAACGGGTGAGTCGGGGGTAATGGAAGCCACCAGCACGCCCTCCGTGCGGCGCAGTTTCTCGACGGGCATCGCGCGGAAGCCCAGCCAGCCGCGCTCCACGCGACCCGTGCGACGCACCTGCTCCAGCACCGCGCGGGCGATCCGCGACGGAATCGCGAAACCAATCCCCGAACCGCCCAGCTGATTGATGCCGACCACCTCGCCCTGCAGATTCACCAACGGTCCCCCAGAGTTGCCGGGCAGAATCAGCGCATCGTGCTGAATCCAGCGGGTCAGCATCCCCGAACGGTCGCCGCGCTCGAATTCCGCGCCCTCAAGCTCCTGATTGAATGGGTTGAGGAACACACGCTTGGGGTTCGACACGATCCCCAGCGTCACGGAGGATGCCAACAGCAGCGGGTTGCCCATCGCCAGCACATAATCGCCTGTCTTAAGTGTGTCCGAGTCGCCCAACGTCGCATACGGAAACTCGCGCTTAGGCGCGTTCGGCGGCAGTTTGAGGCGTAGCACGCTGAGATCCGTCAGCGCGTCGTGATACAGCGCCTCCGCCTCCAGTCGCTCGCCTGTGCTGAGCGTGCAGAAGAGGCGCACCGCGTCGGATGCGACATGGTAGTTGGTCAGTACCAGCCCGTCGGGCGACACGATCACCCCGCTGCCGCCCCCCAGCGAATACTGCGCCCGCCCACCGTCAAAATAGCGATTCACCACCAGAATGTTCACCAGCGCAGGGAAGACCTTCTCGCGGGCGCGTTCAATATCGCGGCGCAGCGCGTCTTCCAACGCGGCGCGACCCTGCGCCTGCACGCTGTAGGAAAAGAGAATCGCAAACCCCATCAGTAGCCCGAACAGCCGTCTCATAGGCGAAACCAACCTCGCCAAAAGTATACCGTATGGCATGGTATACTTCAGCAGAGGGGACAGGACAGTGGAAGGGCTGATACCGTTAGCGGCGATCGTGTTCATTTTTGGACCCGCGCTGTTTATACCCATCACCGCGATGGTGTTGAGGCATCGCAAAGAGATGCTGGAGATGGAGCTGGAGCGGCGCAGGCTGAGCAACCAAGAGGTGATTGCACAGATTGAGGCGCTGCGTCAAGAGCTGGCGCAGCTGCGCGACACCTCTACCCAGTATGACATGAGCCTGCAGGCGAACTTGGAGATGCTCCAAGAGCGCGTGCGCCTGCTGGAGCAACAACTGGAGGAGCAAACGCGGGTGAGGGCGTTTTGAAGCGTCCTCTCACCCGCATGGCTTCGTATCACCGTTGGGCGACACGCCCGCACTGCTGGCGACCTCGCCGACTGTCCACAGCTCCAACCGTGTGGGCAGGCTAAAGCAGTCCCAACGCGCGGAACACGAGCACCGCGAATACAGACGCGATGAGCCACACGATGGCGACGAAAGCCAATCCTATCAAGCAGTTCGTGACGCAGCCCCAGTCGTTGTGGCGGCTGATTGCCGTAGGCGTATAGCGGTTGGTCGGGCGCACAGGCGGCGGCGCGGTCGTGGGCGTCGGGGCGTAGGGCGTCTGGGGCGAACTCGGCGTTGGTGTATATACAGGCGCAGCTGTGCGCAAAGCGTCTGCTGCCTGCTTCGCGCCCACCAGCGTTGGGTCTAACCGATACGCCGTCTCGTATGCCTTGAGCGCGTCCGCCAGCCTATTCTGGCGGTGCAGGTACGCGCCCCAGTTGTAGAACACATAGCCGTCGTGTGGGTTGAGCGCAATCGCTTGCGCGAAGTGCTTCTCGGCGTGCGTGTTGTCCCCCTGATGCGCGTAGGCGAGTGCAAGGTACAGGTGTACACGCCCCTCGCGCGGCTGTTCGGCGACGGCGCGCTGCAGAAACGGCAGCGCATCCGCGTACCGACCCTGCTGCAGCAGCTCGTACCCAATCTCAACCGCCGAGCGCACGCACTAAGTGTACCTGCTGACCCGCTACGGTCGCTGTTGCGTGAGCCAGCTCACGATGTCGCGCAGCAGCGTCGCAATCGTCTGGGCGGTCTGCTCGATGAAGCGGCGGATGCTCTCCCAGTCCAGTCCCGTCTCGTCCACAATCCAGCGCAGAATCGGCAGCGTTACGCCCGCCGCTGCCGCCAGCAGTCCGAGAATGATGAGGTTGAACGCCACAAAGCCGACCGATGCTGCCACTCCGCGCACCAGCACCGCGCCCAGCCACACCACGAACGCCAGCGCAGCGATGCGTATCCCCTGCTCAATCCAGTCGCGGGGCGCACGGGTACGCTGGCGCGTGTTGAACAGGCTAAACTCCAGCCGCTCGCCGTCGCGCTGGAGTAGCCTGCCCTGATCGTCCATGAGGCGGAGCGTAATCCCCTGCGATAGGGAGCCGCCGAACACGAAGTTCGCATGCTCGCCCGTGCGGGGACGGTACACACGCAGGTGGGGATAGTCACCTGCGCCGTTGCGCACGAGTTGCAACATGAGGCTCTCCGCGCCGTTGGTTGTGGCGACGCGCATCCGCAAAGGCTCCGATTCGGGACGACGACGTTCACGCATCGGCTCGGCAATCCGAAAGAGCGTTTGGTACAGCGTGCGCAGTTGGGGCGCTAACTGGTTCTCGTCTGCGGTAATGAGGGCAAGCTCGTTCTGTACGGGCGCACTCGCGCCGCCGCCACAACCGCTTATCAGAACGGCTGCACCACTCACCACCGCCAGCAAGAGCAGTTCTGAACGGGTTTCCGAAGCGTCTCGTGGCATCCGAAATCACTCCCCAGCAAATTATACCCTCCCGTGTTGAGTGCTTGTGAACCGTAGGCGCGCCCGACTCGTATCTATATTTGCCCTGTCTACGATGGGGTACACTCTATGGAGGGACACGCTATGCGAAAGTTTCTGGGATTTGTGGCGCTGTTTGCGCTGGGGTTTGCGGCTGGCGCGTATGTGCTGAACACCTACTTCCCGCAGCGGGACGGCGTGCGACGGGTGGTTGCCGCGCCTGCAGGTGAAACCGACGCCGAACGCACCGCGCTAATCCACCTGCTGGAGCAGCGCCCCGCGACAGCGGAGCCTGCGCCCACGAGCTTCGAGACGATGCTGCGCACCGCCTCGCAGCGGATTGCGCCTGCCGTGGTGAATGTGGACACCACAGGCGAAATCGCCACTTGGCGCGGCTGGCGCGAGGTCGGCGGGCGCGGCTCAGGCGTCATCATCAGCGCGGACGGCTATGTCGTGACGAACAACCATGTGGTGCGCATCCAACGGCAAATCGCCCGCGACATCTTCGTGACCTTGCAGGACGGGCGCCGATTCCGCGCGACCGTGCTGGGCACCGACGCGCAAAACGACATCGCGCTGCTCAAAATCGACGGCAAGAACCTGCCCACTGCGCAACTGGGCGACTCGGATAGGGTTCAAGTAGGCGATTGGGTCATCGCGGTGGGCAACCCGTTCGGGCTGGGCACGACCGTGACCGCGGGGATTATCAGTGCGCTCAACCGCTCGCTGGAGGGTCAGGGCGTGCCCAGCGGGTTCATTCAGACCGACGCTGCCATCAATCAGGGCAACTCGGGCGGCGCACTCGCCGACTCGCGTGGGCGACTTATCGGCATCAACACCGCCATCTACTCGCCCGTCGGCGCGAATGTCGGCATCGGGTTCGCCATCCCCGTCAACCGCGTGAAACAGGTCATCAAGGAGATTCTCGAACACGGCTCGGTTGGTCAAGCGTGGCTCGGCATCAGCTACGCCGACATTAGCGACCCACAAATCCGACGGTTCCTGCAGGAGCGTCTGCCCGAGGTGCGCTTCCCCGCCAACGGGATGTTCATCGACGGCGTTATGGCGAACTCGCCCGCGCGCAGCGCGGGGATTCAGCCTGGCGATGTGCTGGTGGAGTTGAACGGACGCCCGCTGCGCTCCATCGAGCAGATGCAAAACTACATGCGCACGGCGAAGCCCGGACAGAAGGTCACCCTGCGCGTCTGGCGCGATGGGCGCACCTTTGACCTGACCGTGACGCTGGGGGTGCGTCCAGAGGATATGCCGTGAGCTTGCCCACGACACACCTTCGCTGGAACCTGTACGGCGCGGGGCTGGAGAATCTGGGGCGCGACGGTAAGCCCGAACGCCTGCCCGTGCCCCAGCCCGCGCAGAACGAGATTCTGGCGCGCATCGATGCCGTCGGCATCTGCTTCAGCGACCTGAAAATCCTGCGCTTGGGCGAGGTGCACCCCAAAATTGACCGCGACTTGCGCAAGCATCCCGCCGTGATGGGGCACGAAATCTGCTGTACGGTCGTGCAGGTCGGCGAGGCGTTGCGCGGGCGGTTTCATGTCGGCGAGCGGTACATCGTGCAGGCGGATGTGTATGTGAACGGGCGGGTACAGGCGGTCGGATACGCGCTGGACGGCGGCTACTCGCAATACACCGTTTTCGGCGAGCCTGTGCTGAACGGCGACGCGGGATGCTACCTCCTGCGCTGCCCTGACCATGTGAGCGACGCGGAAGCCGCGCTGGTGGAGCCGTGGGCATGTGTCGTTGCCAGCTACCGTATCCAGCCGCGTCCCACGCCCCTGCCCAACGGCAGATGGCTGGTTATCCTGCCGCACGCGCCGATGGTGCGGTATCGGTGTGGGGGGTTGGAAGCGTTGTCTGTAGGGAATTCAGGAATCACCCCCTCTTTAAGGTTCCCCCTGCTTGCAGGGGGAACCGAGTTGGGATCTTCCTCGCCGGGCGGAGGGAACCCGCGGGGAGAGGGCAACCTACCCAGCACGCGGTTCCCCTCGCGAAGCGGGGGGAACCTGAAGGAGGGGGGTCAGGGGGTCGCTATTCTGATCACCGACTCGCGCGGCAACCCGCTGACGGAGGCGTTCGAGCAAGCGGCACACGCACTGGGGATGGCACTCCACCGCATCGAGACGCCCGCTGACGCGCTGTACGACCCTGCACAGATGCGCGCGCTGCGCGATACCTACGCGCCCGACGGCTTCACCGACATCCTGATTTTCGGCGACCCTACGCCCGAAGTGCTGGAGGCCGCGCAAGACGCCCTGTGCTACGGCGGCGCACTCAGCTTCACCTGCCACCGCGCGATGCCACCCGTGCCCGTCGATGTCGGTAGGCTGCACTACGACCGCCTGCTGGTGATGGGCACGAGTAGCTGGGACATTACCGACGCCTACCGCCACACGCGCGACACTGCCCTGCGCAAGGGCGACCGCCTGCTGCTGTTCGGCGCGGGGGGCGCGATGGGGCAGATGCAGCTGTTCTACGCGCTGACCCGACCCGAACCGCCTGCGCAGGTGGTCGTCGTTGACCGCCATCCCGAACGGCTGGAGCCCCTGCGCGAGATGGGTGTCCCCCTCGCCCAGCAAGCGGGCATCGACCTCCAGTTCTACTGCAACGCCGATGCGGACCCAGACGCGCAGCAGGCGCACCTGCGCGCCCTGTGCCCGCACGGGTACGACCACATCATGCTGCTGGCGTCCTCGGCGGAGGCGGTAGCACTGACCTACCCCCTGCTGACCGACGGCGGCGTACTGAACCTGTTCGCGGGCATCCCGAAGGGGCAGAAAGCGCCGTTAGACCTCACCCCGCTGGCGTCGCGCCACATGCGCATCGTGGGCAGCAGCGGCTCCACGATGGACGACATCGCCGAGTGCCTGCGCCTCGTGGCGGAAGGCGCGCTGCCCGCCCGCAAGGTCATCGGCGCAATCGCGGGGCTGAACGCGCTGCCTGAAGCCCTGCAAGCCGTGCAGAGCCACCGCTACCCCGGCAAGGTGGTCGTCTTCCCGCAGCTGCCCGACCTGCCGCTGATGGGGCTAACTGAGCTGCACGACCGCCTGCCCGAAGTCGCCGCGCACTTGGAAGCGGGACGCTACTGGACACGCGACGCCGAACGCGCCCTCTATCGGGTATGCTCTACAATGGGTGAGAACGATGCAACCGACCGCTGAGGCGACCACACCGAAGCAGACCGTCAGCTTCGAGGAGTTTCTGGAGATGCTCGACGACGAAACCCACGCCGAGTGGGTAGATGGCAAGGTGATTCCTAAAATACCTGTATCCGTTAGACATCAAAGGAGCAACGCTAACCTCTATCAGCTGCTGTTGAACTGGCTGACCATTCACCAACTGGGTGAGGCACATCACCCGCCCCTGCAGGTGCGCCTCACGCTTCCCGATGGCAGGCAGGTCTCGCGCGAGCCTGATATCGTGGTGGTGCTGAATGACAGACGCGCACAGTTCACCGAGCAATACTTTGACGGCGCGCCGAATATTGTCGTGGAGATTGTCAGCCCATCGCGCCCGATTGACTACAGGGAGAAGTTCATCGAGTACCAGTCCGCAGGCGTGCCAGAGTATTGGATTATCGACCCCGAACGCGAGTACGCCGAGTTCTGGCAACTGGACGACACGGGGGCGCACCGCGTCGCCTACGCAGGCAGCGAGGGTGTCTACCGCAGCCGCGAACTTCCTGGCTTCTGGCTGCGCCTCGAATGGATTTGGCGACAACAGCCGCTCCTTGATGTGCTGTGTGAGTGGGTCATCCTGCCGCAAGGCGTCTGACAGCAAGCAACTCGGAAACCCCCTCCTTAAGGTTCCCCCTGCGAGCAGGGGGAACCGAATCCGTGCGCGGTTCCCCTCGCGAAGCGGGGGAACCTGAAGGAGGGGGGCAATTAAACTGCGAACATGAGATAGAGATCACTCCTCAATCAGCCGATGGTACCTGCCCATCCAGTAGGGAAGTAGGAATGCTGTGCCGTCGTCCTCGCGTCTGCCGAGTGGGTCGCCCCCGTCCAGCCGATACGGGTTGCCGTTCCAGCGCATCACCTCGCGCTCGCTGTAAGGCACGATCTGTGCCGACTGCGGCTCGCGTAGCCCCTTACTGGTGTCTAACACGATGTCCAACCGATGGCTGTTGCGACACGCCCAGTTGCGCAGGTCCCACGGCCACTCCTGCAGCGTCTGCACTGCTGCCTCCACATCGCACGGCTTACCTGTGACCGCGCCGTAGATGAAGTTGAACAATGGGCTGCGCTCAGGTCGCTCAATCTGCCAACTGCGCTCCAGACTCATCAGCCACAATCGCCGATACTCTGGGTTCCTCTCGTACAGCAGGAACGGGTAGTAGCACAGAAACGCCAGCTGGTCATCCGAGTGATTGATGTCAAACGGCGGCAGCATCTTCTGCGTGACGGCGTTCAGCAGGTAGTGGTGCTTCTGAATGAGTTGCTCATACGCCTGCTGGTACTTAGCGTCGCCTGTGATGTGGTAGGCAACCTTCAGGTGCGACAGAATCGACAGGGCGTTCAGCCCGCGCTCCTCTTCCCAGAGGGGGTCGTCGTTGAGGGCTTCGGGGTTGAAGATTGCCCAGCGTGTTGGCTTGCCGTCCTTGTCAATCAGTCGCCAGTTATTCTGCATCAGGTGGTCGGTCACGCGCCGCACCGTGCCGCGAATACGCTCTTTTTCGGCGTCGTCGGCGCACAGGTCGTAGTAGACCGCCCAGATGAAGTAGTGCCCGTCCAGCTCGTCGGAGCTGGTGTCGCCTTTCCAAGTGTAGTTGGGGTCAACGGGCGACTCGTGCCACTCGCCTGAAGAGCGGTAGTAGCGGGTCTCGTCCTTGCGCACGATGCTCCGCGCGGGGAAGCCTGGGATGCCCGTGAGCCGTTCCAGTTCCAGCAGCGCGTGCATCGATTTGCGGGCGCGTTCGCGGGCGGCGGGGTCTTTCGTGGCGGCGTACTGGAACACCTGCGCGGCGCAGTAGAGCGCAGTCCATAGCCCGTCGTTGTCGCTTGCCTCGATTTTCCAGCTGTCGGGGTCGTTGGGGTCGTCCCAGTCGCAGTTGGTGACGAAGCCGTTGCGGTTGTGGCGCAGGGCGATCAGCCGCTCGTAGTGGTCGGCTTTCTGGCGCAGGGTCATCGGGCGCGACTCGATGCAGGCGACGCCGCGCTCGGTCGCGAGCCACGCGCGGTTCTGGGCGTCTACGGCGATGGCATGCACGCGGTTGTCGGGCAGCCACCGTCTGCCCCAGAAGTAGCTCCACCTGCCGTTGCGCAAGCGACACGCGCCTTCGGGTGTGCCCGCCCACAGGTCGCCGTTCGGCGCGAACGCCAAGCAGCGAATCATCCCATAAGGCGGGATGAGTTCGGCGACGGGCTGGGCAGGCGCCTCGCCGTACACCTCACGCGAGAGGTACCAGCCCTCGCCATCGCTTAGGATTAGCCCTGTCCGCGCGCCGATCCACAAGTGCCCGATAGCGTCGCTAATGGCGCACAGCCATAGGTCGTCGTAGTACCGCCCACGATTGTCCTTGACGGGCACGAGTTGCCATTCGCCCCCCTGCCAGCGGTAGAAGCGGCGCTCCAGTTCGCCTTCAGCGTAGGCGTAGAGGCGTCCGCGCGTGTCCTCGTGGAACCAGCGCAGCTGGCGGTTGGTGGGCGCGGGCAGGCGTTCGGCGACCTTGCCGTCTTGGACACGCAGCAGCGCGTCTTGGGTCAGCGCCCAGTAGCCGCCGCGCGCCGCCGCCTGCAGCCCGATGAGTTCGGCGTCTGCCTCGTACAGCGTGCGCGTCTGCCCGCCTGCGTCCAGACGAAACAGCCGCCGCCCGCCGATGCCCACCACGCTGCCCGCCCCGTCGGGGATGAGGTGCGTTGCGGGCTGGTCGGCGACTTTCTGCCATCGGTCGGGCTGCTGCAGCGACGCACGGTAGACGCCTTGCGGCGTGCCCGCGTATATTGTCTCGTTCGCAATCGCCAACGCATGCACAGGCGCGTCGGGTAGCCCGTGCGCCATCGTATACTGCGCGCTCAGATCCTGTAGAAACGGCGACACCTTGTAAGTTGCGTTCGTCTGCATGGCGACAAGTCCTGTGGCAACTGTTAGGGTAAGAAGCATACGGCTGAAATTCTCTCAGTGCGCCGAAGTTCCTGCTTGCATAGGGAACGGCAGGAGAACAGCGCATTGCATCGAACTTGCGCCTCGCTTGACTGTCTCGCAGATACGCCGAATTGTCGTGTTGACCAAAGCGGGGCTGGGCGACGCGGTGTATGTGGTTCCCGCGTTGCGGGCGCTGCGTCGCCACTCCGCGCAGGCGCAGATTACGCTGATTGCCAGCCAGCGGGGCTACCCGCTGCTGCGTCGCTGCCCATACGCCGACCGCATCTACCAAAGTTATCTGGGCAGCGGCGCGTTGGGCAAGGCGCGCGAGGTGATGCGACTGATTCGCGGGCGATATGACCTCGCCGTTGTGCTGGATGCCAGCGTGGAGAAGATTCTGTTCACCTACCTTGCTCGGATACGCTATCGGGCAGGGTGCGCGAACAAAGGCGGCGGGAAGTACCTCACCCACGCGGCGACCATACCTGATGACGCCCACCAGATTAGCGACCTCAATCGCGCGGTGCTGCACGCCATCGGCTGCCCGACCGACGATTGGCGACTGGAGTTGTTCCCTGACCCTGCGGCGGAGGCGAGTTTGTGCGCGAAGTTGCGTCAGGTGGGTTGGCGCGGGCAGCGTCCGCTGGTTGGGCTGAATGTCGGCGCGAGTGCGCCTAACAAACGCTGGTATCCCAACCGCTACGCACAGGTTGCCGACGCGCTGGCGGGATCGGGCGCGTGCATTCTGCTCATTGGCGCGGAAAGCGACTTGGCGGCGATTGAGGCGACCCAGCGCGCGATGCGCCAGCCTGCCCTCTCGCTGGGAGGGCAACTCAACCTCGACGAACTCATTTTTCTACTGCAACGGCTCGATGTGCTTATTAGCGGCGACACAGGACCCGCGCACCTTGCAGCAGCAGTGGGGACGCCTGTTGTCGGGCTGTTCGGACCCAGCCGCGCGCAGCACTACGCGCCGTTGGGGACGCAACACATCCTGATTGACCGCTCGCACCTGTGCGCGCCGACCTGCAGTTTCTGGACTTGTCGGGGCGACAATCACGCCTGCATGCGGGCAATCACCTCCGATGAGGTGCTTACGGCGGCACGACAGATCCTGCAGCGTTGCCCAACGCCTGCCGCAAGTGATACATAACGGTCTCGGCGCGCGCCTCCCACGAGTGGGGACGCACTGCCTCAATCCGACGCTGTTGCAACACGGAATCGTGCGCAGATGCAAGCGCGTCTTCAATCGCGCGAACGAACTCCTGCGCCGTGTGCGCCTGCCACACCAAATCGCCGAAGGTGGGCAAGTCGGGCACGGGCGTGCTGACCACTGCGCGCCCTGCTGCCAGATACTCATACAACTTCAGTGGGCTTGCGCCCTGCGTGATCGCGTTGTCTTTGAACGGCACCAGACACACATCCAGCCCCTTCAAGTAGTTCGGCAACTGATGATAGGGGCGGAAGCCCAGCAGATGCACATTTGGCGGCAGCGGCGGCGGCTCCCACGCCAACTTTGAACCGATCAGCACCAGCGACCAGTCAGGGCGCAGGCGCGCTATCTCCAGCATCAGCTCAAGGTCAATCCATCGCGGGGTGAGCCAGCCGACGAAACCTATGCGCGGCGCGGGAATGCCTGCCAAATCATTTGGAAGCGTCGTCTCGGTCGCAACCGCCCGCGAAAACAGGGAAACATTCACCCCATTCGGCAGCAAAATTGCCTCGCGTCCCCGTTGCTGATGTTGGGCAATCAAGTGTGGGGATACGACGAAAATCAGATCAGCGATGCCCTCCAGAGCGCGCTCCAACGGCTCAAGTGCAGGATCCATCGCGCCGAAGTCGTCCAGCCGATGATAGCAAGTGAGGCGCGGCTGAAGCACACGGTGCAGCCGAAGCGCAAGCGCGGAATTAGACACCCAGAGCACCAGCGACTCACACGGATAGTGACGCAAGGCGCGCGCCACAATCGGCGTCATCCACAACTCAAGCGGTTTCTGACGCCAGCGACGCGGTAGAAACCTTAACTCACCAGGGACCACCACTGAAATCACCGATACCTGCGAACCGCTCCCGACCCGCACCTGAGCGCGCTGCCCCAGCCAGCGGGTCAAAGACAGTGGGGGATTCACATAGCTAACAGCCCCGTGGCGCGCCAGTGCAAGGGACAAGTGATACGCCGTTCCCGACTCAGGGCGGAACGGCACATGCCCAACATGCACCAATTGCATAGCGTCAGTATACCTGTTGTAGCATATCAGGGGACTAATCGCCCCCACCTCCGCCGCCGTCTGCGCCGCCCGCGTCGCCGCCGTCCCAACCCTCCGACGAGCCGACGCCTACCTCACCAGCGTCTGACTCAGGCTCAGGGGCTTTGCGACTGTCTCGGGATGTGCCAAAGCCGTCAACGACAGTGTCGCCGTCGAAAACCTCTTGCCGACGACGGCTTGGCGACGACGCCGCGCTAAGCGCAATCACGACCACCACAACCACGCCCAGCAGCAGCACCACCCCCGCAGTGAGCCACTTCATCTCCATAAGCGTCCCCCAAAGATGAATACGCTCACTGCAGGGATGGATCGCCCGCTCACACCCTTGTCCGAAGG
>Ga0272449_1001899_pt1 | contig 20360 bp, 19 predicted proteins | sample YNPCB0241_FD_198679 | JGI IMG/M metagenome (GOLD analysis project Ga0272449, IMG submission 198679) | Hot spring sediment microbial communities from Yellowstone National Park, WY, United States - YNP-CB-024-1 | ecosystem: Environmental > Aquatic > Thermal springs > Hot (42-90C) > Sediment... | reverse complement strand
TTTGATTAAAGGAGAAATTGAAGGAATTGTTTTTGCAACTGGAAAAGAAAGTTATTTTGGTTCTGTAGCTAAAAAAACTTTGGAAATTAAAAAAGAAACTGCTTATCAAAAAATGATGTCCGATTTTGCTAAAAATATTGCTTTTATATCAATTTTTATTGCTTTAGCAGTAATTTTCATAAATCTTTTAAAACCAGATTATCCAAATATTCAAGAATTAATTATTTTTGCTATTGTTTTAGCTGTAGCTATTGTTCCAGAATTTTTACCAACAATGACTATTTTAGCTTTAAGCTTAGCTGGAAATAGATTAGCAAAAAGAGGTTTAGTTATTAAAAGACTTTCAGCGATTGAAGATTTAGGTGCTATTGAAATTTTATGTACAGATAAAACAGGAACAATTACTACTAATGAACTTAAATTAGAAAGAATAATTACGCGGACTGACGCGGACTTTAAGACCAAGGAAGATAAAAAGTCCGAACCGTCAGTGTTAGGTCCGAAAAAGTCAGTGTCCGAAGAGGAATTTATTAAATATTTTTTAGCTGATTATTATTTAACAGAAGAGATGACACCTTATGAAAAAGCAATTTTAGAAACGCTGACTAACGCTGACTTACAGACTATTTTGGACCATACACAGACTAACACGGACATTATAACCAAGGAAGATAAAAAAATGTCCGAAATGTCCGTGTTAGGTCCGAAAAAGTCCGTGTATTCTGCATCTAGTCTGCCTGAGTCTGTTTATAAAAATTTTGAACTTATTGAAGATTTTAATTTTGATCCTATTAAAAGAATAAAAAAAATAATTGTAAAAGAAAATGGAAAAGAAGTTGAAATTATTAAAGGAGCTCCGGAAAATGTATTGGATTATCTTCACCCAGAAAATAAAGATTATTGGCTAAAAATTTTTGAAAATGAGGATAAAAATGGTTTTAGAACTTTGGCTTTGGGAATAAAAACTGATGAAGAATTAAAATTTTTAGGTATTGCTTCATTTTTTGATCCTTTAAAAGAAACTGCTTTTTCAGCTATTCAACTGGCTAAAAATTTAAACATAGAAATAAAAATTTTAACTGGAGATTCTTTAGAGGTAGCAAGAAAAACTGCTTTAGAACTTGGGCTTATTGAAAAAGATGAAAAAGTTGTTTTAGGAGAGGAAATAAGAAATTTGCCCGAAGATGAAGCTAAGCAAATTATCAAAAAAGCAAAAGTTTTTGCTCGTGTTTTGCCTGAAGATAAATTAAAGATAATCGAAATTTTACAAAAAGAAAAATTTGTTGGTTTTTTGGGTGAAGGAATTAATGATGCTCCAGCTTTAAAAATTGTTAATGTAGCATTAGCTGTTGATAATGCTTCAGATGTAGTTAAACAAGAAGCTGATATTATTTTAAAAGAAAAAGATTTAAAAATAATTGTCGAAGGAATTTATAATGGTAGAAAAGTTTTAGAAAATATTGGTAAATATATTAAACATACAATGAGTGATAATTTTGGCAATTTAACTTCAGTAGCTATTTTAAGTTCAATTTTACCTTATATACCTATGACACCACTTCAAGTTTTACTAACCAATTTTTTAACTGATATTCCTTTAATTGCTTTTGCTAATGATAATATCAATATCAAAGAAGTCAAAAGGCCTTTAAAAATGTCTGGAAAACATCTTGTTTTTCTTCTTTTATTATTAGGAATTGTTGCTGGTTTAGTTAATATTTTTGGTTATTTAATTGTCAGTAAAGAATCTATTGAAGTTATTAGAACTTATATTTTCTTTATTACCACTATGACTGGACTTTTAGTTTCTTTTTTAATTAGAACTAAAGATTGGTTCTTTCTTTCTCAACCTTCAAAATTCTTTATAATTGCTTCGATTTTAGGTTTTATTTTAACTTTTATTTTTATTTTTATTCCTCCATTTAAAAATATTTTTTCATTTACTTCTCTTAACTTTAAACTTTTAATTTATTCTTTCTTTTTAATGTTAATTTTTATTTTAGGAACTGAAATTGTTAAAAAAATTTTTTATAAAAGATTTCCTGATGTTATTTAAAAATATTTAAAGGCACGGGTGGGATTCGAACCCACGTAAAGCGGTTTTGCAGACCGCTGCGTAACCTCTCCGCCACCGTGCCAAAATTTTTTAAAGATATCCTATTTCTTTCAAAAAATCTCTATATTCCCATTCCCATAAACCTTTACAATGTAAAAAAGCTTTAAAATCTTCTTCTGGATTATTAAACTCTTTTAATTCCCATTCTCCTATAATTTCTCCAAATTCATGTTCACAAGAACTATCTTTGTTATCAATCAATTTATCACCCATTTTTCTAACTTTTAAAACAGCTCCACATTTTTTACATATTTTTTTTTGATTTAACCTTAAAACAAATCTAGTTTCTACTTCTGATGGTAAAATACTTTTTATATTATTAACTCCTATTAAAACTGGTTCTTCATTTAAAGCATAAAAATAAGCTGCTGTTTGTAATCTATAATCTTCATAAACTATTTGTGAGGTTTTTATATCAATTAAAGCAAATTTGCCATCAATTTCTCCTAAAATATCAAAAGTTCCCACATATCTATACCATGGATGTTTTACTTTTTTTTCTATCCATTCATATTTAGAAAAAAAAGAATGATTTTTAAGAAAATCTTCAAAAGCCTTTTTAAAACCAATATAATCTTCGGGAACAATAATAGATCTATGACTAATAAAACTTTCTATAATTTCATGAACAATTTTTCCTTCATCAGCTGCCTTTTTTTTCTTTATATTAGCAGTATTATAATCTTGAGACTGAGCATAAAAATAATATAATCCTGGTTTACTCTTAATTTCACAAATTTTAGTTACTCTTGGATACCATTGATTTTCTATAATATAACCTTGATCTCTTTTAAATTCTTCGATACTATTGTATTTCATTTTTTATTTTTATAATATTATATTATACTAAATAAAAATTAAAATTCAAATTAAATTATTAAATTAAATAAAAATGTCACTATCAATTATTACTTATCCAAATCAAATTTTAAGAGAAAAAACTCAAAAAGTAGAAAAAATTGATAAAAATATTAAAAAGTTAATAAATGAAATGAAAAAAATAATGTTACAAAATAATGGTGTAGGTTTAGCTGCAAATCAAATTGGAATTAATTTATCTATATTTGTAGCTTATGACTATGAAAAAGAAAAATTTTATACTTTTATTAATCCAAATATTATTAAATTTTTAGGACAAGAAAAAATTATGGATGAAGGATGTTTAAGTATCCCTGATAAATGGGGACAAGTTAAAAGGTATGAAGGTGTTGTAATAGAATATGAAGATTTATTTGGAAAAAAGAAAAAATTAAGAGCAAATGGTTTATTGGCACAAATTATTCAACATGAAATTGATCATTTAAATGGTGTATTATTTATTGACAAAACAAAAAATATAATAGATTTCAAGAAATGAAAACATTACCAATTGTATTTTTTGGTTCTAGTAATTTTTCTATTTATGTTTTAAAAGAATTTTTAAAACAATATAAACCTTTACTAGTTTTAACTTTAAAAGGAAAACCAAAAGGACGAGGTCTTAAAATACAACCCAATATAGTTTTTGATTTTTGTTTAAAAGAAAAATTAAATGTTATTGAATTTGAAAATTGGGATAATTTTAAAAATTATTTAAATTTAATAAAACCAGAAGCAGGAGTAATTGGTGGTTTTGGTAAAATTATTCCCAAGGAAATTATTGATTCTTTTCCTAAGGGGATTTTAAATATTCATCCTTCCCTTCTTCCAAAATATCGTGGTCCTAATCCTATCAGAGAAGTTATTTTAAACGGAGAAAAAGAAACTGGAATAACTATATTTTTAATTGATGAATTAATAGATCATGGACCAATTTTAAAACAAGAAAAAATTGAACTTTTAGGAAATGAAAATTATATAGAATTAGAAGAAAAATTAGGAAAATTAGGAGGTAAAATTTTAAGAGAAATTATTATTGATTATTTAGATGAAAAAATAAAACCAAACCCCCAAAATGAAAGTCAAGCAACATATACAAAAAAAATTTCTAAAGAAGATGGTTTTTTAAGTTTTGACGAAGATTATGAAAGTTGGCAAAGAAAAATTAGAGCTTTAAATCCTTGGCCAGGAACGTATGTAAAAATCCAAGTGCAAAATTCAAAACTTAAAAATGAAAGTGATTTTTTATTATTAAAAATCTTTAATATTGAAAAAATTAATGAAAAAATTTTACCTAAAGAAATATTGAAAAAAAATATAGGTGAATTTTTTGAATTAAAAAATGATTTAGGATTAAAACTAAAAGATAGTTTTATTATTTTAAAAGAAGTTCAACTTGAAGGAAGAAAAAAAATGTCAGGCAGAGAGTTTTTAAATGGTTTTAGAAAATTAATTTTTAAAAAAGGGGAGGTTTAACCTCCCCTTTTTTAAATTCAAATTTTTAAATAATTAATTTTTTAGTACAAACTAGCTTTTCCTGGACCAACTTCATAAAGACCTGGTTGATTTCCTCCATCATTTGCCATTAAAGTATTATTCCTTTCTAATTTTGCTGCAAATTCATAATTCATATCATCACTACAAGCAAATGAATAAGCATATTGAACACCTCCTATTGTTCTACCATTTAAAGGATCAACAGGTAATTGAACTAAGTTTAAAGATGGAACTTGAGAAAAATCCAATGGAACCCAACCATTACCATTAATATCAGTAGAAGTAGTTCCTGTAGCTGCACCTGCAACAACAGCTGGCCATCCCTCTGGCGCTGTACTACTATTAGTTGGTACTATACTAAAATAAATATTACCAGCAGCAGAAGAACTAGTACAACTTCCTCTTGATGGCCAATTAATAGTTAAATTACTAATAGACATTTCAGCAATTAAGGTATCTACAGCAGCAGAAAGATTTCTTAAATCACCTTGTCTTTGTGTATCTCGACCTCTTGACATAATTTGAGCAGGGTTTATAATAACAATTAAAATTGCTGCTAAAATAGCAATAATAGCTAAAACAATTAATAATTCTATTAAAGTAAAACCTTTTTGATTAGTCATTTAAAATTTTTTAATTAATAAACATTTTAATTATGACCTTTTTGTTAAATTATTAACAACTAATATTAATTATATACCAAATTTTTTTTATCATTTTTAAAAATGTGGAAAACAATTTTTATTACTGGTCCTACAGCTTCTGGAAAATCAGATTTAGCTTTATATTTATCTAAAAAATTAAACGGAGAAATTATTAATGCTGATTCAAGACAAGTATATAAATATTTAGATATAGGTAGTGGAAAGTGGGATATTGGAAAGAAAGTTAAAATTCAAAAGTCAAAAAATAAAATTCAAATAAATGAAGTAACTTTTCATCTTTTAAACATTGCTCATCCAAAAAGAAACTATTCTTTAGCAAGATGGCTTAAAGATGCTGATCAAGCTATAAAAAAAATTATTAAAAAAGGCAAAATACCAATTTTTTGTGGAGGAACAATTTTATATTTAAAAGCAATTAAAGAAGGATGGATTTTACCTGAAGTTAAACCAAATTATAAATTAAGAAAAATTTTAGAACAAAAGACTAATGATGAACTTTATAAAGAAATAAAAAAACTTGATCCTCAAAGAGCAAAAAAAATAGATCCAAAAAATAAAAGAAGATTAATTAGAGCTTTAGAAATTATTTATAAATTAGGAAAAGTGCCAGAAATTAAAAAAGAACCAAAATATAAAATATTAATTATTTCTCCAGAAATTAATAAAGAAAAATTATTTCAAAAAATTAAAAAAAGGCTTATAAAAAGAATACCAAATATTATTAAAGAAATTAAAAATTTAAGAAAAATAGGTCTTTCCTATAAAAGAATAATCAATTTTGGTCTAGAATATAAATGGTTTGGATTATATGTAAAACAACAAGAATTAATAAAGAAAAAACATAAAAAATTATCGAATTTTTCTTTAGATTTAATAAAATCTTTATGTTATAAAGATATTCTCAGATTTGCTAAAAGGCAAATTAAAGAATTAAATAAAATCAAAGAAATAATTTACGTAAAAAATAAAAAAGAGGCATTATATATTGTTAAGCAATTTTTAAACAATTAATTTATAATTTAAATAAGATGAAAGTTTTAATGATTGGATGGGAATTGCCACCATTTAATAGTGGCGGTTTAGGTGTAGCTTGTTTTCATTTAGCTAAAGAATTAAATAAAAAAATAAATTTAACATTTGTTTTACCTCAAAAACTTCCTCTTAAAGAAACACCTTTTAAAGTTATTTTTGCAAGTGATTTTATTAAAAAAATTTCAAGTTATTTAGAAACAAATTATCTAATAGATCAAGATCTTTATAATTTAGTTTTTTCATATGGAGAAAGAATTTTAAATGTTTACAATGAAAAACCAAATATTATTCATGGACATGATTGGTTTTCTGCTCCAGCAGTTTATTTTTTAAAAAATTATTTTAAAATACCTTCTTTTATTCATGTTCATTCTACAGAAATTGAAAGAACAGGAAATAATCCTAATCCAATAATTTTTCAAATTGAGAAAGAATATTTTTCTAAAGCAGATTATATCTTACCAGTTAGTCATTTAACAAAAGAAGTTTTAATAAAAAGTTATCAAATACCAGAAGAAAAAATTTTTGTTTTACCTAATGGTTTTGAATGGATCAAAAATAATACATATCAACCAAATTATCTATTAAATTTAAAAAAAGATGGTTGGCAAATAGTTTTATTTGTAGGAAGATTAACTTTACAAAAAGGTCCTGATTATCTTATAAAAGCCATTCCTTTAGTTAAAAAATTTTTACCAAAAACTAAATTTATTTTTACTGGATCAGGAGATATGTTAAATTATTTAGTAAAACTATGTTATGAATTAAAAATTTACGATAGTGTAATTTTTACTAATTTTTTAAGAGATGAAAAACTTTATGGATTATATTGTTTAGCTGATATATTAGTTGTTCCTTCAGTAGCTGATCCTTTTGGACTAGTTCCTTTAGAAGGTTTAAATTATGATGTACCTGTAATTGTTTCTAAGACAACAGGAGTTGGATATTATTTAAATAATATTATGAAATTTGATTTTTGGGATATTAAAGAAATGGCAAATAAAATTATTGGATTATTAAAATATAAAACAATGACTAATTTATACCTATTAAATTTAAAAAGAGAAGCTCAAGAAAAATTTTCTTGGTCAAAAACAGCAGATCAATTAATTAATTTATATTCAAAATGCCTTCAATAGTTTTTTATTTTAAAGTTCATCAACCAGAAAGATTAAAACATTATACTGTTTTTGAAATTGGAGAAGATCATAATTATTTTGATAATGAACTAAATAAATTTTATTTAGATAGAATTGTTAATAAATGTTATTTACCTACTTTAAATTTAATTTATGATTTAATTCAAAAAACACAAGGTAAATTTAAAGTTAGTTTTGGAATAACTGGTATTTTATTTGATCAATTAAAAAAATGGCATCCTGAAATTATCGAACTTTTTCAAAAATTAAATAAAACTAATTGTATTGAATTTATAGGAGAAACATATTATCATTCATTATCTTCACTTTATTCAATTAATGAATTTAAAAAACAAGTTATTTTACATAAAAAATTAATTAAAAAATTGTTTAAAAAAGAACCTAAAGTATTTGCTAACACAGAATTAATTTATTTTGACGATTTAACTTTTACTATTAAAAATTTAGGTTTTAAAGCAATTTTAACTGAAGGTGTTTCATGGATCTTAGGATGGCAATCGCCAAATTTTATATATGAAGATCCAAATAAAAATTTAAAAATACTTTTAAGAAATTATCAACTTTCAGATGATATTAGTTTTCGATTTTCAGCAAGATGGTGGAATGAATGGCCATTAACTGCAGAAAAATTTGCTAATTGGCTTGAAAATTATAATGGAAATAGTGAAGTAATTAATCTTTTTATGGATTTTGAAACATTCGGTGAACATCAATGGCCAGAAACAGGTATTTTCGAATTTTTAAAAGCTTTACCTTTTGAAATATTTAAAAGAAAGGATTTAGAATTTGCCTTACCAAGCGAAGTTATTGAAAAATATCCAATAAGAGGAATTTTTTCTTCAAAAAAACCAATAACATGGGCTGATACAGAAAGAGATTTAAGTGCCTGGCTTGAAAATGAAATGCAAAAAGAATCAGTAGAGATGCTTTATTCTTTAGAAAAAAAAATTCCACGTTCTTTAAAAGAAACTTGGAGAAAATTACAAACAGCAGATCATTTTTATTATATGTGTACTAAATGGTTTGCTGATGGAGATGTTCATAAATATTTTAATCCTTATGAAACTCCTTATGATGCTTATTTAAATTTCAGAAATGTTTTAGAAGATTTCAAATTAATTATTAATGATAAAATTAAATCAAAAAAACAATGAACAAATATATTTTTGAAATTAGTTGGGAAATTGCTAATAAAGTTGGAGGAATTTATACTGTTTTAAGTAGTAAAGCAAAATATATTAAAAATTTCTATGGTAAAAATTATTTTGTTATTGGTCCTTACATAAGTAACGTAAGTCAAGAAAATTTTAAAATTTTATCTATACCTCATGAATTTGAGGAAATTAAAAATAATTTAGAAAAACAAGGAGTAAAAATTTATTATGGTGAATGGTTAGTTGAAAGCTATCCTCATGGTTTTTTAATTGATTTTCAAAAATTTTTAAACGAAATTAATTTAATCAAATATGAACTTTGGGAAAAATTTAAAATTGACAGTTTAAGAACAGGAAAAGATTATGATGAACCTGTAGTATGGTCAAAAGCAGTAAGTTTATTTATTAAAGAATTAGTAAAAAATGAAGAATTTAAAAATTCAATATTTCATTTTCATGAATGGTTAGCAGGTGCAGCACTTTTACTCTCATCTGAAATAAAACAAAAAAAAATTTTTACTACTCATGCAACTATTTTAGGAAGAACTTTAGCTGGAGCTAATATTAATTTTTGGGACGATATTTATAATTTAGATCCATTAAAATTATCTTATGATTTTAATATCGAAGCTAAATATTTAATTGAAAAAAATTCAGCAAAATTTGCCGATATCTTTACAACTATAAGCAATATTACAGCAATTGAAGCTGAACATTTTTTAAAAAGAAAAATTGACGCTATTTTACCTAATGGTATTGATCTTGCTAAGTTTCCTACTTTTGAAGAAATCGCTACTTCTCATAAACAAAATAAAAAAATAATTCTTAATTTTTTACTTTATTTCTTTTCTCCATATTTTCAAAAATATTGTCCTATTAGAAATTCTTTAATTTTCTTTTTAAGTGGTAGAAAAGAAATTAAAAATAAAGGATTTGATATCGCTATTTTATCTTTAGGTAAATTAAACCAAATTTTAAAAGATAAAAATATGAATGTTAATATCTACGTTTTTGTTTTTGTACCAGATGAAATTATTGATATAAATCATAATATTTTAGAAAATTTGATAATTTATAAAAGTTTAGAAACTTATTTAGAAAATATTAATGAAGAAATTATTTCTAGATTATTACATAGTCTAATCCATCAAAGACCAATTGAAGGAGAAAAACTTTTAAATCAAGATGAACTTTTAGAAATACAAAGAATTTTAAGTAAAATTAAAAAAGAAAATAATATTCCTTTATCAACTCATATTGTAAACAACAATAATGAATTTTTACAACTTTTCTCTAAAGCAAATTTATTAAACCAGGAAGAAGACAAAGTAAAAGTTATTTTTTATCCTATATACCTTTCTTCAACTGATGGTTTTTTAAATTTAAATTATTATGATATGGTAAATGGAGCTCATTTAGGAATTTTTCCTTCATTTTATGAACCATGGGGATATACTCCTTTAGAAACATTAGCTGCAGGAGTGATGGCTTTAACAACAGATTTAACTGGCTTTGCTAGTTACGTTGAAGAAAATAAATTGTTAAATAAAGACATACCAGGATTATGGATTTTAAAAAGAAAAAATAGAAAAGATGAAGAGGTTATTCAAGAATGTACAGAAATATTGTTTAAAATCGTTAATTTAGATAGAAGTGAAAGAATTCAAAATAAATATGAAGCAAGAAGATTGGCAAGTTACTTTGATTGGAAAGAATTAGTGAAAAATTATATAAAATTATATGAAGATTAGCCTCACCCACAAGCCTACGAGCACTGGCACTCAACTTGCTCCAGTGGCAAGTTGGTATCTCTATTCTCAGCTCACGAACTTTGCTTCTGTCTTTAGGCAGACCGACAAAGATCAAACTTGACAAGCCTCCGAAAAGTGCTCTACGGCGTGGGGATTCGGTAAAAATGAAAGTTAAATATTACGAAGTAGATTTAGAAGGAGAAAGTTATTCTGATATTATTTTTTTAAAGAATAAAAATTTATGGTTTTTTCTTTCACAAAAAAATAAAAGTAGATATTTTGGAGGTTTTTTATTTTATAATAATCAAGTTTTAAGATTTTTAGATGATATTGATTTTCAAAATGAAATTAATGAAATTCATATTTTAAGCCCTTCTGAAATAATTCTTTATTTTAAAAACAATGAAGCTTATTTTAACTTAACATATGATTCTTTAGAAATTACTTTTTCTTCTTATCAAGAAATTAAACTTACTTTCGATATCAAACTTATTTTTGATAATAATCCCTTTAAAAGAGAAATTAAAATAGAAAAAAATTCTTCAAATTCTTTTTTAGTAAAAGAATTTTTTGAAAAAGAAAAACATATTAAACTTTTAATTGAATCTGATTCACCTTTAAATTTTCAGGAATATTGGAAAGAAAAATTTTTAAATTTTGACTTTCAAAGAAATTCTCCACCTTTTAATTGGTATATTTTTGATGGTGTTTATGGAAAAGTAAGGAAGATAAAGATAAAGGTTGTTTTTCCTGAAATACGAACTTACACGGACACACGGACTATTTCAGACAATACACAGACTAACACGGACTTTATAACTAAGGAAGATAAAAAAATGTCCGAAATGTCCGTGTTAAGTCCGAAAAAGTCCGAATATTCTGTGTCTAGTCTTCGTGGGTCTGTATTAAATTTTCTTATCTCTCGTTTAAATTCTCTAATTTTAGATAATTATCTTCCTGCTGGTTTTCCATGGTTTTATGAAAATTGGTATAGAGATGAGCTTTTAAGTATGTTTTTATTAATGCGTACTTACGCGGACATAATAACTGATTCGGACTATACACAGGTTAACACGGGCTTCATAACCAAGGAATGGTCCGAACCATCAGTGTCAAATCCGAAAAAGTCAGAATATTCTGTGTCCAGTCTGTGTAAGTCTGCATTTGAACAAAGGATTAAATTTTATCTTTACAATTTAGAATATGTTTGGAACAAAAACAAACCTAACGGATCTTTAGCTGCTGATACATTTTTATTTTTTCTTTTAAACTTACCCCAAGATCTCTTTTTAGTTCATTTCAATTTGTTGGAAAACTATCTTCAAAAATGGCAAAAAGAATTTGATCTAGATAATTTACCTAATTATTCGACATGGATGGATACATTAGAAAGAAAAAATGCTTTAGAAATTGATGTTTTGTACTTGAAAGTTTTAAAAAAATTTTCAAAAATTAATAAAAATTATATTCCTTTAATTAAAAATTTAAAAGAAAGAATTATTAAAAAAATAAAAGAAAATCCGATTGATGTTAATTTAATTTTTGCTTTTTTATTTTTAGAAGATATTTTTACTCTTAATGAATGGAAAGAATTTTTTGAAAAACTTTTAAAAGAAAATTATCTTTCATGGGGAGGTATAGCTACTTTACCTTTAAATGATCCAAAATTTTTAGATGAAGATGATGGAGAAAAATCTAAAGCTTATCATCAAGGAGATTCGTGGTATTTTCTTAATAATTTATTAGCTTATTCTTTAGTAAAAATTGATTTAAAAAAATTTAAAAATATAATTCAAAAGATTATTGAAAGTAGTTTTTTAGATTTATTTTTTGATGGAGCCTTAGGGTGGTCAAGTGAAATTAGTAGCGCTAAAGAAAGAAAAAGCAAAGGAAGTTTAGTGCAAACGTGGTCAATAGCAAGTTTAATTTTTTTATTGTCCTTTCTCCAAAATTTCAATATCTTTTTGAAACCTTTCAGCAATAGCCATTACATCATCACCATAAAATCTTAAAGAAGGATTAGCCCAATTTGAACCAGCAAAATAAATCATAGCTGCTTTCCATTCATCTTGGTATCTTCTTGAAGCAGCTCCATTATCTGTTAATTTTAAAGCTGCAGCAATAAAAGCATCTAAATTATTCCATGGAGAAGGGGGATTATTTCCTGTTATTTTTGCAACTCTATCTTTATAAGCTAACCAGGTTGAAGGAATAAATTGAGCTGGTCCCATTGCTCCTCCCCAACCATACCATGGCTTACAAGATACTGGCATTTTATCAGGATCAAGACCTAATTCTATGACTATTTTTTCAAAAAGAGGTTGTTCTGAAGGTTTCATAGCATTTTTATAATTACAATTTCCAACATTTTGTCCTAGTCTTGATTCATAATGTAAAATAGCTAATAAGAATGCTGGTCTTATATTAGTATATTTTTCTGCTATTTTAGCCAAATTATAAGCATCTCCAAAAGTAATTTTGCCACCACCTGCTAAATTATAAATTTGTTCTCTAATTTTAGCAGCAGTTTTTTCTGATTCGTCAATTAATTTTTTATATTGTTCTTCTTTTTGGTTAATTTGAGCTAATAATTTATTTTTTTCTTTTTTAAGTTCTTGTAATTCATTATATTTTAACTTTTGTAAAGTTAAAAGATTATTTTGTTCTTCAAGATCGTTTTCTAATTTTATTTTTTGTTGATTTAAGTTATCATTCAAATTTTTTAAATTATCAATTTCATTATTAATTTGATCTTGAAGTCTTTGAATATAAATAAAATCATTAAAATAGTCTGATAGACTAATTTCAGCTAAAAAAACTTCTAATATATTTTTCTTTTTTAATTGATAATAGTATCTAATAGATGCTTCTAATATATCTTTAGAACGTTCAATTTTATCACTTATAATTTTAATTGAGTTTTTAGTTTCGTTAATTCTCTTATTTAATTTTTCAATACTTAAATTAATAGCTTTAATTTCTAACTCAATTTTTTTAATTTGTGATTCTACAATAGAAATTTCATTTTTAATTGAAGTCTTTTCTTTTCTGATTTTATTAACGGTTTTTTTATATTCTTCAATTTGCTTTAAAATTTTTTGCAATTCTGCTTCTAAAGATTCCTTCTTCTTTTGCGTTTCAGGATCTAACTTTTGAAAATTATTTGATTTATAAGAAGCTAAAGTTAAAGGAGCAGTAACAATATCGAAAGTTATTGTAAATATTAAAAATAAACTAAAAATTAAAATACCTTTTTTTAAAATAATAAAATTGTTATAAAAAAAATTCTTTTTTAAAAAAGAATAATTATTATCTTTTAAAAACTGATCATATTTTTTTTCTTTTACATCTTTTATTATTTGTTTAAAATCCATTTTTAAAAAAAATTTTAAGAAACTATTTCTTCAGATTGACTAGTAATTACAGTAACAATAGGAAAATTAGGATCCATTAAAACTTTAATATTTTCATCAAATTTTATATCTTTAATATAAATAGATTGTCCTAATTCTTCTAAATTAGAAATATCTACTTCAATTTTTTCAGGAATATATTGAGGTTTAGTTTCAATATCCAACTCTTTTAAATTAAAACTTAAAAGATAACCTTTACTTAAAGCAGGAGATGTACCTATAAATTCAAGAGGAACTTTAATTTCAATTTTTTCTTCTAAAGATGGAACATAAATATCAAAGTGAATAGGTTTATTATTAAGAGGATGATATTGGATTTCTCTTAAAATTGCTTTATAATTTTTATTTTCAAAATTAATATCAATTAAATTACCTTCATGTTCTTTTAAAAAAGAAATAAATTCTTTTATTTCAGTATAAATCGGTGTAGAATTTATATTAGGACCATAAATTACACCTGGTAATTTTCCTTCTTTTCTATAACTCTCTGCTTTTTTATTTTTATCTCTTAAAAAAACTTTTAACATATGCCCCCAGGAGGACTCGAACCTCCAGCCACCGGCTTAAAAGGCCGTTGCTCTACCAATTGAGCTATGGGGGCAAAATTAAATTAAAAGTACTAATATTAATTATAACATAAAATTATTAAAATAAAATTTAATTTTATTTAACTAAAATTTTACCTTCCCATTGTGGATTTAAATAATCATAATAAATCCATTCCCCATTTTCATTAAAAGTAAAAGACCAACTTTCTCCATTTTTTAAACCATGACAAGCATTAAAAATCTGATTTTTATATAAATTATTACATTTATTACTAGCTGTTTTTGACATAGGCCAAGACAATTTATTTTGTAAATTAAACCAAATTACGGTTGTACCTTTTTTAACTTCTAATTTTTGTGGTTCAAAACCTTTATCTGTTATAAAAACTATCATATTTTCATTTAAATTTAAATTACTTTCTTTTAAGACATTATTTACTGATCGATCATTTAAATTTATATCTTGCGAATAAATATTTAAATTTTTAGTAGAAATATTAATAGGTTTTAAATTTAAAATTAAAGGATAGGATGCAAAAATTATTATTAAAAAAATAACAAAAAATAAAATTATTATTTTTATAAAAAATTGTTTACCCATATTTATTAACTTAATTTGATCAATTTTAAATTAAATTAATAATAATTTAAAAAATTTAAAATTAATTACCAAAAATTTTGTATAGATAAAAGTTTAAAAATCAAATAAATATTTATAAATATTTTAATAAATTTTCTTCAATTTTATCCCAATTAACAACATGCCACCAATTTTCAACATATTCAGAACGTCTATTTTGATATTTCAAATAATAAGCATGTTCCCAAACATCAAGACCCATAATAGGGATATCACCATTTATTAAAGGGTTATCTTGATTCAAAAGTGAATAAACTTTTAATTTTTTATCAGGAGTTATAACTAACCAAGCCCATCCAGAACCAAAATGTTTAATAGCTGTCTCAGAAAATATTTTTTTAAATTCTTCAAAACCTCCAAAATTTTTTTCAATTTCTTCTTTTAATCTACCTTTTGGTTCACCTTCACCATTTGGTTTCATTATTTCCCAAAATAAAGTATGATTATAATGTCCTCCACCATTATTTTTTACTATAGTTCTTATTTCTTCAGGAAGTTGATTTAAATTTTTTAAAATTTCTTCAAGTTCTAAATTATAAAACTCTGGATATTTTTCTAAAGCAGCATTTAAGTTATTAATATAAGTTTGATGATGTTTAGTATGATGTATTTCCATTGTCATTTTATCAATATAAGGCTCTAAAGAGTCATAAGAATATGTAAGTTGTGGTAAAGAATAAGGATATTTCATGGTTTTAATTTTATAGTGTTAATTTTTCAATATAAAATTTTAATTCATTAAATAATGACCTTAATAAATCTTTATATTTTTCTTTTTCATTTTCAAAATTATCTACTTTACAAAAATAAATTTCTTGAAATAAAGGTATTAATTTTAAAGCTGCTAAAACAGGTTTTAAATTTTGTATCATTCTTATGCCTCCAAAATTACCAACACTTACACCACAAATACCTACAGGTTTATTATGAAACTCTTCATAAAATTCATCAAGAAAAAGTTTAAGTTCACCTGGAAAAGAGTGATTATATTCTGGAGCAATAATTATAAAACCTTTAGAATTTTTTAAAATTTCTGATATTTTATTTCTTTTTTCTTCACTCATTCCATTGGTATAAGGTTTATCTAAATAATCTTTTACTTTTACACTTAATACTTCAAAATTATAATTTTTTGCTTCTTCTATAACAAAATTAAAAATTTTTTCTGAATTTGCACCTTCCCTTCCTGTACCTAAAATAATTGCTATTTTCATTTTTTTTATTTTATAATTATTATAACTTTGGTTATTTTTATTATAACAAAAATTATCAAAATTAGATTATCAAAAATGTTTCACCCAGAAAGTTACAAATATAAATTAACATTTGAGAATTTAGAAAACATAATTAAAACTAACGAACTAAACGAAAGAGAAATTAAGTCTTTAGAAGAAAAAATTAAAATTGAATTAAAAAAATCAGAATTCAAACCTTTATCTTATGAATTTTTAAATCAAATAAAAAAGATTAATGAAAATTTCGAAAATAAAAAACAAAAATTAAATGAAAAATTTCAAAAAGATTTAATATACATTATTAAAAATTTTAATATAAAACAAAATGAAATTATTAATCAAAGCCTAAAAAATCATAAAGAAGATCAAATTTTAAAAGAAATTTTGGAAAAAACAGATAATATTAAAAAAGAAGAATTAATTAGTAAAGTTATAAAAGAAATTACAGAAATTTTAATTAAAGATTTAGATAAATTAAACAAAGAAAAAAAAGAAATAGAAGAAAAATTAAAATAATGGAGATAAATTTAAATTCAAATAAAAATTTTAATTTAGATAAAATTAAAAATATTTTAAATAAAAAAGAAATTTCCGAAAATGAATTAATGCACATAAAAAAATTATTAATTGAAGAAAAAAAGTTAATAGATATAAAAATTCAAACCCTTAAAAAAATATTACTTTTAATAGAAAAATACAACAAAGATTTAAATAAAATTTTAAAAAATAAATTAAATGAACTTAAAAACTTAGAAAGAAAATTAAAAAATAAATTACATTAAAGTTTTATTATTTTTATGATATAATTTAAATAAAAATCAAAACAAATCGCCCCTGTAGCTCAAATGGAAGAGCAGTTCCCTTCTAAGGAAAAGGTTGGAGGTTCGAATCCTCCCAGGGGCACACGGGCAGGTAGTTCAGTGGTAGAACGCCGTCCTGATAAGACGGAGGTCGTAGGTTCGATCCCTACCCTGCCCAATGCCGTGGTAGCTCAGTGGTAGAGCGGCAGCCTGAAGAGCTGCGCGTCGGGGGTTCGATTCCCTCCCACGGCACAAACAAAAGTCAAAAGTTTTAAGAAAGTCAAAAGTAATATAAATTATTTATTATATTTATCGTATCTCAATTTTTGTTAATCTGTGGTTATATCTGTATTAATCCATAGTTATGAAAAAAGAAAAAATTAAACTTATTTATGGAATAGGTAATGAGGATAAAAAATTCTTAAATACTAAACATAATCTTGGTAAAGAAATAATTAAATATTATTTTTCAAAACCAACAGAATTAAATTTTTCTATTTTTGAAAAAATTAATAATATAATTTTAGCTACTAATAAAGGTTATATAAATGAAGCAGGTAAAGGTTTAAAGGAACTTCAAGAAAAATTTAAAATTAAACCAGAAAATATATTAGTCATTCATGATGATGCTGATTTAATATTTCCCTTTTTTAAAACTACTTTTTCTTCTGGTTCAGCTGGTCATAAAGGTATTGAATCTATTATTAAATATTTAAAAACAAAAAATTTTTGGAGATTTAAAATAGGTATTCAAGGAAAAAAAAGAATTCCAGCTGAAAATATAGTTTTAAAAAAATTAAGCACTAAAGAAAAAAATGTTTTTGAAAAAATGAAAAAGAAATTTAAAATTATTTTAGAAAAATTAGAAAAAGGTTATTTACCAAATGAATTTAACTTACCAAAAGATTTTTTTATAAATTAAAAATTAATGAGTAAATTTGAAAAAATTTTAAAAAATCTTAAAAAAGAAAAAATTTTTAATCGTCTTTTCGAAATAAATATTAAAGAAATTAACTTAAATCATTTACCAGAAAAATATTCTGAATTTAAAAAACAAAAATTAATTTTTATAAATGACAAAATTTTTAAAAAGACAGCTATTTTTAACTTATCAAGAAAAAAAAGACCTCAACCAAATTTAGAACCTAAAATTCAAGAACAAGATCCTTTTTGTTATTATCAAACAGAAACTCCTATAGATGAAATTGGTAGATTAGAAAATAAATTAGCAGTTACTGCAAGTAATCTTTCGAAAATGGCCGATTATCATAGCTTAATTATTTTTAAAAACCATAATTTTAACGATCTTAAAAGTGAAGATTTTTTATCAGCTATTAACTTAGCTCAAAAATGGTTTGAAAAAATTCAAAATTTTGATAAAGAAATTAAAACAAAAATATTTATTTGGAATTATCATTTCCGATCTGGAGCTTCAATTTTACATCCTCATTTTCAATTATTAGCATATAAAAATATTCCGTTAAAAGTTTTTGATATAAAGGAAAAATTAGAAAATTATGAAAAAATTTTTAATTCTAATTATTTTAATGATTACTTTAAACTAATGAGAAAAATAAATTTAGCTAAAGAAAAAAATAATTTTAAAATTTGGGTTAGTTTAACACCAGAAAAAGAAAGAGGATTAAATTTTTATGGTGATTTATTTAAAGAAGCCAAATTTTTATGGGAGATTTTACAAAAATTACTTCAAACAGGAACTCAAAGTTTTAATCTTTTTTATCTTTTAGATTTAAATTATGGTTTTTTTGTAGATAGAGGTGAAATAAATAAATTAAATTCTGATTTTGGAGCTTTAGAAATTTTTGGTATAAAAATTATTTCTTCTGATCCTACAGAACTTAAAATTTTATTTTAATAAATTTTAATAGGAGAAATGTTTTTAGGTTTTTCTTTGAAAATATCAAAATTGAAAAATAAAAGATAAAAAAATAATAATAAAAAAGAAATTAAAAAAATTATTTTTATTATTTTAAACATTTTAAATATTTTTAAACTTTAATAACTACAGGTATAACTACTGGTCTTCTTTTTGTCTTTTTAAACAAAAATTCGGCAATTTCTTCTTTTAAATTATATTTTATTTGTTCTTCTTGGATAATAGGAGCTTCATCACCTAAAAATTTAATATTATTTTCAACAATTTTTTTAACAAGATTTCTTACTTCTTTTAAAAGTTCTTTAGAACCTCGTAGATATATAAAACCTCTTGAAATAATATCAGGACTTGTTCTAAGTTGTCCTGTTGTTGAATCAATAGTAGCAATAACAACAAAAATACCATCACGAGCTAAATTTTGTCTATCTCTAATAACAATTTCTTCAACATCTCCTATTCCTAAACCATCTACATAAACAATATTAGCTGGAACTTTTTCATGAGAAAGAAAAATTTTTTCAGGCGTCATTTTAACCACTTGACCATTTTGAGCTATTATAATTTTTTCTTCTCTCATACCTAAATTTAAAGCAATTTCTTCAACAGCTTTCAGCATAAAATAATGACCATGAACTGGCATTAAATATTCAGGTCTAACTAAACTAATAAAAAGTTTAATTTCTTCAGCAAAAGCGTGTCCAGAAGCGTGCAAATCCATCATTTGATAATGATAAATCTTTGCTCCTTGTTTTTGTAAATCATCTTTTAATTCTTGAATGACTCTTTCATTACCAGGTATAACAGAAGAAGAAAAAATAACCGAATCGCCAGGAATAATTTTAAAATATTTATGTTCTCCTAATGCTATTTTCATTAAAGCAGAACCCTCTTCAGCTTGCGAACCTGTACAAATAATAGTAATTTGATTTGGTTTATACTTAAAAGAATCCTCAGGTTTAATAAAAATTCCTTTAGGTAAGTTAATATACTTTAAATTTCTAACCACTTCCATATTATTCCTTAATGTTCTTCCATCTAAAACAACTTTTCGTCCATAAATACTAGATAACCAAACAAGCTGTTGAACTCGTTCAATTAAAGAAGCAAAAGTAGCAGCAATAATTCTTCCTGTTGATTTCCTAAAAATCATTTCTAAATTATCCATTATTGTTTTTTCCGAAGGAACAAAACCTGCTTGAGGAGCATTAGTTGAATCAATCATTAATAATCTTACGCCTTTTAAAGCTAATCTTACAATTCTTGTTAAATCAGCAGGTTTATCAAAAAATGGTGTAAAATCTATTTTAAAATCACCTGTGTGCATGATATTACCTACAGGTGTTTCAATAAAATAACCTATAGAATCAGGAATATTATGGTTTACATGAAAATAATTTATCAAAAATGATCCTAATTGGAAAGGTTTAATTTTATCTTTTTTTATTTCATGAATTTCTAATTTATTTTGATTAGGAAAATCTTGTTGTCTTTTCAAAATAATTCCTTTTGTTAAGGGAGTCGCATAAATAGGAGGATAACCAAGTTTTTCAATTAAATAAGGAATAGCACCGATATGATCATAATGACCATGTGT